>Ga0315902_10008328_pt1 | contig 14057 bp, 8 predicted proteins | sample LakEriMetagenome_9_FD_203523 | JGI IMG/M metagenome (GOLD analysis project Ga0315902, IMG submission 203523) | Freshwater fungal communities from buoy surface, Lake Erie, Ohio, United States - Buoy 12 MA117 | ecosystem: Environmental > Aquatic > Freshwater > Lake > Lake biofilm | place: USA... | reverse complement strand
CCGCGGCCGCGGGATGGTCGACCGTCATCCAGCCGTGCGTCGCGGCCGCGAGCGAGTCGCGCTCGTCCCACGTGAGACGGCCGTCGTCGAGCACGGCCGGCCGCGCGAAGAATTGCACGAGCCGCCGTGCCCGGACGACATCGAGGTGCCGGATCGTGCCGGTGTGGTCGCGCAGGGGTGCCTTCTCGGTGGATTCGCCCATGGTGCTCTCCAGCTGCAAGATGACTCATGCCTTGCGGCGCGGGGCTTCCACGAACTGGCGGGCGACGACGCCCTCCGGCGGCATCCAGATCGGATCGATGCCGGCCGGCAACGGGTCGCACCTCACGAAGATCCTCGGCGGCGGATCCTGGAAATACAGCAAGAGCGCCGGACAGAGCCAGCCCTCCATCGGCTCGCCCACGACGGTGCCCGCATACCAGTTGCCGCCGGCGGGATCGGGCCGCAGCCACTCGAGTTCCACGTCGTGGCCGGCGAAGGGCCGATCGGAGAACGACATCGCGAAGCCGCGGGCCGCATGTGGGATGCCCTTGGCCTCCACCACGCGGGAGATCATCTCGGTCATGCCGAGAACGAAGGCCTCTTCCTTCAGGCCGGTGCGTTCGTCGTCGAACACCCAGCAGGTGCCGTCGAGCAGATACGGATAGAGCGTGAGTACACGGGGGGCGGGGGCAGCCATGCGAAAACCTCCTACGGCCGGAAAATGTGCGGGGCCACGATGGCCCCGCAACGAACCAGGCCGCCCCCGTTTTCGCGTGGACCGTGGGGCGATTCACGCTGCTATAGTATGGGGCTGGACAAGACTGAACGCCTGAACACAATGATCGGCCTATGACGTCGTCACGGAAGACAGCCGCTCGCGCTGCGTCACGCTCCGCCGCCGCCCCGAAGTGGCATGCGCTCGAGGTGCCGGTGCCCGAGCAGAGCCGGCTCACGGCCGCAACCGGCGGCTTGCCGGGCCGAGAGCCGCCGCAGGGCAACGCGCTCTTGCAGGCGATCGTCGCGGCACTCGGTGCGATCGAGGCGGAAACGACCACCCCCGCCACCTGGGTCATCGCCCCCTCCCGGCGCGTGGGAAACGAGTGGCTCGAAACGCTCGTGCGTACAGGACACTTGGTAACCAACGTCCACGTCACCACGCTCTCCGCCCTCGCCTTCGACATCGTCGCCGACCGGCTCGCTGCCGAGGGGCTCATGCTGGCTCCACCGCGGGCGAAGCTCGTGGCCGTGGAGCGGGTGCTCGCCGAAAGCCGCCACGAGCTGCGGTCGTTCACGGCTGCCGCCGGCTCCACCCGGCGGCTCGCCGAGCGGCTGCTCCAGAGCCTCGAGGCGCTCCGCAACGCCGGGCTCTCCTCCCGCGACGTCGCCCGCGGACTGCGGCATTCCGACAAGGCTCACGACCTCTGCGTCCTGCTCGACCGCTACGTGGCGGCGCTCGGCGACCTGAACCTCATCGACCAGGCCGGGGAGCTGGTACTCGCGATCGAGCAGGTGCAGGCCGGGAAGCTGCCCGCGAAGTTCTCCCGGTTGCTCGTACCCGACGATCTCGACCTGCCGCGGCTCGAGCAGCAATTGCTCGACGCCCTCATGGCCGCCGCGGGCGTCACGGTCCACGCGCTCGCCACCGATCCGCCGCTGCCGGCGCCGCCCGCGGCGATCGATGCGGGCCGCTTCCAGATCTTCCGCGCCGCCGGCGAGGCCAACGAGGTCCGCCATGTGCTCCGCACCTGCCTGGCGCAGGGCCTGCGGCTCGACGAGATCGAGGTCGTCCACACCGACGCCGCCACCTATCCGCCGCTCGTTCGCGAGCTCGTCGCGGCGCTCCACCGGCCCGCGACCGCGGCGACCGCCGCCGGCAGCGAAGGCCACGTGCCAGTCACGTTCGCCGAAGGCCTGCCGCTCGCCGATTCGAAGCCGGGCCGGGCCCTCGCCGGCTGGCTCGCCTGGCGGCGCGACGGCCACCCGCAGGCCGGCCTCGAACGGCTGCTTCGCGATGGCGTGCTCGAGCTGGCGACGATCGTGGCCGATGCCCCGCGTTCGTCGGCCCTCGTCCGCGAATTGCGCCGCGTGAAGATCGGCCGCGGCCTCGGCCGCACGGTGTCGATGCTCACGGCCGCCGCGGCCCGCGCGGAGGAGCAGCCCCCGGAGGCCTTCGTCCGGCGGCACGACGACGGCGATCTGCCGGCCGGCGACGAGCTCACCGCCGACGAGCTCGCCGTCCGCAAGACGCGGATCACGCAGCGGCTCACCGCGCTTGCGGCCCTCGCCAATCACCTCACCGCCTGCGAGGGCAACCCCGACGCCACGGCCGAGCAGATGCTCGCGGGCGCCCGCACGTTCGTCGAAACAGTCTGCCCCGCCGACAGCGAGTTCGACGGCAACGCCCGCCGGATGATCCTCGACGAGATCGACGCGATGCAGAAATGGCAGGGCCACGCCTCCATGCCGGCTCGCGAGATGCTCGACTGGCTCGAGCAACTGCCCGCCGAGCTGGTCGTGCTCGGAGCCGGGCCGCGGCCGGGCTGCCTCCACGTGAGCGGCCTCGCAGGGGGCGGCCACTCCGGCCGGCCCTACACGTTCGTGCTCGGCCTCGATGAAAACCGCTTTCCGGGGGGCGGGGCCACCGATCCGGTGCTCACCGACGGCGACCGCGGCCTGATCAACGAATCGAGCCCCGAGGCCCGGCTCACCGTCGCGCATGACGCCGCCGCCCGCAATCTCGATCTCTTCCGGCGGCTGCTCGGGCGGGTGCGCGGCCGCGTGTGGCTCGGGTTCTCCTGCCGCGACATGGCCGACGACGCGGAAGTGTTTCCGTCGCCGGCGCTCGTGGCCCTCCACGGGCAGGCCACCGGCAATCCGCTCGCCACCGGCGACGATCTGCTCCGCTCGCTCGGCCCGCCCGAAACGCTCGTGCCTGCCGACCCGGGCCTCGCCCTCGACGAATCACAGTGGTGGCTGGCGGTGCTCGGCTCGACCGCGCGGGCCGACGAGGTGCAGGCGGCGCTCGCCGCCCACCGCGATCACCTCGCCCACGGCCAGGCGGCGGCGGCTGCGCGGGCATCCGACGAGTTCACGCCCCACGACGGTCTCGTGCCCGAGGCCGGCCCGCTGCTCGACCCCCGCGCGAGCCACGGCCGCGCCGCCTCCCCCAACAGCCTCGAGACGCTCGCCACCTGCCCGCGAAAGTTTTTCTTCAGGTATGGCCTCGGCATCGAGCCGCTCGAACGATTCGACGACGACGCCGACCGCTGGCTGACGCCGCTCGATGCCGGCAGCCTGCTGCATACCGTGCTCGAGCGGTTCATGCGCGGGCTGATCGACCGCGCGGAGCTGCCCGAGGTCGACAGGCACCTCGACGAGCTGCTCGCGATCCTCGACGAGGAGCTGGAGGCGAGCCGCCGCCGTCAGCCGCCGCTCACGGAGCTGGCCTTCGCCGCCCGTCGCGAGGAGCTGCGGACGGCGATGCTCACGTTCCTCCACGACGAGGAGCGTTCCTGCCGCGAAACGCGGCGACGGCCGCTGGCGCTCGAGGCCGCGATCGGCGTCGAGCCGGCAGGTGCGGGCACGCCCTTCGACTGCCGGGAGCCGGTGGCCGTGCCGCTCGCGCCGGGCGAAACGATCAAGCTCCGGGGGCGGATCGACCGGATCGACGTCCGCGACGCGGGTGACGGGCAGGCCTACGCCCTCTGGGACTACAAGAGCGGCAGTGGCTACGGCTTTCCGGCGATGGCCGCCGCCGACCCGTTCAACGGCGGCCGCAAGCTGCAGCACGGACTCTATGTGGTGATGCTCCGCACGCGACTGGCCGATCCGGAGTGCCCCCTTCGCGGCGGCGAGGTGGAACGCTTCGGCTATTTCTTCCCCACGCGGGCGGGCAAGGGCCGCCGGCTTGAATGGACGGCCGAGCAGCTGGCCGAGTGCACGGGGCTCGTGCGACGGCTCGCGGAGGTCGCGCGGCAGGGCATCTTCCTCCCGACGGATGATCCCGCCGACTGCGCGTTCTGCGATTTCGCGGCAGCCTGCGGCGATGCGGCGCGGGTCACCCGCGAGGCGGCGCGGATGGTCGGCGGCTCGCAGCCGCTCCGCGATCTCTTCGGCGACCTTCGGGGGGAGCGGCGGCCGCGGGCCGTGCCCACGATCCGCCGGCCTCACGAGGCACCTCTCGCGCTCACGCCGCATCCGGCAGCGGCCGTGCCGCCTCCCGACGAGCCGGTCCGGCAGCGGATCCGCACCGATCTTTCCACCACGCTGCTCGTCGAGGCCGCGGCCGGCACGGGCAAGACCACGTGCATGGTCGATCGCATGCTGGCGCTGGTGCGCACGGGCGCCGCCCGGCCCGAGGGGATCGTCGCCGTCACGTTCACGAAGAAGGCGGCCGGTGAACTCCGCCGGAGGTTTCGCGAAAAGCTGCAGCGGGCGGCAGTCGAGGCCACCGATCCCGCCGAGCAGGCGCGGCTGGCGGCGGCGCTCGAGCGAGTCGATTCAATGGTGATCGGCACGATCCATTCGTTCGCGGGCCGGCTTCTGCGGGAGCGGCCGCTCGAGGCGGGCGTCGATCCTGGCTTCCGGGAGCTCGACGATTCGGCCGACCGGCTCTTGCGGCGGCAGGCCTGGCGGGAGTTCGTCACCGCGGCCCCCACCGACCATCCCCAGCTGCTCGCCGATCTCGACGCCGTGGGCCTGCGGCTCGGCGACCTGTCGGGGCTGTTCAGCGAGCGGTTCGCTACCTACGGCGACGTCGAAGATTGGCCGGCGCCCGCCACGCCGCCCCCCGATCTCACCGCGGTCGTCGCGGCGGTCGAGGCGTTTGCGGAGCGGATCGAGGCCGAGGTGTTTCCCGATCCCGCGGAGCGGGGCACCGACGAGCTGATGAACTCGCTCGAACAGTTCGCGCGGATGGTCCGCCGATGCGACACCTCGTCGATCGTGGCCGTGATGGACATGCTGCAGGAGCTCGACCGTAAGCCCAAGGTCACGCAGAAGAGCTGGCCCGGGGTCGGCGACACCGACAAGGAGCGGAAGGCGGCCCAGAAGGAGGCGGCCCTCGGCTGGCTGGACCAGTGGGAGCAGATCCGCGACACGCTCGCCCGGCCGGCGCTCTGGCAGTGGCGGGCCCATCGGTACCCCGTCGCGATCGCGGCGCTTCAGCAGGCACTCGCCGTCTACGACCGGCTGCGGGCCGAGCGGGGCGGGCTCTCATTTCAGGATCTGCTCTGCAAGGCGGCGCGGCTGCTCGTGGGCCATCCCGACGTGCGGCGGAGCTTCCGGAGTCGCTACACGCACCTGCTCGTCGACGAGTTCCAGGACACCGACCCGGTGCAGGCGGAGATGCTCCTCCTGCTCACGGCCACCGATCCCGACGAGCGCGACTGGCGGCAGTGCGTGCCGGCGCCGGGCTCGCTGTTCGTCGTGGGCGACCCGAAGCAGTCGCTCTATCGGTTCCGGCGGGCCGACATCGTCACCTACACGGCCGTGCGCGACATCATCGCGGCCCACGGTGACGTGCTCGCGCTGACGACCAACTTCCGCAGTCGCGGCGATCTCGTGGGCTGGGTCAACGACGTGTTCGCGGCCCAGTTCCCGCAGCAGCCCACGGTCGAATCGCCGTCTTTCACGCCGAGCACCTCGGGCCGCCGCGAGGCCCCCGCCGGCGGCGATGAACGGGGCTGGCTCTCGGGGCTCCGCACGCTGCGGCTCGTGCGGAGCGGCCAGGCGGGCGACGCCTGGGCCGAGCAGGAGGCCCGCGAGATCGCCACATTCATCAAGCGGGCGATCGACGCCGGGCTGGCAGTGCCCCGCACGCTCGACGAGGCGGCTCGCGGCCACACCACCGCCTGCCGTCCGGGCGACTTTCTGCTCGTGGCCCGGGAGCGAAAGCACCTCGGCATCTATGCGGCGGCCCTGCATGCCGTCGGCCTGCCGGTGGACGTGACGGGCACGCTTGGCGAAGACCAGGCCGAGCCGCTCCGCGATCTCCGCACCTGCCTGGCGGCCCTGGCCGACCCCGACGATCCGGTGGCGATGCTCGCGCTCCTGCGGGGCGTCGTGTTCGGATTCAGCGACGCCGACCTCTTTGCCTACAAGACGGCCGGGGGGCGGTTCACAGGCGGGATCGACGTGCCGACCGGCCTCGAGGCCGCGGTCGCGGCCCGGTGTGCGGCCGCCCGCGACGCCTTCGGCCGCTGGCGGGCCTGGCTGCGACAGCTGCCGGTGGCCGCGACGGTGGAGCGGATCATCGACGATGCGGGGCTGTTCTTGATCGCGGTCGCGGCCGACGGCGAGGCGGGTCCGCGGGGCCGGGCGGTGGCCGGACTCCTGCTCAAGTATTTGGAGCGGCTGCGGACCGACCGGGCGGAGGTGGTGTCGATCCACGACTGCCTCGACCTGCTCGACGACATGATCGACGGGGCGACGCGGGCCGAGTTCGATCCGCTCACGATCGACCCGCCCTCCACCGACTGCGTGCGGGTGATGAATCTCCACAAGGCGAAGGGGCTCGAGGCTCCGGTCGTGTTCCTCGTCGATTTCCAGAAGCGGAAGGTCGGCGACGACGTGACCGACGGGCCGTTCCTCCACGTCGATCGCACGCATGCCCGCACCACCGGCCGGCTCGCCGTGACGCATGCCGTGGGCTGGTCGAAGCGGATCGTGGCGGCGCCGCCCGGCTGGGAGGAATTCTGTCGCCGCGAACGGGCCTTCGAGCAGGCCGAGCAGATCCGGCTCGACTACGTGGCGGCCACGCGGCCTGGCGGCTGCCTGGTGGTGTCGCTCTACGAGAAGCACGAGGAGGGGAAGAAGGGGGAGCCCGACACGTTCACCGCCGAGGGGGCCTGGGAGCGGTTCGCCGATGCGCTCGCGGCGGTGCCCGACCTGCCCACGCTCACGGCCGTCGCAGCGGCGCCGCAGCCCGCGCCGGCTTCCCCGCCTCCCGCTGCGCTCGGCGACGCGATCCGCACACGGATCGCCGCCTGCGTGCAGCCCACGTTTGCGCGGATCTCGCCCCGCGAGCTGCTCACGGAGCCGGCCGAGGGCATCCGCTTCACCGGCGACGGCCTCGGCGAGCCGTGGGGCCGGGCGATCCATCGGCTGCTCGAACTGGCGGCCCACGATGCCGATCTCGATCTCCCGGCGGCGGCCGCCACCGCGCTCTCCGGCGAGGAGGTGTCGCTCGTGCATCTCGACCGTGCGGTCGAGACGGTGCAGGGAGTGCTCGCGAGCGAGATCTGGCAGCGGGCCCAGGCAAGCCCGGCGCGGTTCGTCGAGGTGCCCTTCGCGGTGCAGGTGCGGGGCGAGGATCTGCCCGAGCGGGTGCGGAAGCTCGCCGGTGACGGTGAGCCCCTGCCGACGGTCGTCCGCGGCGTCATCGACTTGGTGTTCGCCGAGGCAGGGGGCGGGTGGACCGTGGTCGACTGGAAGACCGACGCCGTCACGCAGGCCAGCGAGCAGCTGCTCGAAGACCACTACCGGCCACAGGTCGAGCTCTACGCCGACTGCTGGCGGCTGCTCCTGCCGGATCAGGGTCGTCGAACTCCCGGCCGACTTGCATGTGATAACACACGTGAGTAATCTGTTATCATGATCCGAACACAGATCAGCCTCCGGGACGAGGAATACGCCGCCGCCAAGCGGGAGGCCGCGCGTCTGGGGATTTCGCTCGCGGAACTCCTGCGTCGCTCGCTTCGCGGTTTGCTGCCCGCAGGCGACCAGCCGCCGTGGATGCGTTTCGCGGGAGCCGTGCAGTCGGGCGATCCGCAATCCAGCCAGCGGATCGACGAGGTCGTCTATGGCCACAAGCCGTGAGGCCTACGTCGACACGTCGGCCCTGATCGCGTTCATGGACGCCTCCGACAGTCACCACTCCCTGTTCGCGAGGCTGTTCGCCGATCCGCCCCGGCTCTGCACGACGTCCCTCGTGGTCGCCGAGGGTCACGGCTGGTTCCTGCGGCGCTTTGACCACGGGCGAGCGCTCGGCTTCCTCTCGATGATCGAGGCCTGCGAGCCACTCGTGGTGATCCCCGTCGGGGCTCCCGAGATCGCGGCGGCCTCTGCGCTCCTGCGGCGGTTCCCCGATCAAAACCTGACGCTTGCCGATGCAGTCGGGCTGCATGTGATGAAGTCGCGGCGGTCGCGGGCCTGCTGGTCGACGGACCGTCATCTACGGCTGACCGGCGTGCCCCTCGTGATCGACGACGCCTGACCGGCCCGAATACGGCGTCACCACAGGCCTTCGTGCTTGAGGCGGGCTTCGACGGTATCGGCCAGGTCGCGGGCCTGGGCCTCGAGTTCTTCGAGCTCATCCTCGTCGTCGTTGTCGGCCGCGCGGCGGGCGAGAAAGATCAGGTAGTTGGCCTCGTTCCGCCAGGCCTTGAGCCAGTCGGGCCGCGAGGAGACGGGCCGGTAGATGAGCCGCTCCAGCCGGTCGAACTCGTCGCCTGCAAAACTCACGATGGGTGCGCCGGGAAGTCGGTATAGCCCTTCGCACCGCTCGGCGAATACCAGTCGGCCATCTCGGCCGGCGCAGCGAGCGGCCAGCCGTGACGGAAACGTTCGACGAGGTCGGGATTGCTGATGAACGGCCGGCCGAAGGCCACGAGATCGGCCATGCCCGCGGCGATCGCCTGCTCGGCGGATTCGAGCGTGTAGCCGCAGTTGCCCATGAGCGGGCCGTGAAAGGCCTGCCTGAATTCGGCGAGCGTCATCGGTTCACCGAGCTTGTGAAACCCGAACGCGAGCCCGTCCACGACGTGGAGGTAGGCGAGGCGGAACCGGTCGAGCATCGTGGCAACGTGCATGAACTGCTCGCGGAAGTTGGGCGAGCCCATGTCGTTGAACACGCCATTGGGCGAGATCCTCACGCCCACGCGGCCCGCAGGCCATTCGGCCGAGACGGCCTCGACCACCTCCCGCAGAAACCGCGCCCGCTTCTCGATGCTGCCGCCGTAGTCGTCGGTGCGGAGGTTGGTCTTCGACTGCAGAAACTGATCGATGAGGTAGCCATTGGCCGCGTGAATCTCCACGCCGTCGAACCCCGCGGCTCTCGCCCGCGCGGCGGCCCGCCGGTAGTCGGCCACGACGGCGGCGATCTCCCAGGTCTCGAGGGCCCGCGGCGTTTCGTAGGGCTTCTTCCCGAACGGCGTGTGGATGCCGTCGCCGTCGATTTTTACAGCCGAAGCCGACACAGGCAGGCTGCCGCCATGGAAGTCGCTGTGCGACGCCCGGCCCATGTGCCAGAGCTGGAGAAAGATCCGGCCGCCGGCGGCATGCACGGCCGACGTCACCTTCTTCCAGCCCTCTTGCATCGCGTCGGTGTAGACACCGGGCGATTCGAGCCAGCCATTGGCCTGCTCGGAGATCGTCGTGGCCTCGGCGATGATCAGCCCGGCGGAGGCCCGCTGCACGTAATACTCCGCCATCAGGGCGTTGGGGATGCGCTCTGTTCCCGCGCGACCCCGGGTCAGCGGTGCCATCACGACCCGGTTGGGCAGCGAGAGATCACCAAGTTGAAACGGCCGCAGCAGACCGGCGTTCGCATGCTTCATCGTGCTCATAAGAGAGCGAGTATAGCCGTTGAATCATTCCGGCCCGCCCTCTCGAGGTGAAGCGGGTATCATGGTTCGCATGTCTCCAACCGCAGCCAAACAGGCGAATCCACCGCTCACGATCGTGTTCTTCGGCCTCGGGGCCGTAGGCTCGAGCATGCTCATCTGTCTGGCCGAACTGGCCGAGCGCGACGGCATTCCGGTCCGCTTCAAGGTGTTCTCGATCGATCCCGCCGGCGCCCGCGACGCGCTCTACCACGCCGAGCGGCTGATGAAGCGGATCGAGATCATCGGGGTGCCGAGCTTCGAGCCGCTCCTGGCCCTCGAAGGCCCGGGGGCCGACAAGCTCGCCGGGGCCGCGCTCTTGGTCAACGCCGCGATCCCGCAGTTCAACTGCCCGATCATCGAGCTGGGCATCCGCCTCGGCGCCCATACGCTCGACCTCGCCTCCGACATGTACAACCCGGAGACGGCGAGCTCCCTCACGTTCAATCAGTACGCCCACGACGCGGCCCTCCGGGAACGGGGCGTGGCTGCGCTCGTCAACATGGGCATTTCCCCGGGCATCACCAACTTCCTCATCGGCGAACAGATCTGCCGGCTCCGTTCCGAGCACCGCAAGGAGCTCGAGATCGAGTCGATCGACCTCTACCTGCTCGAAGACATCGACGCCGACGCCATCATCTTCTCGTGGGCGCCGGCGGTGGCGCTCGACGAGCTGTCGCAGAGCCCGCTGCAGCTGCGGGACGGGCGGATGATCGTGCACGAGCCGTTCACGGCGGCCCGCGACTACCAGTTTCCGCACGAGCCGCGGATGTGGCGGCAGTATCCGCTCTACCAGGAGGAGCTGCTGTCGCTGCACCGCTCCTATCCCCAGGTGGAGAACATCGGCATCTACACCGGCGGCTCCGAGGTGGAACTCGTCAAGGCGCTCCACCAGCTGAACCTGCTCTCGAAGGAGGCGCTGGGAGCGAATCCGGAACTGACGATCGAGGCCGTGGTGCGGGCGGCGATGCCCGGGATGAAGAAGCCCCGGCGGATCGAGGACTATCTCCGCTCGGGCGTGATCCGTCGGACCCACTTCTGCGCCGCGGCGGAGATCCGCGTGAGCGAGTGGGTGCGGAACGAGCGGCAGACGATCATCGAGACCGTGGGTCTGAGTTTCCTGCGCTACCGCGAGCTGCTCGGCACGCCCTACGCAGGGGCCACCTACATCTCGTATCCCACGGCGGTGGGCGCCGCGATCCTTGGCTGGCACACGCTCTGCCACGTGTGGGCCGAGCCGGGCAGCATTCAGGGCGTGGTCACGGGCGAGGATCTGGCCCGCCTGCTGCCGCGGCCGCGGATCGAAGCCGTGTTTCGCGATCTCGTGGCCTGGGACATCGATCTCTTCGGCAGTACCCGCGACGCGACGAGCGCGTAGCGCGCTTCGCGATCTTCCAGATTTTTCCCCGGGAGGTTTTTCTATGGACCGTTTCGAGCGTTTTCTGCTCACCGTAATCGCGTTCGTCACCATCCTCACGGCCGGGACCGCCTCCGCCTGCACCCGTTGCCTGCGCGTGTTCAGCGACGGCACCGCGATCGTGGCGCGGTCGATGGATTGGGTCGAGGATCCCGGGTCGGAGATCTGGGTCTTTCCGCGCGGCATGAATCGCAGCGGCAACGCCGGCCCGACGAGCCTCACGTGGACGAGCCGTTTCGGCTCCGTGGGCGTGAGCTTTTACGGCGCGGCGACCGTCGACGGCATGAACGAGAAGGGCCTCGTCGCCAACGTGCTCTACCTCGCCGAGAGCGACTACGGAAAGAGCGTGGCGGGGCGGCCCGACATGTCGATCGGCGGCTGGGCGCAGTATGTGCTCGATCACTATGCCACGGTCGCGGAGGCGGTGGCCGCGCTTGAGAAGGAGCCCTTTACGATCGTGGCCCCGATCCTGCCCAACGGCGAGCCGGGCGTGGGCCACCTCGCGATCTCTGATCCGTCGGGCGATTCGGCGATCTTCGAATACGTCGGCGGCCGGCTGAAGATCCACCACGGCCGCCAGTATGCCGTAATGACCAACTCGCCGCCGTTCGACGCGCAACTGGCGCTCACCGAATACTGGAAGGAGATCGGCGGCGACGTGATGCTGCCGGGCACGATCCGGGCGAGCGACCGCTTCGTGAGGGCGAGCTTCTATATCAATGCCATCCCGAAGCATCTCTCCGGCACCAAGGCCATCGCATCGGTCTTTAGCGTGATCCGCAACGCCTCGGCGCCGCTGGGCATCACCACGCCCGGCAAGCCCAATGTGGCCAGCACCATCTGGCGGACGGTGCACGACCAGAAGGATCGCACGCTCTACTTCGACTCCGCGACGAGCCCGACGGTTTTTTGGGTGCCGCTGGAGCAGCTCGACCTCACGGCGGGCGCGGCGGTAAAACGGCTCGCGCTCAAGGGGGGCGAGACGTACAGCGGCGACGCCTCGGCATCCTTCCGTCCGGCGGAGCCCTTCACGTTTCTCGAAGCCAAGCCGCGGTGACGCCGTCTTTCTCGCAGACGCGTCATTGTCTCTCACCACCGACCGCCCGTCCTCGGCTAGCTGGTCTCTCCGACAAAGGTTGCATCCATGGCTACGGATCCCGTCTGCGGGATGACGGTGGACGAGCGGACCGCCCGCAGCGCCGTGCGCGACGGCATCACCTCCTACTTTTGCTCGGAGGGCTGCCGCCGGAAGTTCATGGGCGACGAGCCGCCGGCCGCACCGGCTGCCTGTTGCGGATCGCACCGCCCAACCGCCGTTCCCGCGGCTGGACCACCGGATGCCATCTACACCTGCCCGATGCATCCGGAGATCGAGCAGGTCGGGCCCGGAGCCTGCCCGAAGTGCGGCATGGACCTCGAGCCGAAGACCCTGCAGCTCGACGACGGCAAGGGGGATGCCGAACTCCGCGGCATGGCTCGGAGATTGTGGATCGCCGCCGTGCTCACGCTGCCGGTGTTCCTCCTGTCGATGCTGCCGATGCTGGGCGTGCCGGTCGATCGCTGGTTCGGGCCGCGGTCGCACTCGTGGCTGCAGCTCCTCCTCGCCACGCCGGTCGTGCTCTGGGCTGGCTGGCCGTTCTTCGACCGGGGATTCCGGTCGTTCCTGACGGGCCACCTGAACATGTTCACGCTGATCGCCATCGGCACGGGCGCCGCGTATGCCTACAGCGTCGTCGCCGTCCTTTTTCCGGCGGTCATCCCGCACCAGTTCCGGCATGACGGTGCCGTGCCGGTGTACTTCGAGGCGGCGGCCGTGATCATCACGCTGGTGCTGCTCGGGCAGCTGCTCGAGCTGCGGGCCAGGCACCGCACGGGGGCCGCCATCCGCGAACTCCTCTCGCTCGCCCCGCCCGTGGCCCGGGTGGTGCGGCAAGGAGAGGAGCGTGAGGTGCCGCTCGCCGAGGTGCGTCAGGGGGATGTCCTGCGGGTGCGGCCCGGCGAGAAGGTTCCCGTGGACGGCCGGCTGACGGAAGGCGGCAGCGCGGTCGCGGAGTCGATGATCACCGGCGAGCCGATGCCTGTGGAAAAGGGGGCCGGTGATGTGGTCATCGGCGGCACGCTCAACCAGACCGGCTCGTTCCTGATGGTGGCCGACAAGGTCGGCAACGACACCGTCCTCGCGCGGATCATCGGCATGGTTGCCGATGCCCAGCGGAGCCGGGCGCCGATCCAAAAGGTCGCCGACGCCGTGGCGGGCTATTTCGTGCCTGCCGTCCTGGCGATCTCGGTCGTCACGTTCGTGGTCTGGGCCATCGCGGCACCAGAGCAGCCGTCGCTGGCCTGGGCGTTCGTCAACGCCATCGCCGTGTTGATCATCGCCTGCCCGTGCGCCCTCGGGCTGGCGACGCCGATGTCGATCATGGTCGGCATCGGCCGCGGGGCGCGGGAGGGCGTGCTGGTCAAGAACGCCGAGGTGCTCGAGAGGCTGGAAAAGGTCGATACCGTCGTCGTCGACAAGACGGGGACGTTGACGGCCGGCAGGCCCTCGCTCACCGAGTGCATCCCGCTCGCGCCCCTTGGCGAAGCGAATCTTCTGCGGTTGGCCGCGAGCGTCGAGCAGAACAGCGAACACCCGCTGGCCCGGGCGATCATGGCGGCCGCCGCCTCGCGCAAACTCGTGGTGCCGGCGGTGACCGACTTCGCTTCCGTGACGGGCGGCGGTGCCCGGGGAACCGTGGAGGGGCGGGAGTTGCTCGTCGGCAAGCGGGGCTGGCTCGCCGAGGAGCAGGTGGCCGATCTGGCAGCCCTCGCTGACTTGGCACAGGGGCTCGAGCGTCAGGGACGCACGGTGATGCACGTCGCCATCGACCGGCGACTCGCCGGATTGATCGCGGTATCGGATCCGATCAAGGCTTCGACGCCGGAGGCAGTGCGCGGTCTTCACGACCTCGGGCTGCGGCTGATCATGCTCACCGGCGACAGCGAAGAAACCGCCCGCACCGTTGCCGCCGGCCTCGGGATCGACGAGTTTCGCGCCGGCGTGAAGCCGGAGGGCA
>Ga0315902_10008327_pt1 | contig 14060 bp, 13 predicted proteins | sample LakEriMetagenome_9_FD_203523 | JGI IMG/M metagenome (GOLD analysis project Ga0315902, IMG submission 203523) | Freshwater fungal communities from buoy surface, Lake Erie, Ohio, United States - Buoy 12 MA117 | ecosystem: Environmental > Aquatic > Freshwater > Lake > Lake biofilm | place: USA... | reverse complement strand
GTCCTGCACTATACGTTGATTGATCAGTAATTGCATCTATCAATGTATACAGATTTTTTGTGGCAGGCTGTGTTGGGTCCCAATACGACGCGACATTGCTTGCAGTAATGCAAATATGACCATGACGATGGCCACGGGCAATGAGTTCGGCATGTCGGCCGTTTTCGCTAATCTCTGATGAGAGATAGAGCGGAAATCGATTAAACAAGCGGTGCGCTGGGTCCGTGGTTACTGGAATATCGATGACACCATGCGTCTCGACCACCTGTACATCCGCTTCTGGCCAGACCGTGCCAATTTGTGACAGTTGCGCACCAGGGAGACGAATCGAAGTGTGGGTGAAGTTGTGCTTTTGACATAATCGAAAGAAATCAACACTACCTGAGTGCAATCCTGTGCGCAACACCGTTGGTCGATACCCCATATACTCTTGAAAGAGCGTTTTGGCCTGCTCCAGTGCGGCATCTTGTTGGGAAATATCAAGGACACCAACATGTTTTTTGGCGTGAATTAATGGCGACTGTGGTGGAATAAGGAGCAGTCCGATTTGACATCCACGATCAATGAATTCTTCGAACATCGGCGTATGTGCACGCGCTGCCTCTGGCGTTGCAAAAATGGTGACAGGAATGCCCGCACCAAGTACAATATTGACAAATGCATCAATTGATCGACTAGCACTCTCCCAATCAGTTGGTGTTTCTTTGCCTTGACCGACAGTGAGTGCATTGACGGTAAATACGACAGGTGTTGTCATGATGTCCTCTTCATCCTCGTATACAGCAGATGTAGTCATCCTTGGTGGTGGACTCGGTGGCGTCGCAGCTGCGTTGCGCCTAACTGCCCACAACCGATCGGTGATTATCGTGGAACCAACCGCATGGCTTGGTGGCCAAGCCACGAGTCAAGGTGTAAGTGCACTCGATGAACATCGATATATTGAATCATTCGGCGGTACGCCCGATTATATGGATTGGCGCATGCGCATTCGTCACGCCATGGCTACATTGTACGACATCGCACCATCTGAGTGGTCGACATTTAATCCGGGGAATGCTTGGGTGAGTAATTTGTGTTTCCTGCCAAAAATCGCCGCCCAAGTTATTGATGAGATGCTCGCGCCATATTGTGCATCGGGCCACTGTCTTGTTCTCCGCAATACCACACTGCGCTCCGCACACCGCCATGGCGATCGTATCACTCACGCCGAAGTGTTGACGCCCACTGGAATTAAGACTGTGCAAGGTGAGTTGTTCATTGATGCAACAGAATTAGGCGATGTGCTCTCATTGGCCAACTTGACATATGTAACGGGAGCAGAATCACAACATGATACCGGCGAGACCAAAGCGCCGATTGTGGCACGACCCAAAGAAATCCAAGGATTTACATACTGCTTTGCTGTGTCGTATCACCCGGGTGAATATCATATCATTGCCAAGCCGGAGGGGTATGAACAACTACGTGATCAACAGCCATTCACATTGACGCTTACGAGCGATGCTGGTGAGCCACGCCCATTCAGCGTGTTTGGTACGGGAAGTACCGGATTACCACCGTTCTGGACCTATCGCAGATTGTGGGATGGTGGCCATTCGAATCTTGCCAGCGTTGATATCGCTATGATTAACTGGAACAGTAATGACTACCATCATGGTACGATAATTGATGTGCCCGAAACTACCGTCGCTGCGCGTCTCGATGAGGCAAAACGCCTATCTCTGGCGTTTTTGTACTGGATGCAAACTGAAATGCAACGCGACGATGGTGGAATCGGATATCCGGAACTCAGGTTAATTCCGGAGGTGATGGGAACTGCGGATGGGTTATCAATGGCTCCTTACATCCGTGAATCGCGGCGTACACTTGGTCGTAAACGCATCGTTGCGCATGACTTACTGGTTGAATCGCAATCACATGCACGCGCACAGCGCTACGAAGACAGCGTCGGGGTTGGTTGGTACTTCATGGATCTTCATCCAGCTCCTGGGAATCCTAAGAGCATGTTTGCACCCACGCGCCCATTTCAGATACCGCTTGGTGCGCTTTTGCCCCCCGATTGTGCGAATCTAATCATGGGAAACAAGAATATTGCAACGACACACCTGAGTAACGGTTCGTACCGTCTGCATCCGGTCGAATGGATTGTAGGAGCCGTTGCAGGTGAATTGTGCGATGCGGCACTAACTCTTCAATGTGATATGGTCGACATATGGCATCAGGATGCGAATTTGCATGATTTCCAAAAGAGGTTGATTAGCCAAAATCACCCAATTGCATGGAGTGTAGATGTCCCATTTGGCCACGAATGTTTTGCGGTCACCCAGTACCTTATTGTCCGAGGCATCATTCAAGACGGCTCTTGGCGAGCAAATCAGCTCGAAATTGCCTGCAATCAACCACTCACAGACGCCGAATGGCACGCACTGACACAGATTCTCTCGGCCGAAGGGCTATCCATTACGTTGTCGTATCGCAACGCATCATGGCATGATGTATGCATGTTTGTGCATCATTTGATGTTTAACGATATTAGGTAGGCTAGGGGTATCGTTCCAAAGCAACATTAGGGATGTAATGTTGCTTTGAAGTGAAAAATAGGCTGTTTTGAGGTGATTTTCTATTCATGCACAAGAAGAACCGTAATGCAACAAAATAAAAACATTTTTCACGCACGATTCAGACGTACGATACAACGATCATTCAGAATATTGACATTCCTCGTGTGGGTTTTGATTATGTCTGCCTGTATCGCTACCACACATTACACTCACCCACAAGGCGAATTACGTGGATGTGGGCCAACGTTGCGGTTGGACATCGTGGCCACTGAAACGGCACGACAACAGGGTCTCATGGGTGTACCTGAGCTGCCAACCAACTACGGGATGCTGTTCGTGTTTCAAGATACTATACAGCCGGCATTTTGGATGAAGGACACGCTCATACCGCTTGAGGTTGTTTTTATGTCAAAACAAGGTCAAATCAAAGCTATCACCGCGATGCATCCTCAAAGTGAAGAGATACATTCAGCGCCAGAACCACTGCCGTATGCTCTCGAGCTCCCACAAGGCTGGATGACCAAACATGGCATCGTTGTAGGAGATACGTGCACAATCGAACTTCCTCAGGGACTTGTAGTTGAATAATAAGCTGCGCGCGTAATCCCCATGACTTGATGCGAAGTTCCTGCGAGACGAGGAGGTGGCGTGATAGTAGTGAATCCAGCGCCTGTAACCGTAAGTATTGATGCAATATTTTCTGGCAGGATTACCGCATAGACAAGCTCAACTTCAGGTAATGCAAAGCAGATATTGAGTAATTGCGGCAACATCTCACGAGCATAGCCCAGACGCCAGAACTCTTTCCAGATATCGTAGCCTATCTCCACACTCCCCTGGTCACGATTCAGAAAGTGATAGCCGCACGTTCCGACAAACGCACCAGTTAGCGTGGAGAACATGGCAAAGCGCGCAAAATTCGAATGAGGCGATGCGTTTGTGTAATGAGTGATGATGTCTTGTGCCTCAGCGAGCGTACATGCAGGCTCATCATAAAAGCGGCACATATCTGGATCCGCAAATTGTCGATAGATTGACGCTTGATCATGACGCATTGACAATGCACGCCATCTGAGTCGATCAGTGCCATACAACCACACTTCCATATAAAATCCTCGTACAATGAAACGAGAACAGTATATACGAAAGACTTTCACAATGAATAACCAAAGCACGCCAAATAGATTAATCCATGCCAAAAGCCCATATTTACTCCAACATGCCTACAATCCAGTTGATTGGCATGAATGGGGTGATGATGCGTTGACGTTGGCCAAATCAACGCATCGCCCTATCCTGCTGAGCATTGGCTACTCAGCCTGCCACTGGTGCCATGTCATGGAACACGAGACGTTCAGTGATGCTAGTATGGCAGAATTGATGAATGCGTATTTTGTCTGTATCAAAGTAGACCGCGAGGAGCGTCCCGATCTTGATGCGGTGTATATGACCGCCGTACAGCGCATGACAGGCCAAGGTGGTTGGCCAATGACCATGTTTTTGACTCCTGAGGGGAATCCATTTTATGGCGGCACCTACTATCCACCCGAGGACCGCGGCCGCATGCCTGGATTCCGCCGTGTCCTACAATCAGTGCAAACAGCGTGGATTGATCGGGAAGTGCAACTGAGACAGGCGGCCGATGATTTGCGCGGTGAGATTATCACGATGCTGGGTGTACCGGCAGCAAGTCAACCAATTGATGCACAATTAATTGACCGTGCATTGCAACAACTCTCTGGAGAATTTGATGCGACCTATGGTGGTTTTGGCGGTGCCCCCAAGTTCCCACCGAGCATGTCGGTTGCTCACTTGATGCGGGCGTATCAACGAACCAATGACGATCAACTATTACAAATGGCCACATTCACGATGGACACGATGGCGAACAGCGGGTTGTATGACCAGATTGGCGGAGGTTTTCATCGCTATTGCGTTGATGGCCAATGGCTTGTACCGCATTTTGAGAAGATGTTATATGACAATGGGTTACTCCTGAGCGCATATGCTGAAGGCTTTCAATTAACGCGAAATCATGAGTATGCTCGAATATGCGGGGAGACCATCGATTGGGCAGTGCGCGAAATGCGCCACGAACAGGGTGGCTTTTACTCTGCGCTCGACGCAGATAGCGAAGGTGTAGAGGGTAAGTTTTATGCGTGGAGCGCAGATGAACTCGATACGTTGCTTGGTGATGATGCTGCCGTGATACGGAGCTTTTTCAAAGTCGACAAATCACCAAACTTCGAAGAACATCTCTATGTACTCCAGCGTCGCATTAAATGGCAGGAGTTTGCTCGTCATCTCCATCTTTCACCGAATACCCTCATCGAGATGCGCGATCGTGCAATCGTTACGCTGAATTCCCACCGGAACATGCGAATACGACCACACTGTGATACGAAGATTATTGCGTCGTGGAATGGGTTAATGATTACGGGGTTGGCCAAGGCTGGCCAATATGTGGGGCAATCGAACTGGTTGATACTTGCCCAAACTGCGCTTGATTTTGTACGAACTGAAATGTTCGTTAATAATTTGCTCTATCGTATCTGGAAAGACAGCGAGCGTGGACAGACCATCGGATTCCTCGAGGATTATGCCAACGTCGCTGAAGCTGCGCTGACTCTCTATCAAGCAAATGGAGAATCGCGGAATCTGAAATTTGCGATTGAGCTTGTACATCAAATCGTCCAGCGTTTTTATGACAATACAGAATCACGCATGTACGATACCTCTGATTTACATGAGCAACTGATTGTGCGACCATCCGAACGCACCGATAATGCAATTCCGAGTGGTACCGCAACCGCAATTGATCTCCTACTACGCATAAGTATGATTACCAATGAGCCGTACTACGGCATGATTGCCGAACAACTCTTGTCATCCTATGCACTACTCATAGAACGTTGGCCACATGGCTTTGGTAAAGTGCTACAAGCTATGGAACGTTCGATTACGCCGAGTATGGAGATTGTGATTGTAGGGCACGGCAAATTGACGAAGCTAGTGCATGCACATGCACCACTCCATGCATTGATTGTATATGCAGACCATAATCCTGATTTGTTATTATGTCAAAACAAAGTGCAGAAAGACAATCTGCAAACGGTGTATGTGTGTCGCAACTATCAGTGTAAACAACCGCTCACCACAGAGCATGAATTGTTATCTGTGCTTGCCGAGTAGTAACATGAACGTCTTTTGTGTGGTCTATGTTGCTACCACCATTGGCCACACAAAGTCAACTGTGAAACGCCCATCCTGCCACGATACCGTGAAATAACGCTGGCGAATAATCTCATCAACATCAGCCTGAAAGACATGGGCCACAATGTCAGCGCAGATACCGAGCCCAAGTCCACTCCCTGTAGTCGACAGTGGCATTAGAATTAATCGATCAGGCACATTAGAAGACAATCGTGAGAGCTCTTCAACTTGTATATCTGTAATAGCATTACTCACCGAGAATTGGATAAGTTCTTGAGAATTGTCAAAATATGTTATGTTAATTTCAACTGCATGATTTGGCGTGTGACGCACCGCATTATTTACAAGATTATAGACAACGCGTTCGAGTGCGGCTAATTCAATCACAGAATCTGCGATGTAGCCATATACGTTCGACTGGCATGTTATATGTGCCGATTGACCACTATCAATCCGGTATAGGACATTTCGCCAGTGCTGGACGAGTATATCAATCGGTTGTGGCAAAAAGAGTTCGTCGCGAGTATAGCGGATACGATCCAAATCAGAAATTGCCGTGCGAAGCATTTTTGCGTGATCATTGGCCAGAAGTACCATTTGGGGGATGTCTTGAGCGTGCAAATCACCAGATTCAGCCAATTGAAGATACAAGCTGAGCGATGACAACGCTCCGCCACGTAAATCATGGATTACACGATGCACACGCGCACTGTCAATAAGGGTGTGCGTGGGAGTCACTTCACGAATCGCACTGATCATCTGACTCCACTTAGCAGTCAAGACAAAAGTACGCAAGCGCCTCTCTGCCATAGTAGTGGGGAATTCCGGATTATCAAGCCATGGGCGTAGTAAGTAGGTGAGTTCGACTAGATGGCGGTACAGTTTGCGGATAGCACGACGGGCTTTAAGCGGGACATCGTACAATGACAATTCGATGTCCTGGGCATGATATCGGCTTCGTCTGAGCACCGTGAGATAGCGCTGCGCATGAATTTGATGCGTAGTTGACGACAGATACGGCTGCATATCACCTCATTTGATGAAGTGCGCCACAGCCTCAGTGATATCAGAGAAACAATAATCTACATAGGGTGGAATGATGTCGGAAGTGGCCCCGGTCTTGATGTAAACCGTCGTCATTCCGATTGCTTTCGCATAGTGTAAGTTATGTAGCGTGTCTTCGAAGAGCACTGCATCGTGAGCACTACTTGCTACTACATCTAACGCAATTCGGTATGCTTCTGGATGTGGTTTAGGTTGAAATTGCATTGCACGGATATCAATAATCGGGAACGATGTGTGTGTAAAACCAATTTTATGTAATATACGCGACGCATGCTCAAGCGGAGAATTGGTAAATACAGCCCACGGGAGTGAACAATTTAGCAACTGATGAACCAATAACGGATTAGGAGTGATGAATTGCTCCGCATGGATATCGTGAACATCCGCCAGATATGCCTCAACATCGACCTGATGATGGGTCTGCAGACCACGCAGGGTCGTGCCATATGTCTCAAAGTAGTGTTGACGGAGTGATTTGGCCTGTTGGTCAGGCAAACCAGTTAAATGGGCTACGTATGCGTTCATCCGATGTTCTAGAGCTTCGGTTACGCCAGCGTATGCTGGATACATAGTATTATCGAGATCGAACAATAACGCTGGCATAACCTGTGCTTCTACTATTAACGAACAGATGTATCGTAGGCATCGGTAACGTTGAGATCCCCAGGAATCAACGCCATTTGCACTAAGAGGTCATGCGTATTCCGCCAATTTGCTTCCTGAATTACGCCAACGTCAGCAGCCTGCCAGAGTGAAACAGTCGACTCAAGCACTGCTAAACCAATCACAGGGTCTATCTGATTCGCCTCGGGAATGGCAGCGAGTGCAGTTTGATATGATTGATTTGGCTTCTCACTTACCGTGTTCATACCTTTGATTAACGCGCGAGTGAACTTCTCCACCAATTCGCGGTCATCTTCAAGTGTCTTCTCACTGACAATCACGTGATCAGAGGCGAGTGGATACCGATCACTTACTTTAATCACTGCTACATCAACTCCTGCATTGGCCAATTGGATTGGCTCATTGTTGATGTACCCGCTTACGATATCAACTTTATCATCAGTCAAAGCGGCTACCTGTGCAAAACCCACTTCTTGAATGGAGACATCGTCTTCGGTAAGGTTACTTGCGCGCAAAATGGCCTGTAAGCCGATATAACTTGCACCAAAACGTCCAGGTATGCCGATTGACTTACCACGGAGGTCTTCTGCTGAGGTAATCCCAGTTGCTTTTTTACTAATAAAACCAATTGGGAACGCTTGCGTTGTTGCCATGACTGCTTTGACGGGAAGACCTTTGCTACGGGCTAACAAAATCGAATCAGCACTTGCAAGGGCAAATGTGATTTGATTGTTGGTTGCAATGCGTTGCACAACATCGTTTTCGAAGTTGTAGTCAAACGTCACATCAAGTCCTTCTTCGGCAAAATAGCCCTCGATGTCGGCAACATAAAAATGCGCAAACTGAATATTAGGAATATACGGCATTCCTACCACTATTTGACGCAATTCACTAGTGTTTGACGCAGGCGTGGCACACGCACTCAAAACGAGGATCAGGGCAAGCAACAGAGCAACACGAAGACGCTGACGCATACAACCATGTACCTACTATGATAAAAGAATCCTACTCGTATTATAAGTATTTTTCCGACAAATAATTGACATATTAATCTTGCCCATCTGCGATTGCGTAAATTTTTGTGGCGAGATGTTTAATAATTAGATGAAATACAGTAGTTATGACAACTAATAATGTAATGGACACAAAGACCAACGTTGTGTCAAATAATCCACGCGCAACATTTATAAGCGCACCTAGTCCATCCCTACCGCCCAAAAACTCGCCAACGACTGCTCCTGTAGTCGCAAGCGCCATTGATGTTTGAATGCCACTAAGTATTACCGGAGCTGCTTGAACAGATTCGAGATAGATAAACGTCTGTACGCGTGATGCACCATACAGCCGTGCAACCTCACGTAATTCAGGGGCAATGCGGTCAAGTGCGGTGTAGGTGGCTGCATAGATTGGGAAGAACGTAATAATCGTGGCTACCCATACACGCGCCCAATACGTTTCGGGAATCCAAATCAAAAACAGCGGCGCAAGCGCAATGACAGGAATTGCTTGACTCCCCATTGCAAGCCAGGCCAGATGATCGCGGATGAACGGGTCGTGATAAAAAATCCACCCAACGGTCACACCAATCATCGCGCCTAGCAGGAGACCATGCAACGACACCAACAGCGTCACTGCGATATGCGCCTGTAGATACGGCTGAGTGAGTTCATTGAGGAGACGCTGGATGATACGATGAGGGGCAGGCAGCAAGAACTCGGGCAATTGAAATAGAAATACAGCCAGTTCCCATAGTATAAGCAACAGAACAGCCGTACGCACTGATTTCATAGGCGCGCACTCATCGGGAATCGAGATTATTGGTTGATGACCGGCGAAATAACACGGCAAGTGGGAACTTGATGAGCGCAGTAAAAATGCGCTTGTAGCGCCACGGTTGTTGAATCAAGCGCCATAACCACTTAAGACCCACCTTGTGCATCCAATTGGGTGCTTGGGGCACAAGACCTGTAATTTCATCGAATGTCCCACCCACACCTATGGCTAAACGCACATTGAGGAGTGCCTGATTGCGCGCTATCCATAGGTCCTGGGCCGGGTGGCCATACGCAACGAGCAAAATGTCAGGGTTTGCATCAAGCACCTGTTGCTGTACATATGGTTCCTCAATAATGCTTGGTGAACCTGCATATGTACCAGCAACTTGGAGGCCAGCATAGCGATGGCGTAACACTTGCGCGGCTTTTTCGGCGACACCAGGCGCAGCCCCAAGAAAGAAGATGCGCCAGCCACGGATAACGGCCTGTTTGGCCAAACGTTCAACCAAAGCCACGCCAGTCACACGTTCACGTATGGGCGTGCCGAGCCAACGAGCAGCCAACACGATCCCCACACCATCAGCGGTGGCCAATGAAGCATCATTTAACACTTGCATGAATCGCGGATCACGCTGCGCCTCCATGACAAACTCAGGATTCACCGTCACTACTTGGTGCAGTTGTCCATCATTCATCAGGGTATCAATGTACTTCACCGCTTCGTTTTCGGTGACGTCATCAATTGGAACATCCAAGATATAAATGCGCTTCATTGGCCTCGTCTCACTATGCAATCCGTGCAACAATTGCCGCACCGACACTCTTGGTGTCAGACACTGCAGCACCCTTGGCAGCTACATCCCCGGTAACGATACCAGTCTCGAGAGTGGCATAGACGGCCTTCTCAATTGCCTGAGCCTCTGCCTCGAGCCCGAGTGAATGACGGAGGAGCAATGCAACACTAAGAATCGTCGCCATGGGGTTGGCAATCCCCTTACCGGCAATATCCGGAGCCGAACCATGAATCGGCTCGTACAAGCCCATACGGGTTGGACCACCACTATCGGCACCAAGCGAGGCGGACGGTAACATACCCATCGAACCGGCGAGTTGCGAGGCCTCGTCCGTCAAGATGTCGCCGAACATGTTCTCAGTTACGATGACATCGAAATCAGCCGGTCGCCGAATGAGATGCATCGCACATGCATCAACGAGCATGTGTTCGAGGGCGACATCAGGGAATTCCTCGGCCATTACACGGGCAGTCGTTGCACGCCACAATCGTGATGTCTCGAGCACATTAGCCTTATCAACGGAGACCAATTTTTTCTTACGGCCACGCGCAATTGTTGCGGCAGCCCGAATGATGCGTTCAACCTCACCGGTAGTATAGACACAGGTGTCGATGACGATCTCGCCTGACTCATGTGGTGAACGCTTCTTCTCGCCGAAATAGATGCCACCGGTCAACTCGCGAACAACGACCATGTCAACATCCTTCAAAAGCTCAGGACGGAGTGGTGAGGCGGCAAGTAACTTCTCATGAATCGTGACAGGACGCAAATTCGCAAACAACCCGAGCGCTTTGCGAATACCGAGCAAGCCTTGTTCGGGGCGCACCTTCGCTGCAGGATTATCCCACTTAGGACCACCCACGGCGCCGAGTAGGACAGCATGGGCGCTCGTACACGCGTCAATGGTCTCTTGAGGGAGTGCAGTACCATGCGCATCAATGGCACATCCACCAAGCAGGGCAGTGCGAATCTCGAAGGTGTGGCCGTAGACTGCGGCAACTCTGTTCAGGACCGCCACGCCTTCAGCGATTACTTCTGGCCCAATGCCATCTCCTGGCAGTGTGGTGATAATTGCGTTCATACTAATCCCATCGTATTAACACGTGGTGCACGTGTAGTTTCGAATTGCGACACATCAGCATCGGCCGATGCCAAAAAGCCCAGCTGATCGACACCATTCAGCACGCAGTACTTGGCGAATGGCTCAATCGGGAAGTTGATGCTCTCACCGTCTGGCAATGTGACCGTTTGATTCTCGAGATCCACAGAGATGTTAGCATGCCCAGGATTCTTGGCATCCTCTTCGACCAGATAGTTGTAGACGTTCTCCGGTATCACAATCGGCAACACGCCGTTTTTAAGCGAGTTATTACGAAAAATGTCGGCGAAGTAGGTACTCAGCACCGCCTTAAAGCCGAAACCCTGCAACGCCCATGGCGCGTGCTCGCGTGATGAGCCACAGCCGAAGTTATTGCCTGCCACCAGCACCTCAACACCTTTGGCGAATGGTTGATTGAGCACGAAGTCCGGATTTGCATTACCGTCGTTATCGTAGCGCCAGTCAGCAAACAGGCTATCGCCAAGACCGGCCTTGTTGGTCGTCTTGAGGAATCGCGCCGGAATAATCTGGTCGGTATCGACATTCTCAACCGGGAGCACGGCATAGCGTGCAGTATATGGTACAAATTTATCCATTTATTCACCTCTTAGTGCAAGTACATCCATCATGGTGCGATGGCGGACTGCGTCACCGACAACACTTACACCGGCATTCATTAACACAAGGCCAATGGTGCCACGCCAAAACCACGATTTGGCATTACTTTTGCGCGATACCGCATCGCCTGCAATACTGAAACCGAGACCGATGAGCATCAAGCCCAGTGGCGCTTTGAGGAGCCACTGCGACCGATGTTCATTATGAGAGGATTTCACGTGGGTCACTGACTACCCCCTTGATGGCGCTTGCAGCAGCGGTTAACGGGCTAGCCAAGAAGGTGCGCCCGCCCTTACCCTGACGACCCTCAAAGTTCCGGTTGCTGGTTGACACCGCATACTGACCGGGTTGTAGTTGATCACCATTCATGGCAATACACATCGAACAACCGGCTTCGCGCCACTCGGCACCGGCCTGTCGGAAGATATCAGCCAAGCCCTCTTGTTCAGCTTGTTTCTTGACTTGCTGTGAGCCGGGCACCACCATCACACGCACGCCTTGAGCAACTTTGCGATTTTTGAAGACCTCTGCAGCCAAGCGTAAATCAGAGATGCGTGAGTTGGTGCAGCTGCCGATGAAGACCACATCAACCTTTTTGCCGAGCAGAGACTGGCCTTGTTGCAAGTCCATATACTTGAGGGCCTTCTCGAGGCCAGCTTTTGACTGATCATCGTGCATATCGGTAACAGTTGGCACTGTTGCGGTAATAGGCATACCCATGCCAGGATTAGTGCCATAGGTAATCATCGGCACAAGGTCATTGGCATTGAGCTCTACTACGGCATCGTATTTGGCACCTGGGTCGGTCTTGAGAGTTGACCAATCGGCGACTGCGGCATCCCAATCGGCTCCTTGTGGGGCACGTGGGCGGCCTTTGATATAATTGAAGGTCACCTCATCTGGAGCAATCAAGCCAGCACGAGCACCGCCCTCGATTGACATGTTACAGATGGTCATGCGCTCTTCCATGCTCAAGGCACGGATGGCCTCGCCGGTGTATTCAACCACATACCCGGTGCCACCGCCGACGCCGATTTTGGCGATGATGGCAAGAATAATATCTTTTGCGCTCACGCCAGGCTTTAGCTGACCGTTCACGCGAATTTCCATGGTTTTGGGCTTGCTCTGGAGCAAGCATTGGGTGGCCAACACATGACCGACCTCGGAGGTACCAATACCGAAGGCGAGCGCACCGAACGCACCATGCGTGCTGGTGTGGCTGTCACCACATACAATTGTCATACCAGGCTGGGTCAATCCCTGCTCAGGTCCAATGACGTGCACGATACCTTGGTTCTCTGTACCGAGGGCAAATAGGGGAATTCCAAAATCGCGACAGTTCGTCTCAAGTTGGGTTAACTGCGCTTGAGCTTGGGCGTCTTCAACCGGGATGATACCGTTTGCATTGCGTGGCGTGGTCGGCGTCGAGTGATCCATGGTGGCAATTGTCTGCTCAGGTCGTCGTACTTTGAGCCCACGTTGACGGAGCTCCGAAAACGCCTGTGGTGAGGTAACTTCATGCACCAAATGCAAGTCAATATAGAGGATGGCTGGTGTCAACTCTGTTTCAGGGCGCACCAAGTGACGATTCCAGATTTTTTCGAACAGCGTTTGTGGGGCAGATGACATTTCAGGCTCCTCACTAGAGAACGAACACGACAGACAGTGCTACTTTGAGGCAGCACTGCCTGTCAATATCACTATTATACGTAATCCAACCAACCATGCTTGTCTTCAGCTTTGCCATCAAACAACCCGAAGAAGCGTTCTTGCACTGCAGCCGTGATCTCGCCACGCTGGCCGTTGCCGACGAGCATCTTGTCGACGGAGCGGATTGGCGTGACTTCGGCGGCAGTACCCGCAAAGAACAACTCATCGGCGATGTAGAGCACTTCGCGTTGCATCTCTTGCTCACGTACCTCAATCTTGAGGTCCTTAGCAATCGTCATGATGGCATCGCGGGTGATACCTGGCAAAATGTTGTTAGTGACAGGCGGGGTGTACATGACGCCGTCACGCACCACGAACAGGTTCATACCCGAACCCTCGGCGACGTTGCCCTTGGTGTCGAGGGCGATACCCTCATTGTATCCGTTACGCAACGCCTCGTTTTTGATTAAGTACGATGAAAGGTAGTTGCCACCGGCCTTGGCCATGGTTGGGATGGTATTGGCGGCCAAGCGGTTCCATGATGAGACCATCACGTCAACGCCGTTTTTAAGGCCATCAGCACCCAAGTATGCGCCCCACTCAACGGCGGCAACCATCGTCTCGATGGGGTTGTTCTTGCCATCGAGGCCGAGTGGCCCCA
>Ga0315902_10008326_pt1 | contig 14060 bp, 11 predicted proteins | sample LakEriMetagenome_9_FD_203523 | JGI IMG/M metagenome (GOLD analysis project Ga0315902, IMG submission 203523) | Freshwater fungal communities from buoy surface, Lake Erie, Ohio, United States - Buoy 12 MA117 | ecosystem: Environmental > Aquatic > Freshwater > Lake > Lake biofilm | place: USA... | reverse complement strand
AAACTCATGAATCACATCACGCCGGCAATTTGAATCCTGAATGTCGATTGGTCCTAGTCGAGCACGTTCAGCAGCGACAGGCCGCGCAGAACGTTGAACACGCTGGATGATGCCTCGTATGCGAACTGCGCCTGGTTAAGCCTGACGGCGACTTCGGCGAGATCGACGTTCACGATGCCGCCGATCGCTTCGTCGAGCGCATTGAGGCGCGAGGTCAGGCGGGCGGAGGAGGAGTCGACCTCCTGCCCCAGCCGGCCATTCTCCGCCTGCGCGCTCAGCACGCGGTTGAAGGCCGCATTTAGCGATGTCAGCTCGCTCTGGATGGCTGCCTGCTGCACCGGCGTGAGATCGCCGCCGAACGGGCCGTCGGGACCTTCATCCATTTCGGCAAGCCGCTTGATCGACGCCATCGCCAGCGAAATCACATCGTCGGCCACGACCCCGCCGGCGACATTGCGACCCTCCTCGACACGCATCTGCTGCGGCTCGGCGCCTTCCTCCATGATGTCGGACAGCGGATTGGCCGCGAGGTCGCTGAGGGAAGCGGCGGTGACCGGCGCGCGGTCGTTCATCACACCGCCGAACAGGTAGCGTCCGCCGAGATTGGTGTTCATCGCGTCCTTCACCACGGCGAAGGCTTCCTCGAGTTGCGAACGAACGCCTTCGCCGCTTTCGAGTCCGAGATTCTGGAACAGCTCCTGCTTCAGCTTGTTCACCGCCTCAGCCGCGCGGCCAAGGGCGACGTCCTGGATTTGGAGGCGTGTCGCCATCTCGCGCGTCGTCGCCTCAAACCCTTTCAGACGGCCGACAAGCCGCTCGGCCGAGACCAGCGTCTGCGCCTCGCGGCCATAGCCCTTGAGATCAGTGGCTCGCGTCTGCGCCGAACTCTGGCGCGCGGCTTCAACCAGTTCCTGCTGGGCGCGCCCGATGTCGCCGAGCGAGGCCATGGGGATCATTGCGGAGGAGATGCGTGTCATGTTCTATCTCGCTCAGACCATGTTCAGGACGATGTCGTACAGATCACGCGCCGCCGTGATCATGCGCGATGCGGCGGCGTAGGCCTGCTGGTAGGTCGTCATCTTGACCAGTTCCTCGTCGAGGTTGACGCCTTCCTCGCTCATCCGCCGTTCGCGCACTTCCTGGCGAACGGACTCGGCGGCAGCACGGGCCGCATCGACCGCCTCTGCCCGCACGCCGGCATGGCCCGCCAGGCGCGCCGCGTAGTCCATGATCGACGTCACCTGCCCGGTCAGCGTGCCTGCCGTCGCGAAGGCCTGCGGCCGCGTCCCCGATGCCTCAATCGCCAGCGCGCCGCGTCCATCGCCAGGCGACAGCACGCGCGTGCCGGCAGCAGCGCCAGCGAGATCGGCGGAAGCGCTGCCGAGTCTCTGTGGATCGGTCTGGATGTCCGCGCGTATGCCGAGGCTGCGCGACCGTTCGGCCGGCAGCGCCTCACCGAACCCGAAGATGTCGGACATCGAAAGGTTGGTGTCACCGCGGCTGGTGGAATCATCGATTACATCGATACGGCCGACAGTGCTGCCTGTCGCAACCAGGGTCATCCTGCCGTTCGCATCGAACGAGGTCTGGCCATAGCCAGCGATCGCTGCATCGACGTCCGCCCGTAGCGAGGCAACCGTCGTTCCGGCGCCGATCGTGAATGCGACGCGGCGGGCGATTGCGCCATCATGGTCACGGATCGCGAAGGTCACTGACTCGCCCGCGTCGAACCCGTGCAGGTCGGCGCCGGACAGGCCTGTCGCATAGGATAGCGGCGCACCGTGCGAGACCAGGTCGTTGAGACGGAAGGCGTGGGAGAAGCCGCGGCCGCCGCGCATCGCCGGATTGGCCGGATCGTTGGCGATCACGACACCCGTTCCGCCGAGGTCGGCAGAGATCGATAGCGCGCCACCGCTGAAGCTTGCCGATCCGTCGCCGCCAAGCGCTGCGTCAAGGGCCGTCTGGAAGTCACCGATGGAGTTGGCGAAGGTGGTGATGTTTGCCTGGTCGTCCAGGATCTCGCCCGCGTTGAAGTCGACACGCAGGTTCCGCACCACCAGCCCGTCCGTATCGACGATCGCGATACTGGTCACCCCGGTGAAGTTCAGCCGGTCGGTTGCGACGAGGCCCGTATTGCGGCCTGTCAGCGCACTCGGCGCCGGGACGGCGCTGGCCTGGTTGTGAGCAGCGTTCAGCGTTTCGGCCGCACCCGCAGCGAATTCACCGAATGCGAGTTGCAGGTCCACCAACTCCTTGTCGCGCGCGCGGAGGAGGCCATTCAGTTCGCCGCCGTTGATATGGGCATCGAGCGGTATCTCGGCGGTGGATCGCGGCGACATCATCACGACGCCCGGATAGGGCTCGTTTCCGGCGTTTGAGTCGAGGCCAAGGATCGCCGCGTCGATGTCGACCAGCAGGAGGCCGTCCGTCGTCCGGATCTCAACGCCGCCAAGCGAGCGCTCCTGCGTGCGGATGTCGATAATCTCGGACAGGCGATCCAGCATGCGCGCCTGCTCTGTTTCCGCTTCAGAGGCGGACAGGCCGGCAATCGTGGAGCGCTGGATGGAGGTGTTGAGCCGGGCAATCCCGGTCATAAGCGAGTTGGCTTCCTCGATCGAGGCGAGTGCACGCGAATGCGACTCGTCACGCAAGGCGGTGATCTCGGCGGATGTGCGCTCCAGCTGCGACAGCATCGTCTGCAGGTCGGACAGCGCAGCCGACCGGCGCAGCGCCGACGCGGGATCGACCGCCAGCGCGCCAAAGCTGCTGAACACAGGGTCGAGCGTCGCGAACACGGACGAGGGATCGGACGGATCGCCCAGCAGGCCCTGCGCGCGATCCATGAACTGCGACAGGACGTCGGCTGCGGCGACATCTGCCGCCCCGCGCATTTCTGCGGCCGCGAGATACTTGTTTGCGACGCGGACGATGTCGACCTCGACGCCGCCCAGGCCGCCCAAGGAGCCACGCGAGTTGAAGTGTACGTCGAGGCGCGAATAGCCCTCGGTGTTGACGTTGGCGACATTGGTCGACGTGGCTTTGAGCGCCTGCTGGTTTGCAGCCAGTGCGGAAAGTCCGGTTCCCATGATGGTCGAAATCGACAAGACCTGTTCTCCGTCACCGGAAGCCCTGCAGATCTTGCCGGGTAGGCGTGATCTGCCGGGCCGCCTCAGCGACCAGACTGGTCCGGCATCGTTCCATCATCCTGAATACGTTCGCGAAAATCATGCGACGGGAGCTTCTGCCCCGAACGCTCCGGCGAGCTGGCCGCAACGTTGCCGTTAACCACGCAAGTTGCGGGCCACCCGTGGCTTGGCGCGCCGCGCTGGCGCCGGCAGCAGTTTGTGCCGCTCCTGCCGGGCAAGTTCTGCCGTGCAACGCAGCGACTCTTGCCGGGCCGGGCGGTCTGCGGCCCGGCGCGTTAACCAGCCAAACCCTCATTCGTGAGGGCTTTTCAATGCAAACATTAATGGCTCGCCGGTTGCAGACCTTTCGCTGACCTGTGTCCGAATTCCCGGGCAAGGCCGTAGACGTCGTGGTCAGCGTTTGTCGATTGCAGCCGCCCTCGTGATGCCGATCAACCCGCCCGCGCCGAGCGAGATGCGGTCGACCGCGTCTGACGGCGACAACGCATTCGCTTCGCTGCTCGAAGCCACAGTGGGCGGCGCGGAGACGCCGGCTGCGGCTGCAATAGTCCAGACCTATTCAACCGTCGCGCCGGCCGTGCAGCTGCAAACCCTTGCTTCCACCGGCACGGAGGGTGCCGAACTCACGGGCCTGATCGCGCCAGCCAGCGCGAGCGGCACGACAGACGCATCCGCCGCAATCGCGCCACCCGCAGCGGCGGCTGCAGCGCCCACGCAGGTCGACGGCGCTGTAGCCACACTGATCGTTTCAGACGGATTGGCTTCAGCGCCTGCCGCGGTCACACCGCAGCAGTCGGTAGCGGTCGTCAGCGTCGTAGACCCGACAATCGCTCCGGCCGATGACGCGACCGACGCCGACATTGAGACTGACGTTTCGGACGCTGGCGTCGAAGGCGCCGGCGAAGCCACCCCGGCTTCAGCTGCTGTGGTCCCTGCAACGCAAGCGGGCGTGCTCGCTGTGTTGCCGGCCGCACCTGCCCAGGTCTCGCAGGTCGCAGCTGACGCGAGCAACGCAGGACCGCAGCCTGCTGTCGCATCGCCGGATATCGACCCAGCTTCGGAGGCCGCTCCGGCTGATACGGCAGAGCCCCCCCCCGCCAACCCGAGTGGCCGCGGCTCAACCGCACAAACACCGAACCAGCCAGCTGCAGCCGCCGCTGCGGCGCAGGCGAGCACCGCCGCGCCTACGGATACAACGGCCGCGAAGCCGGACTTCGCCGCTATGCTTGCGTCCCAATCTGCGCAAGGCGCGGACGCTCCGGCGCAAACCACCAGCTCGACCAGCGAAACAGCGCGCACCATGCCGACGCCGGCCGCCCTGCAGGCAGCGCCGGCTGCGACGGTCCAGGTCTACAACCGCATCATCGAACGCGCCGACGGCCGCGCCCAGCGTTTCGAGATCCGCCTTGATCCGGCCGAACTCGGACGCGTGGATGTTCGCATTGAGATCGGTGCTGACCGCAAGGTCCACGCCGTCCTCGCTGCGCATGACAGCGCGGCCCTGTCCGATCTCATGCGCGGCCAGCGCGCGCTTGAGCGCGCACTCGCCGACGCGGGCATTGATCTCGCCGACAATGGCGTGCGCTTCGAACTCGCGCGCGACAATGGCAGCGGCAGCGCCAGCCAGCAGCGCGACACGAATGGGCGCCCGGCGCAGGCCGATGTCTGGCGCCGGTTCGACGCCATGACCATGCCGGTGACCGAAGATACCGCGGCCGCCGTGCGGCCAAGCTGGCGCCCGCAGCGACTTGATCTCGTGGCCTGAAGGAATATCGCATGACCAACGCCATCTCCTTCGTACCCACCCCCGCCACGAACGCTGGCGCAGGCGCGGCCGCCTCGCAGGCCTCGCTGGCGGACAATTTCGACACCTTCCTCACCATCCTGACGGCGCAGATCCAGAACCAGGATCCGCTGGAGCCGATGGACTCCTCGAAGTTCACCGACCAGCTGGTGCAGTTCTCCGGCGTCGAACAGCAGATCAAATCCAACAAGCAACTCGAGCAGTTGCTGGTCGCGACCACGTCCAATGCCGGCGCGGCCCTCTCCGGCTATCTTGGGCAGCAGGCAGAGATCGATACGGCTGGCGCGCAATTCACAGGCGAACCAATCAACTGGCGCTACGACCTTCCCTCCGACGCCGCGAAAACGACGATCACCGTCACGGACGCATCGGGCCGCGTACTCTATTCCAAGTCCGGCGAACTGGCCGCCGGCACGCATGAATTTGAGTGGGACGGCAAGCTCAACAACGGCAAGACCGCCGATGAAGGCCAGCCCTACTGGATCAGCGTGATCGCAGAGGATGCGAACGCCAAGTCAATCACGCCGGCGCATTCGCTGGTCACCACCATCACCGGCGTCGACCTCACCTATGGCGAGCCTGCGCTTACCACGCCGGCCGGCGTCTACGCCTATGCCGACATCAAGCGGCTAATGCGCCAGTAGCGCCAAGGCCCACGACCTGGACTGCGGCGCAGAAGCGCGCCGATCGAGGCTGCAAAGCAGCCGACCCAACCCGCAAACGAACAGGGCCCCAGGGCCCACTGGGAGCTTCGACCATGAGCATCAATTCCGCCATGCTTGCCGGCGCCGCCGGCATGCGCGCCAACGCCAGCGCACTGGCGTCGATCTCCGACAACATCGCGAACGTGAACACGGTCGGCTTCAAGCGCCTGCGGACGGATTTTACGTCGCTGCTCAGCTCGCAGAATCGCCAGACGACCTACGCCGCGGGAGGTGTCATGTCGCGCTCCAACCCGTTGATGAACGAGCAGGGCTCCACCACCGCGTCCTCGGTGTCGACGCACCTTGCCGTCTCAGGTAACGGCATGTTCGTCGTGCGCGGCCGCAGCGAAGACGCAACCAGCCGCGATCCCTACTATTACACGCGCGCTGGCCAATTCACGCCCGATGCGGATGGGTATCTCCAGAACGCCGCCGGTTACTACCTGCTCGGCTGGCCGGTCGACTCGTCGGGCGCGGTCAACGCGAATCCGACTGATCTGAACGCACTTGAGTCCGTTCGCGTCTCAGGCATTGCCGGCGGCGCCGAGGCAACGGCGCGCCTCTCCCTGTCCGCCAACCTGCAATCTTCACAGGCGGTATCTGCTGCGGCGGCGACGTATGACGCGACCGATACAGCGAACAACATGGCCTCGGGCGCGGTCACGCCTGACTTCCAGATTCCGATCCAGATGTATGACAGCCAGGGCGGCCTACACACCCTCACCTTCTCTTTCCTCAAGCAGGGCCCGAACACCTGGTTCGCCGAAGTCCATCTGCCGCCCGGCCAGGTCGTCGATGGCGCGCCCTTCGTGGATGGCCAACTCGCCACGGGCCTTGTGAGCTTCACCACGTTCGGGCAGCTCGACACGGCCAACTCGACGCTGCCGCTTTCGGTGACGATCGGCGAGACTGGCGCTGGTGGATCTGAGTGGGGTCCGGCCCTTGGTCTGGCAACGCAGACGATCTCGCTCGACATGGGCGGACCGGGCGCGCCTGGCGGCCTCACAAACTATGACTCTCCGTCAGTGCTTGGCACGTCGCAGATCGATGGCACGCCCTTCGGTTCGCTGGCGTCGGTAGATGTGGACGACGACGGGTTCGTCACCGCCATCTTCACAAACGGCCTGACGCGCCGGATCTACCAGATCCCGCTGGCGACCTTCGGCAACACCAACGGCCTCATCGCGGACCAAGGCGGCATATACCGCCTGGGACCGGACACTGGCGCGCTGTCGATGCGTGGCGCGGGCGTTGGCGGCGCGGGCAACATCAAGTCGCGCGCGCTCGAATCCTCGACGGTCGATCTGGCCGAGGAGTTCTCCAACCTCATCATGACGCAGCGCGCCTATTCGGCATCTTCCAAGATCATCACGACAGCTGACGAGATGCTGGACGAACTGATCAGGCTGAAGCGCTGAGCACTCTGGAGGATAATCGTCCGTAGACGGCGGATTGCAATGCGGATCGCTGTCCTGCCGCAACAGAGAGATCGTCGTAAACGTAACTAACGTCCTTAACAGGTGCTCCAATTTTGCAGAGTGTTTCCACGAAACCGCGCGGTTGGCCTGAGCGTGACCTTAAACGCCAGTGCGTAAGGTCGGGTCAGGACTGAAGCAGCATATGGAGTCAACCATGCTGAGCCAAACCGCTCACGGCGCGGCCGTCGTGGGACCCGACGGACGTCACATCACGCTCTCCGACCTCCCCTCAGCGGGGATCCAGCGGTGGGTTACCCGCCGCAAGGCGGAAGTTGTCGCGGCTGTCCATGGGGGACTGCTTACGGCCGAAGACGCCTGCGACCGATACGCCCTCACAAAAGAGGAGTTCGCCGGTTGGGAACGCCTCTATCAACGTCACGGCGTGAAGGGCCTGCGCACCACACGTCTGCAGAACTACCGCTAGACCAGACAAGGCGCCGCTCCGGGGCTTTCGGGGAGGGGCGGCGCGCCTGCGTTTCTTAAGGTTTCGCTAACCACTTCGGTCGCGAGTCTTAACACGCCATTTACCACGCACTGGGAATTTCCTGCCTAGTCGCAAATCGCGGCGCAGGCAGTTTTCCGGGCGGGCATGGCGGACATCAAACCAGAAGATCCCAAGGGACTGATCGGCCAGCTGGCCCGATCCGGCCGCATGCGCATTGCAGCGGCGCTCGTCGTCGTCGCTCTTGTGGGCGGCGGGCTGGGCGTCATCATGCTGCAGGGCGGCGAAGGCGGGAAGAAGCTCCTTTTCTCCGGTCTTGATCTCGAGGAAGCCGCCGAAATCAGCGGCAAGCTCGACACCGCCGGCGTCGCCTATTCGCTCGAGGGCGGTGGTTCGGCCATTTTCGTCGACGCTGCCAAGGTCGAAGACGCCCGGATGATGCTGTCCGAGCAGGGCCTGCCCACCAGGGGCTCGGTCGGCTGGGAGATTTTCGACAAGTCCGACGCGCTGGGCGAGACCCAGTTCGTTCTCAACATCAAGAAATTGCGGGCCATGGAGGGCGAGCTGGAACGCTCGATCGGCTCCTATGACATGGTCCAGTCGGCCAAGGTCCACCTGTCGATCCCGGACCGGCCCCTGTTCCAGCAGAACAGCGAAAAGCCCAAGGCGGCGGTGGTCATCAAGCTTACCGGCAACCAGATGCCAGGCGAAAAAGTCCGCGCCATTCGCAACCTGATCGCATCCCAGGTGCCGGGCCTTTCCGTCGACGCAGTCACCGTCACCAGCACGGACGGCCGCCTCCTGGCGGCTGCATCGGACGACTCCGGCTCTGCGATTGGCGGCGGTACGAATGCCGACGAACGGCAGTTTTCCATGGAGGAAAGCTACCGCAAGAAGGTTCTCGACGTGATCGAGAACATCGCCGGCCCCGGCGCCGCAAAGGTGACGGTCTCGGTCGAGGCCGACTTCAACCGCGTCACCCAGAGCTCCGAGAGCTTTAATCCCGACAGCCGCGTGGTGCGTTCGGAAACGACGGTGGAGGATAGCTCCTCGAGTTCCGACCTCGCGCCGGGCGACGAGACGACAGTTGCGAACAATGTGCCCACGGGCGCGGCCCCCGCCGCCACGCCGCTTCCGACCAGTCAGTCGCAGACCAACCGTACCGAAGCCACGATCAACTACGAGATGGACAAGACCGTCCGCACCGAAGTGATCGAAGGCGGCGCGATCAAGCGGCTGTCCGTTGCGGTTGCACTGGATCAGGTGCGCGTACCTGGCGCCGAGGGCGCGCCCGCCACCTGGCAGGACCGTTCGCCCGAAGAGATCGCGCGCATCACGGCGCTCGTGAAATCAGCTGTCCTGTTCAACGAGCAACGCGGCGACGTGGTGACGGTGGAAAGCACCGCCTTTGCCCGGCCTGATACGTCGATGGAGGGTGCTGCGGCGCCCGGACCGTTCGATCTCGACAAGTTCGACCTTGTCCGGATCGGCGAAATCCTCGCCCTCGCCCTGACGGCGCTGGCGCTGGTCTTCTTCGTCCTGCGCCCGCTGATCTCGGGACTGTTCGCGAAGCCGGAGACGGACAATCTGCCGCCGGAAATCCAGGCGCTCAAAGGAGCCAAGCGCGCAAAAGCGATTGCGGCTCACCAGGCTCAGCAGGTTATCCTGATGCAGCAGCGTGGAAACGATAGCGAAACGACGGTCCACCAGAGCAACGCGCTGCCGCAAGGCAACACGGTGAACTTCGAGCTTTCGACGCCTGACCGTCTCGACGCAGGGATTGATGTGGCGCGCATCTCCGGACAGGTGAAGGCGTCGTCGATCAAGAAAATCTCGGAAGTCGTCGCTAGCCACCCGGATGAGTCGATTGCGATCATCCGGTCGTGGCTTGCTGAAGAATCTTCGGGTCGCGCAGCATGAGCAAGAGCTCCGCCCTTCAGAAACAACCGGCGTCCGACGCTGCCGAGGACGCCGCACCGCCCTCGCAGCAACAACGCGAAGACGTCAGCGCCGAAACAAACCGCCGCATCGTCGAGACGATCAGCGTCGTCGCGGGCCTGCACGGCTCGGAGAAGGCGGCGATCCTGCTGCTCGCTCTGGGTGAAGAGGCAAAGCCCGTCTGGGACAGGCTGGACGATGACGAGCTGCGCGAGATTTCCTCGGCGATGTCGAACCTTGGCCCGGTAAGGGCCGAGACGGTCGAATACCTGATCAAGGACTTCGTGAACCGCTTGTCTGGGTCCGGCGCCGTGACCGGCTCCTACGAACAGACGCATCGCCTTCTGCTTCAGTTCCTCCCACGCGAGAAGGTCGACTCGCTGATGGAAGAGCTGCGCGGCCCTGCCGGCCGCACGATGTGGGACAAGCTTGCCAATGTGAACGAGCAGGTGCTCGCGAACTACCTGAAGAACGAGTACCCGCAGACCGTTTCGGTCATCCTGTCGAAGATCAAGACCGAGCACTCGGCGCGCGTCCTTACCGCCCTGCCCCCGGAATTCGCGCTGGAAGTCATCCAGCGGATGCTGCGCATGGAGCCGGTGCAGCGCGATATCCTGGAGAAGATCGAATCCACGCTGCGCAACGAGTTCATGACCAACCTTGCGCGCACGTCGAAGCGCGACAGCCACGAACAGATGGCGTCGATCTTCAACAATTTCGACCGCCAGACCGAAGGGCGGTTCATGTCGCTGCTCGAGGACAAGAACAAGGACGCGGCCGACAAGATCCGCTCGCTGATGTTCGTGTTCGAGGATCTCTCGAAGCTCGATCCGGGCGGCGTGCAGACGCTGCTGCGCAACATCGACAAGAACAAGCTCGGCCTCGCGCTCAAGGGCGCCAATGACGAGATGCGCAACCTGTTCATGTCGAACATGTCGGAACGCGCAGCCAAGCTGATGCGCGACGAGATGGCGGCAATGGGCCCGGTCAAGCTCAAGGACGTCGAAGGCGCGCAGCAGGAAATGGTTGTCGTCGCCAAGGCGCTGGCCGACCGCGGCGAGATCATGCTCGCCGAGAGCGGCGGCCAGGACGAGTTGATTTATTGATGACCCAAACCTCCCCCTTCCTTTTCGCCACCGAATTCAGCGCCGACGGTGAGGTGATGTCCGGGCCGGACCGCAAGTATTTCTCGCGCGACGAAGCCGACCAGCTGGCCGCGAAGGCGCGCGCCGAGGGCGAGGCGCGTGCGAAGCAGGCGACAGAAGCAAAAGCCTTTGCCTCCGTCGATCGCATTGTCGTGACGCTGGCGCCCGTCGCCGCCCAGCTTTCGGCCGTCGCGGAACAGCTTCGCGCGGAAGCTGCCGAACTCGCCATGATCGCCGCCAAGCGCATCGCCGGCGCGGCGCTCGACCGACAGGGCGAGGAAATGGCCGCGGCCGCCATCGAGGACGTTCTCCGCCAGCTCAAGCTTAACCCGGCAATTACCGTAGCCATCACGCCGGACTCGATCCCCGCGGTCGAGCGACGCCTCGAGCAGCTGCGCGCCAAAGGCGTTGGCGGCAGCGTCTCGTTCGCGCCTGATCCAAAAGCCAAGCCCGGCGACTGGCGTGTCGAATGGGCCGACGGCGCAACCGGATTCAGCCGCGACTCCGTCGAAGCGGCCATCGACGCCATCATCTCTTCCCGCCTGCAGGACCCTGTGGCCCCGCAGCTCGACCTGTTTGCCGCCGCGTAGGACATCATGAGCACCAATGACCTGAACTTGCCTGATCTCGCCAAAAGCGGAGGCGTCGCCACCCCACGCAAGGCCAGCACGCAGTCTGCAGATGCACTCGATGCGCGCGACAAGATCGCGGCGGACCTCAAGCCTGTCTTCGACGTGCCGGTCTCGGTCCAGGCCGTCATCGGCCGCACGACGATCGAGGTCTCGAAGCTTCTCGAACTCACCGAGGGCTCGGTGCTGGAACTCGATCGCCGCGTCGGCGAAGCCATCGACATTTATGTGAACTCCCGCCTGGTCGCCCGCGGGGAAGTGGTCGTCGTCGACGACCGGCTGGGCGTGACCATGACGGAAATCATCAAGAACTCGGACTCCTAGAGGAAAACCCATGCGTGTCCTGATTATCGGAAATCTCGCGGGACAACTTTCCGCCGCCACCAAGATCGCCTTCGACAATGGCGCAAAGGTCCTGCACGCGCACGACGCCGCGACAGCGATGGAGCTGCTGCGCACGGGCCGCGGCGCCGACATCGTCATGATCGACGTCCATGAGGACATCAGGTCGCTCGTCAACGCGATGAAGCAGGAGCGCATCGTCGCCCCCGTCGTCGCCTGCGGCATCGGCGCAACCCCCGACACGGCCGCCAACGCCATCCGCGCCGGCGCGCGCGAGTTCATCCCGCTGCCGCCCGATCCGGAACTGATCGCGGCGGTTCTCGCAGCCGTCGCCGACGATGATCGTCCGCTTATCGCTCAGGACACGGCGATGATCGAGATCAAGCAGCTGGCCGACCAGATTGCGCCGTCGGATGCATCCGTGCTGATCACAGGCGAGAGCGGCGTCGGCAAGGAAGTCATGGCGCGCTACCTGCACAAGCGTTCGCGCCGTTCGGAAAAGCCGTTCATCTCCGTCAACTGCGCCGCCATTCCGGAGAACCTGCTCGAGAGCGAGCTGTTCGGCCACGAGAAGGGCGCGTTCACCGGCGCCGTGGCGCGTCGCATCGGCAAGTTCGAGGAGGCTGACGGCGGCACGCTGCTGCTCGACGAGATATCGGAAATGGATATCCGGCTTCAAGCCAAGCTGCTGCGCGCCATCCAGGAGCGCGAGATCGACCGTGTCGGCGGATCGAAGCCGGTGCCGGTAAACATCCGCATCATCGCGACGTCGAACCGCATCCTGCAGGAAGCCGTGATCCGCGGCGAGTTCCGGAAGGATCTGCTCTACCGGCTCAACGTGATGAACCTTCACATCCCGCCGCTGCGCGAGCGGCCGAACGACCTGTCCGCCCTCGCCGACTATTTCGTCGAGAAGTATGCGACCGCCAACGGTTTCGTCCGAACGCTGTCGGATGCAGCGCGGGAGCGGATCCATTGCGCGTCCTGGCTCGGCAATGTTCGCGAGCTCGAGAACGCCATGCATCGCGCAGTGATCCTGGCGCGCACGAGCGAAATTTCTGTCGACGACCTGCGTACGCCGGATGGCCGCCCTGTTCAGGGCAATGCGCTGGACGCAACGGCGGAGCGCGCGGTGAACGCCGCCGAGATCGCCATTCGCGAAGCGACCATCCGCGTCGGCCAGACGGTCGCCGAAGTCGAGCAGGACCTGATCCTGCAGACGCTCGACCACTGCCTCGGCAATCGCACGCACGCCGCCAACATTCTCGGCATTTCGATCCGCACGCTGCGCAACAAGCTGCGCGCATATCAGGACGCGGGCATTGAGGTCGCAGCGCCTGGCGAAGTCCGGGCGGCTGGCTGATCAACATGGCTCAGGCTGCGACCCTCGGTAACGAACCCTTTGACCTGAACGCTTTCACCAAGCTGTTCGCGCGCGGCGAGTATGCGCTCGGCCTTGGCGTGATGGCGCTGGTGATGATGCTCATCATCCCCATCCCGCCATTCCTGCTGGACTTCTTGCTGGCGATTTCGATCACACTGTCGGTCCTCATCCTGATGACGGCGCTGCTGATCAAGAAGCCGCTTGAGTTCTCGGCCTTCCCGACCGTGCTGTTGCTGGCGACGCTGCTGCGGCTGGCTCTCAACATTGCGACCACCCGTCTTATCCTCGCCCATGGCCATGAGGGCCCCGAGGCGGCCGGCAGCATCATCCAGGTCTTCGGCGGCTTCGTGATGGGCGGCAATTTCGTGATCGGCGTGGTGGTGTTCATCATCCTGATCATCGTGAACTTCATCGTCGTGACCAAAGGTTCAGGCCGGATCGCGGAAGTCGCGGCGCGGTTCACGCTGGACGCAATGCCCGGCAAGCAGATGGCGATCGATGCGGACCTCTCGGCCGGCATGATCAACGAGGACGAGGCGCGCAAGCGCCGCAAGGAACTCGAGGGCGAGAGCAATTTCTTCGGCGCGATGGACGGCGCCTCGAAATTCGTTCGCGGCGATGCGATGGCCGGCATCCTGATCACCTTCATCAACATCATCGGCGGCATGATCATCGGCGTTGCCCAGGAAGGCATCTCCTTCGAGCAGGCCGCCAATTCCTACACACTCCTGACCGTTGGCGACGGCATCGTCTCGCAGATCCCTGCCCTGATCGTCTCGATCGCAGCCGGCATGCTCGTCTCCAAGGCGGGCGTCGAGGGCGCGGCCGACAAGGCGATCGGCGTCCAGCTGTTCACCAACCCGCAGGGTCTCGCCATGGCTGCGTTGATGGCAGCCTTTGCCGGACTTCTGCCCGGCATGCCGATCATCCCGTTCTTCGCCCTCGCCGGCGCGGCGGGCTATGGCGCCTACCGCGGCTTCCAGAAGCAGCGCGAACAGGAAGCGACGGAGGTTGCTGAAACGGTTGCGGCGCAGCGCGCCAAACCCAT
>Ga0315902_10008323_pt1 | contig 14062 bp, 14 predicted proteins | sample LakEriMetagenome_9_FD_203523 | JGI IMG/M metagenome (GOLD analysis project Ga0315902, IMG submission 203523) | Freshwater fungal communities from buoy surface, Lake Erie, Ohio, United States - Buoy 12 MA117 | ecosystem: Environmental > Aquatic > Freshwater > Lake > Lake biofilm | place: USA... | reverse complement strand
AGCAAGGTAAAGCCAAATAGGTCTCGTAACCAAGTCAAAACCTTCTTGGTCTGAGGATCCTGGATCTTGTTTAGAGCCGAAGTGAAAGCTTCCCACTGGATTAGTTCACCATGAGCCTTAGCGGCCATAATCAAATCATTTTGGTGACGGTTAAACAACCGCTCTGATTCAACAGGATCCTTTTTCCCAGAGTGACGTAGTTCATTAGCAAGCTTTGCAATCATGGTGTGAACGCGATCAGTTAGCAGCTGGTGCTGGTGTTCTTCCTCGCGAACAAAACCGATTGATCTAGCGGTCGAACCAAAGTCGGTGAACTTCTGAGCAATTCCGCGAAGACCTCCTCGGTTGATTGCAACCTCACCCACCTGCTCAACAACATACTGAGCCAGTGTTCCGAAATCAGGTGAAGCAAATGCTTTGGAGTAGTCGCTCAGTAATCTCTTTGCAACAAGCTGCAGTAGCACGTTGTTGTCACCTTCGAAGGTTGCATAGACATCAAGGTCTGCTCGCAACCCGACCATCCGATGTTCGGCCATAAAACCCTGACCTCCGGTTGCCTCGCGGCAGACCTGAATGATGTCCAGTGCGTTCCAAGTTGAAAGAGCTTTAGATGCTGCGGCGACTGTTTCTAGATCCTGTCTAGTTGAATCAGTATCGTTACGTCCGCTAAAGACCTCATCGAATTGCTCTAGGAGTTCCAAATGTGCAAATGCTTGCGCGTAAGTTCTGGCAAGCGCTGGAAGCAATCTTCTTTGGTGGCGACCGTAGTCCATTAGAACGTGTTCTGTTCCGTCGTGAGTTGGGAACTGAGTTCTTTCGTGGGCATAACGAATAGCAATTGTTAACGCAACCTTCTGAGCGTTGGTAACACCACCAGTGATTGAAACTCTTCCCTGAACTAGTGTTCCGAGCATGGTGAAGAATCTTCTTCCCTTGGATTCAATAGGAGAGCTGTAAGTTCCATCCTCTGCAACATTGCCGTAGCGGTTTAGTAGCCACTTTCTAGGAATGCGAACATTGTTGAAATGAAGTCTTCCGTTGTCAACACCGTTTAGACCTCCCTTGACTCCATCGTCGTCTCCGCCAACACCAGGCAAGAAATTTCCGCTGTTATCACGAAGAGGAACATAGAAAGCGTGAACGCCATGATTTTCACCCTTGGAAATCAGCTGCGCAAAAACTACAGCTGCTTTCGCGTGAATTGCAGCGTTACCGATGTAGTCCTTCCAAGCGTGACGAGAAGGTGTGTGAATTACAAACTCTTGTGTTGCCTCGTCATAGATAGCGGTTGTTCCGATGTTTGCAACATCGGAACCGTGACCGGTTTCAGTCATTGCAAAGGAACCAGGGGTTTCTAAAGTGACCACAGAAGGAAGTAGCTCTGCGTGGTGAGAATCTGTGCCGAGATATAGAATCGCTGCGCCAAATAGTCCCCACTGGACTCCGTATTTGATTTGCAAAGAAGGATCAGCAAGAATCAATTCCTCGAAGACTGTTAGTGATCCACCTGGATCAGCACTTCCACCTGCGATGGCGGGAAAGCCATATTTGGTCGAACCGTTTTCCACCAAGATCTTTAGCTGACCAAAGACGCGTTCACGATGCTCGTGATGAGTAAGTCCTGGGATTTGCCACATTTCGGGCTGCTCGCAAATTCTGCGGGTGTGGAGACGGATGTCTCTCCACTTCCCCAGCAGCATGTCCCCAACAAGGGCGGTGTCTACCTTTGGCAGTATCTCGCTTTGCATGGCACTCCTTCGTGTTGCTTTGATTGTAAGCACGCAAGAATTCAATGAATATGAGGGTCAGATAAGTCTGTAATTAGCTACAACCCAAGTAAATCCAAGGATTGCTTCTTTGTGTGAAACATACAAAAAACTAGGTGTTTTTTTGGAAGGTCAATTTCCTTCAAAAGTAACTGGTGACTTAGAAAGATAGGCCTCCATCGCCCGTCTGGCGTCTTTAGATGCCGCCAGCTTGGCAAGGCGCTTTCCAATAAAGGCGTCTTCAGCGCTTTCATCTAACAGCGCTGCTCTAGCTGAAGCCAAAGTTGCCTGCACCGCTAGCGGTGCTTGTGCGGCAATCTTTTCCGCTATCTCGAATGCACGATCTTTTTCGGTTCCAACCGGAACAACTTCATTCACAATCCCAAGGCGAAGCGCGGTTGGTGCATCAAAAGAATCTCCGGTAAGTAGGTATCTCATTGCGTTAGACCAACCAGCAACCCTTGGCATTCTTTTTGTGGCCCCGCCAAATGGCAAAATTCCTCGTGAGACTTCTAGTTGGGCAAACTTTGCATTCTCAGCAGCAATTACAACTTCGCTGTTCAAAGCAAGTTCAACACCGAGTGTGAAGGAAGTTCCTTGAATTGCAATCACAACAGGTTTTGAAACCGGCTTCGATTGAATTCCCCAGGGGTCTAGTCCGCCTTCAGGGACCATAGCCAAACCATCGGCGTTTAGTCTTGGTGCAACATCTGCAAGATCTAGCCCGGCAGTGAAGTGATCACCGTGTGCAAAAACTAGTCCGACTCTAAGTTCTGGATCAGAATCTAATTTGCCGTAAGCCAAAGCAAGCTGTTGGAGCATTTCCATGTCCGCGGCGTTTAGTTTTTCAGGGCGGTTCAATCCGATAAGAAGTACGTGACCTTTTTGCTCAACGGTTACTTTAGAAGTTGCGTTCATTTTTGCCAAAAAAATTAGTTAGGTAAGTTGGCTTCGATCAAAGAAACGATGTCAGGAGCATCTGGTTTCACTGTTGGTCTAAAGCGGTAAATTTGGCCGTTTGGAAGAATTAAGAACTTTTCGAAGTTCCAAGCGACTGGTCCTGCCTTACCGGACTGATCTTTGGTCTTTACTAGCTCTTTGTATAGCGGGTGCCTGTCTTTTCCGTTGACCTTTACCTTCTCGGTCATTGGAAAACTGACTCCCCAGGTTGTTGAGCAGTACTCTGCGATGTCTTCTGACTTCTTTAGTTCCTGCAAAAACTGATTCGAAGGCATTCCAAGAACCGTGAAGCCACGGCTGCCATATTTTTGTTGTAGTGCTTCCAGAGCTTCGTATTGCGGGGCCAAACCACACCTGGAAGCCACGTTGACAACTAGAACTACTTTTCCAGCGAATTGGGAAAAGCTAGCGACCGTGCCATCTAGCATGGTGAGTTCGGTTTCTTGAATGCTCATGACTCGATTCTACGTCCGAAGCGGGTAGATTTATCTAGCCCAATAAAGCTCACTAGAAAAGGTGCTCTTGCACGTCGCATTGTTCATGGATCAGCATCCACACTCTCTAGGCGGGGTTCAAACCTCAGTAATGCTGCAGACCAAGTATCTAAACCGCTCTGGTGTTCAGGTAACCATTTTTGCTCCCAAGTCAAAAAAAGCCCGTTTCGACGAAAACATTAAAGTTCTTCCGTCTAACTACTCACCTCTTGGCAGGGAGTACGCAATTGTCTGGTCACTAAGAAAGGCAGCTAGGTTCTGCGAAGAGGTTTATAAAGAACGAAGTTTTGACATAGTTCACGTTCAGGGGGACTTTGCAGCAGCCAGCCTAGGAGCGGCCTTATCGAGGAGATTCAACCTACCTCTTGTCCACACCGAACACACCAACGTTGACGTGATGGCAAACAAGCTAATTGGAAAACCTTTGAAAATCATGTTTTTGAAGTTCTTCACTTGGCAATACGGTCATTTCCTAAAAATCAGCAAGCGTCCAAGAGTCATAGATGCTTTTGACTACGCAAAATTAATCCTGCCCCAGGCAGATCTCGTTATAGCCCCTTCAAAGCACTACGCAGCGCTGCTAGAAGAAAAAGGCGCCGCAACCAACATCGAGGCTAGCTTCACAGGTGTTGACGACGATGAAATACAACAAATCAAAAGAACTGTCCCTGTTCCAAACAAACCAATTAGCTTCGTCTGGGCTGCAAGGATGCAGCCTGAAAAAAGACTTATTCAAACCATCGAAGCTTTTGCTAGATCCAAGGTCAAGGCCCACCTAACCATTTATGGTTTTGGGCCCCTTGAAAAGGTAGCTAAGAACTTGGTTCGGGCAAGGCTTATCAATAAGAGGGTCACTTTTAGAGGTCGCGTCCCACACAACGAACTTTTACAAATCTTTGCCAACGCTGATGTGGTTATGCAAACCAGCATTGGTTTCGAAACCCAAGGTTTGACTGTTTACGAATCACTGGCGGTTGGAACTCCGGTCTTGCTTTGTGACTCAAAGATTGCAGGAGAGCTTCCAAAGAAGACCTACTGGCTTGATAAGTCGGGAACAATCAAGAGCTTGTCAAAGACGATCAAAAAGGCCGCCGAGGACATCTCTGAAGGAAGCAACAAGCGTGAGCTATTAGAGGACCCAACCTGGTTACTCCAAGGCGCGCTTACTCAGAAAATGATTGAGACATACAAGCAACTTATTGAGCAAAAGCACGCCAAATAGTTTCCTGTTTGTTCCAAAGCCACCAATGGGGGTCCGGTTCTAAGGGCCGCTAAGTAAACTAATTCAAATAGCAATAGTCGTTTGTTAAGGTAGAAAACTATGTTTCTAGAGGCAGCTCTTACTAACGCAACTTCTGCGCCTGTTTTGGCTTTCGTTCTAGGGCTTCTAGCTGTGGCGATTAAATCTGATCTTCGACTGCCCGAGGCGGTCTATCAAGGACTCTCTATCTACCTATTACTTGGTATCGGTATCAAAGGTGGTGTTGCCCTATCTGAGGCAAACCTTGCTGAGGTTTGGCTACCAATCTTGGGAACCTTAGCTCTGGGTATAGTAATTCCACTTCTTGCGTTCATTGTTTTAGGAACACTTACCAAGCTAGACACCATTAACAAAGGTGCACTTGCCGCGCACTATGGATCTACCTCATTGGTTACCTTCTCGGCTGCCTTGATTTTTGTCGAATCCCAAAACATTTCTTACGAGGGCTACGTAACAACACTTCTTGCAATCCTTGAGGTTCCAGGAATTGTGGTTGGTTTACTTTTGGCATCTAAGGGCCTAAACAGAGGTTTGAACTGGGGAGAATCGCTGAGAGAGATAGTTACTTCTAAATCAATTGTGTTACTTGCTGGTGGATTGGTTTTAGGTTATGCAACCGGTGCCAGCGGATACGAAAGAATTGAGCCGCTTTTCGGTGGCCTATTCACCGGTGTTCTTGCTTTGTTCTTACTTGAGATGGGTATCGTTGCGGGCCGAAGGCTCCCTGATGTCAAAAAGGCAGGTTTTGGATTAGTGCTGTTTAGTATCGGGTTCCCGATTCTTTCGGGTTCTCTCGGTGTCTTAGTTGGAGAGCTAACCGGTTTGAGTCTCGGTGGAAGTGTGATCTTGGGAGTTCTTGCGGCCTCTGCTTCATATATTGCAGCTCCTGCTGCGGTGAGGCTGGCTTTGCCGGAGGCAAGCCCAGGTGTTTACCTGACAGCATCACTAGCAATTACGTTCCCGTTCAATTTGATTTTTGGAATTCCAATAATGTTTGCAATTGGTCAATTTATGGAAGGTTTGGGTATTTGATGTTTTCCAAGAGAAGGTTGCTAACGGTTGTCTGCGAGGGAGCGCTTGAGTCTAGGTTAATCAAGGATCTTATGGCCCTTGGGGCTAAGGGTTACACAGTGACCGACGCCCATGGCACCGGACCGAGAAATCAAAGAAATGGTGATCTAGAGGGTGGGAACATTCGTATAGAGGTTGTGACCGATCAAGTCACGCTAGAAAAAATCATTGAAAGATTACAATCCGACTACTTCCCAAACTACGCAGTTAGCGTGTGGGTAGCGGATGTAGAAGTGCTGCGCCAGGAACGCTACTAGTAATTACTTAGTCGTTTTTCTTGCACTGGCAGCCATCGCCACAGTTGCATCCATCTAGATTCATTTGCTTTCCCTTTCCTACTTACTCTGACGATACACCTATTGAGCTCTTTTGCAGTTAATTCTTGTCTTTTCCTGTCTGGGCTGACCAAAGCCAGGCTGCTAAGCCTGCGAAGGTGAGAATTACGGCAACAAGAGCAACAAGGTAAACGTTGTCTTTGTATAAGTCATAGACAGAAACTAAGCCAAAGAACAAGGCTAGGTAGCCAAGAAGTATCAACTTGTTTCGCATTTTCAAATAATAGCCATTTCATGTAGCCACTAACCCCAAGGGCTGCAATTTATTGGCGGTGCTATCATGGTGAAATGCCTGCTGTGGGAGTTGTTGTTCCAACTATTGGCGAGCGCCCCCAGTATTTGGACATCACCCTAAAATCCATCCGCGAAGCTGGTGACAGCTACATCGTCCTTGTAGGTCGAAAAGGATTTGACTCTACCTCCTACCAAAAGGCGGGTTTGGTAGATCTTTACATAGACGAGCTTGAGAAATCGGTACCTAAAAAGATCAACCAAGGATTTAGAGCGCTTCCCGAAAGCGTCGAATACATCACCTGGATAGGTGATGACGATCTTCTTTCGCCAGGGTCACTGAGTGTTGCAGTGAGTGCTCTAAGTCGACCCGCAAAGCCCGTTTTGGTTTTTGGCCACTGCCAATACATCGATTCTGAGGGAAATGAAGTGCTCGTGAAGCGAAGCGGTAGCTGGGCAGTTCCCCTACTTAGATTTGGTCCACAACTTATTCCCCAACCAAGTGCTGTGTTTAGAAGGGATACCTTCGAGAGAGTAGGTGGGCTGTCAGACAAATTCGAGTTCGCCTTTGATTTTGACTTGTTTCTAAAGCTCTCCAAGCTTGGAAAAGCCGTCTTTGTTGACCGGATCCTTTCTAGCCACAGATGGCACGCCACTTCCCTCACTTACTCCCGGAGGTGGGACTCTGTAAAGGAGGCAAGCGCTGTGAGGACCTCAAATCTGTCTCCGTTACTGAGATTCTTATCCTTCTTGTGGGAGATTCCGATAATGCTAATCACTTATCTTGCAGGAAACATGCTCAGTAGCGGAGTCGTCAGTAGGGTAAAGCTTTCGCTTACGACAAGCCCAAAAAGATAGGTTCTGAAATTGACCATTAGGCGCGAGGCACAAGAGCTCTGGCTCAATAATTTGCGCTCAGATGACCGAGTGCTCATTACGGGTGCTGGCGGATGGTTTGGACGCACTGCGGTCGCTATGACTAGGGAATCCGGTCTAGCGATTCTAGCTACTGGATCAAAAGATCAACTGATAGAAATTGATGCACAAAGCCAGGCTGTACAAGCCCAGAATCTTGAGGTAATTTCAGCGTTTAAGCCTACGGTTGTAATCGATACCGCGTTTGTAACTAGGGAAAGGCTTCCTACCCTTGGACAAAAAACATACATCGAGACAAATCAAAAACTCATAGATCAGTCTCTGGCCATAGCTGCCCTGCCTTCGGTCAGAAAATACATTGGGTTCTCAAGTGGTGCAACTATGCACCTGGCGGGTCACACTACTTTTTCTTTAGATGAAAACCCATATGCTGCTCAAAAACGCATTTACGAGAGCAAGATATCCGAGATTTCCGGGGCTCTTGATTGTGATATTTCAGTTGCAAGGGTTTGGAGCGTGACTGGTTCTTATTGCACAAAGCCACAAACTTTCGCATTTACTGATTTGATTGCTCAGGCCAAGTTGGGTCTAATCGAAATCAAAGCGAAGCACCTTGTGTATAGACGATATTGTGCCCTTGAGGATGTTCTCGCGCTTGCCATGCTCCCCAGTGCACCTGGTGGTAATCCAATTTTTAATACCGGCGGAGACCTAATTGAGCTTGGTGAATTGGCCAAGATAGTTGTTGACCATGTTAATCCAAATGCTGAAATACGTCGCCAAATTGATCCACAGCTAACCCCAGACGACTATCACTCGGATTCTAGAGATTGGGTTGAGCTTATTCAATCTGCCAACCTAGCAAAGGATTCTATTTCTGATCAGGTAACTCGGGTCGCCGGAAGCTCTTAGTCGAGCTTAGGTTTTTCAGTAGGCAGCCAGGGAATCAAGATTGCTGCAACCACACTTTTTTCCTATTTTGTTAGAAACAGTAAACGCCTAATGTTCGAAAGTGAACGAGTGACCAGTTTCGCGATTTCGTATCCGAGCTTGAATAATGCGTAGGAAAGCTTAGCTAGAGATACAGAAAAGAATTTAGTTGTATTGCCGACAAACCCAAGTGTCCTAATGGAGATTGAGTTTTTGGAACTTGGGATGACGCCATCTGGTTTATTCAATCCCTGGACAGTACTGTCCCAGGAGATAAGTCTGTTTCTCTCAATCTTGACTGAGGTTAGAGTGGCAGAGACTTTATGTACTTTAGACGATTCGGTCACTGGCAACCTGCTCATACATGTTTTTTAGGTTTCCCAAGTAACCCTCTAAAGAAAACTTGACTTCTGCACGGGCCCTTGCCCGAACACCAAGATCTTTCAATTTCTCTTTATTGTCTGTGGCCCATGTGATTCGTTTTGCGATTTGACCTACTAGATCATCAAGATGCACTTCCAACTCGGGGCATTCTGCAACTTCACTTGCGGCGGTCTTTCCAACAGTTATAACCGGAACACCTGATGACATGGCTTCTAGGGCCATCATTCCGAAAGACTCTACTGAGGACGGCATTGCAAACAGGTCTGCTGCTTCATAGAAAGTTCCTAGATTGGCTAAATCGTTAGTCCAGGGCAGCTCAATGGATTCGACTTCCTTGGAGTACTTTGCAACGAGACCTTGTTTCTGGATGCAGAGAAGAAGGATTTTTCTTCCAGTTTTTCTAACTTGCTCAATAGCCTGGACTAATTCCTTGAACCCTTTTCTCTCATCATCTGTTGAGCGAGCCGCAACAACAAACACATCCTTGTCTATTCCGAGAATATGTCGGGCATCAAGTTCAAGTTTGGGTCTAAAAACTTCGGTGTCTATCCCGAAGGGAAACTGAAACACCCTTGCGTTCCAGTTAGAGACCTTCTTTTCAATCTGACCCTTCATCCAATCTGTGGTTATGTGAATGTTCATGGGGGTTTTCGAGAAAAGGAGCTCCTTTCTTGATCGCTCTTTGTCGGTTCGATCCCAATAAACCGGAAGCGAAGAGTCAAGAGATGGGCAACTTCCACAACCTAAGTCCCACCTTGCGCAATTCAGGGGGAGTGTGCAGTGGCCGGTAAGTGGCCAAAGATCATGCCAGGTCCAAACCGCAGGCTTGACTTTGAATACTTTCGCCATGTTCTCAACGGTCATCATATGATCGTGAATAACTTGAAGGTGGACTACATCTGCTTCTTGAAATTCAGGTAGTTCGAAAATTTTGCTCGACCAAGATTGGTAGGTGGACTGCCTACCAGTGAGGCTTTCTAAGGCCATAGTTGCTTCCGCTAGGAGTCTGGTTTTGCGCCCAGGAAAAAGCTCAATTGATTTTTCAGACTTTGAAGTCTTGCTCCAGAATGAGCCAATCTTGGCATCGATTCCCAAGCCCTTTAGGGGTTCAATGATGTCGTGGCCATTCCATCGGCCCCCAACCTCATCGCTACTGCTTACGTTGAATACCTTCAAGCCATTCCTCGCCAATAGAAGATGTGATCGCGTTGACCATCAAGTTCATCACCATCAGACAAAAGCCACAATGGATAATTGCACTAAATATACTGTAGCTGGCCTATTGCTCTCCTTAGAGTTTCCTTCAAGTCAGGGGCGGAACTGCTCGAAAAATTAGTCTTTGCTCTGCTAATCAACGCTTGTGATTGGTGTTGCTAGTAGATTTGGTGTTTGCCGGCCAAATAGGAGCAGTCTTCGTGAAAATCCTCGTGCTTCATGAAATTGATTACTTGGAAAAAGTAATCTATGAAATTCATGAGTTTCCAGAATTGCTTGCCAAGGCCGGCCATGATGTTACTTTTTTTCACTTTCAAGAAGGCGCCGACAGGGCAAAGAAGAACCTTTTTCGCAAGAAGGAAATTATCGGCCGAGTAGTTCCGGAAGCCAAGTTGACCCTTGTCGGCCCACATCAGTTTGGGTTTTTTGGGCTCGACAGGTTGTGGGCGACGGTTAGTAGCTGGCCAGCACTGTTTAGGTTGTTTCGAGAAAACAAGTTTGATGTGGTGCTCAATTACGCAGTTCCTACATTTGGCGTTCAGGCCCTGATTATTTCCGCTATTTTCAAAACTCCTTTTGTCCACCGAGCATTAGATTCCTCGCATGAGATTCGAGAGTCTATTTTTAGACTCCCAATACTTTTGGTAGAAAAACTCATGTATAGATTCTCCCCGTTGCTCTCTGCAAATAACTCCGCCATGCAGCGATATTGTGAAAACCTAGCCGGCCGAAAGAAGCCCTCGGTTGTAAACTATCCACCGCTTGATATAGCTCACTTTTCCAATAGAGTCCCAGATCCTGAACTTCGGATGCGCCTTGGAATTGCGTCAACAGACACCGTGATTACTTACATGGGTTCTTTCTTCTACTTCTCAGGTTTACCAGAGGTAATAAAGAGGTTTGCGGAATTGGTTCCTCAAGGCTCGTCAACGAAACTGCTTCTAATCGGCGGTGGCGAGCAGGAGAATGAACTAAGGAATATTGTTACTGATCTTGGTATTTCTGATCGGGTCATCTTCACCGGCTTTGTGAGTTATGACGATTTGCCAAAGTACTTGGCCCTATCAACCGTGGCCATTAATCCCTTAGAAATAAGTCAAGTTGCATCTATCGCCTTTCCAAATAAGGTTCTTCAGTACTTAGCTACTGGGATTACAGTTGTCTCCACTCGTCTCGAAGGTTTGTTCTCCGCCATCGATGGGATAGAGGGTTTGACCTGGGCAGAGTCCCCAGTGAGGGTGTTGGAAATCGCCTTAGAGGTTGCTCAGGGTGATGGTGTTGAAGTAAACAAGTCAGAATCCCATAAGGCTCTGGCTGCATTATTCTCACCAGAGGCAGCTTTGACTTCCATGGAGCAGACGTTAAATACCGCAATTGAAATCAATAAGTAGAACTAGAGTTAGTAGCAATGAGTACTGTGCTGATATTGGGTGCTACCGGGATGCTTGGCTCGGCAGTTTTGAAAGAGTTTTCAAACTTCCAAGGGAAAGTGTATGCGAGCACCCGAGGAAACAAGATTTCGAACTCTGACTCGGGCATAACGTTTTTGAACTTTGATGCCGCTACTGATGACCTAGAGACCTCGTTTCCAATGCCAGTTGACTTCGTAATAAACTGCATTGGACTCATCAAGCCATACATAAACGACGAAGATGCTAGGCAAACGGCCACAGCACTGGAGATAAATGGTGCTTTCCCTAATCGCCTAGATGTTTGGGCTACAAAGCGCGGAGCCAAGGTTATACAGATTGCGACTGATTGCGTGTTTTCTGGATCAAAAGGAAATTACCTAGAAAGCGACGAACATAACGCATTAGACGTTTACGGTAAGTCAAAGAGCCTGGGGGAAGCCAAGGGTGCATCAATGATGCACTTGAGGGTTTCCATAATTGGTCCCGAGGTTGACCGAAACACATCCCTACTTGAATGGGTAAGAAACCAACCTCCAAATGCTGAAGTTTCTGGGTTTACAGACCATTTTTGGAACGGCATAACCTCGTTTCACTTTTCCAAGATGGCCCTAGGGATCATTGAGAATGACTTATTTGAAGCTGGGGTTTTCCATGTTCTCCCAGAAGGTAGCGTTAGCAAGTACGAATTGGTGAGCTTGATTGCAAAGCATCTAGGTAGATTTGACATCAAAGTTAAGCCGACCGTGACTGGGGCAAACATCAACCGCACATTAGGCACTGAATTTCCAGCAAAAAATAAGTCCCTCTGGCGAAGTGCTGGGTACGAATCCCCACCGTCTTTTGACAAGATGGTATCGGAAGTTATTTCTGCTTCAGTCTCTAACTCATAGAGAATCTTGTGGGGGTTCGGGCCTTAGCCTAGCTTTCTTATTCCAGCCCATTCGTGGTGCCTAGAAATAGTGGAAAGCATAAACCTAACAACTCGCGTGGAGCAATCGGTAACTTCATAGCCAGGTGGTAAGTGTTGCGGTGACGATTCTTTTGCTGAGCTTCTATCTTCTGTAACGGAGCGAATGCCCGTAATCACGTTGGCGGCATTGAGCCCGGTCATAACAATTCCACCAAACTCAAGTGCCTCTGGTCTTTCCATAGAGTCTCTTATGGTGACAGCAGGGAAACCAAGAATTATTGACTCCTCGCTTATGGTTCCACTGTCGGAGAGAACACACTTGGCATTTAGCTGCAGCTTGTTGTAATCCATGAAGCCAAACGGCTCATGGAAAACTACACCTTTTGCTTCCTTGTAACCGGGTATTGACTCAAGCTGTTTACGAGTTCTCGGGTGGGTGGAAACCATAATGGGCAAACCCCAGGTTTCTTGCACTTGCTTTAGGGTCTCTAGAAGATCCTTAAGTCTTTCCGGGGAATCTACGTTTTCTTGTCTGTGGGCGCTCACCAAGAAATACTTTTGTGGCTCCAGTTCTAGAGTTTCTAGTATTCTGCTGGCCCGAATCTTTGACATGTAGAAATCAAGGACCTCACGCATTGGGGAACCCGAAACCATTATGCGTCTTGGTGTTAGACCTTCTGCGAGCAAGTTTCTTCTGGCGTGCTCGGTATATGGAAGGTTGAAGTCAGAAACGTGATCCACCAATCGTCTGTTGGTTTCTTCTGGCACATTTTCGTCGAAAGAACGGTTGCCTGCCTCCATGTGGTAAACGGGTATGTGCATTCTCTTAGCAAGTACCGATGAGATCGCACTGTTGGTGTCTCCGAGAATCAACACAGCATCTGGGTTGTGCTCCAAAAAGACTTTCTCAATTTTTGCAAGTGTGTCTCCAAGTGCAGCACCCAGTGTTGAAGTGTCCACATCAAGGTAAAGATCCGGACTCCTGATTTCAAGCTCCTCAAAGAAAATCTTGCTTAGCATCGGGTCTTTGTTCTGCCCGGTGTTTACAAAGATGTGGTTGAAGTGTTTGTCTAGAAGAGGAATCAGCCTGGAAAGTCGAATAATCTCAGGCCTGGTGCCAACTACTGTGATAACAGTTAGCTTTTCTGGAACACTCATAATCCAAGCTCCTTGCGTATTTCAGGAAGTGTAAGAAGAAGAGTCTTTACACCTTCCTTGTCTAGTCTTGTGGTGTTGTGTGAGGTATAAGACTCATTTGACGCTGGCCTATCTTCCCCGTTTTCGAAGAACGCCTCGTAGTCAAGGGTTCTAGTGTCTAGAGGCACCCTGAAGTACTCTCCTCGATCCTCTGCTTTAGCCATCTCCTCGGCACCGAGCAAGGACTCATAGAATTTTTCGCCGTGTCTAACACCTATCGTCTTTATCTCAGGACGATCGACTCCAACTAACTCAAGAAGAGCTTCTAAAAGAACTGCAATAGTTGCAGCTGGAGCTTTGCGAACAAAGAGATCACCTGTCTCAGCATTCTCGAAGGCATGTTGAACCAAGTCAACAGACTCGCTAAGGGACATTAGGAATCTGGTCATTTCGGGGTCTGTGATTGTTAGGGGTTTTCCACTTCGAATTTGACTTATAAAAAGCGGGATAACCGATCCCCTGGAATACATAACATTTCCGTACCTGGTGACAGATATAACGGTCTTGGAGTCTAGATTGTCTCTGGCAAAAGCCATTGCAGTTTTTTCCATTAAAGCCTTGCTCATGCCCATGGCATTTATTGGATAAACAGCCTTGTCGGTGCTCAGACAAACAACAGACGATACTTCTGCTTCAATTGCGGCCCTAAGAACATTGGCACTACCTTGGATGTTTGTTGCAACCGCTTCAAGCGGGAAAAACTCTGCAGATGGCACTTGCTTCAATGCAGCAGCATGAAAAACCAAATCAGTACCTTTTAGGACGTTCTTTACACTCAATTGGTCTCTGGTGTCACCTATGTAAAAACGAACACGGTTATCAGCTATCTTGTGTCTAAGTTGATCCTGCTTGGCCTCATCACGACTAAATACTCTGACCTCTGCTGCATCTTCCGAAAGAAGATGACTGAGCATTGTAGATCCAAAAGAGCCAGTTCCGCCTGTGATTGTAACAATGGAGCCCGAAATTTTACTTGTTGACAAGGTGTACCTCTACCTTTGCTCTTTTCAATAACTATGC
>Ga0315902_10008320_pt1 | contig 14067 bp, 2 predicted proteins | sample LakEriMetagenome_9_FD_203523 | JGI IMG/M metagenome (GOLD analysis project Ga0315902, IMG submission 203523) | Freshwater fungal communities from buoy surface, Lake Erie, Ohio, United States - Buoy 12 MA117 | ecosystem: Environmental > Aquatic > Freshwater > Lake > Lake biofilm | place: USA... | reverse complement strand
CGCACCCCATGAGGCACTGTCGGGATCGGGGGCGGTGAGGCCTTCGGACGAAGAAAAACTCAGCCGAACACTTCTTGAAACCGTGTAGCTCTCGACCCCCGCGGGCAGCGGCTGGAAGCGGGCGTCGCGGTTGTCGTGGTCCGGATGGTAGGTATGAACGAAGGGATTCGTGGGGTCGTTGTGCGCCAGGCCGATCGGCCCGAAATCCACGAAGTTCCCCAGCGCGAACGATCCACCGGAGGCGGAAAGAATCAGGTCCAACGGCAGGTGCCCGGCACTGATCCTCACCGCTGACGATTTACGGTCCGCCTGCAGCGCCGACTCCCGCGTGGAAAGCCCGACTTCCTGGGCGGATCCGGACAACTTCCCGATGCAAACTTGGGAAAGGAGCCTCACAACCCCGGCGGCATCCACGTGGATGATCAAACGAAGGGGAAACGGGCGGGCAGTGCTGGAGCCCGACGAGCCGCGGAGGACGGGGTCGACGCGTGAAACCTGGGCATCGCCCACCCAAAGCCCCTGGAGTGAGGACGCGCGCGCCGAGATCGGAAGCGGCACGTCAACCAGCTTGCCGGCGTCGCGCACGCGAAGGAACGAGGCGTAGAGAGTGCCGGCGGCCGCGGTCATTTTCGAGCGCTCCGGCCCGAGTGTGATCCGGATTTCCGAAAGGGGTGGGATTACCTCCGTGAAGGCACCCGTAACGGACGTATCGGTGGAAACAGTCTCAAGCTGACCCGAAACCGGGGAGTTCTGCTGCGAGAAGGTACGCCGCAGCAGCGGCACCCGCGCCAATGCCACGGTGGAACCTCCGGTCGGCACCGTGATTTGCGGTGAAGTGTAAGCTGCTGGAACCGGTGCCGAGTCCTCCGGCGTGAGCGTCACGGTCATCGCGGTGGAGGTGCGATTGCGCAGGCGAACATTTACAAAGGAAGACGTTCGGCCGAACACGAGGCCGTCGGGATCAGAAGTAATGACCTCCAACGGGCCCGCGAAGTCACCCGTGACCGCGGCCTCGAACCAATAGGCCTGGTTACGATCGAGTTTCTCCGCGGAAGGCGCGTAGATCGGCATCGGATTCCCGGCGCCAATGTCGCCACCGACATACTTGTAGACGCGCGCGTTGGAGGCGATCGCGGCGGGGAAGGCGGCAAAATACGTCGAGAGCGTCGGCGCATCCGTGCCGCCAAGCGCAGGCATGCCCAGGAAATTAGCGCCCCCACGCATCCACACGGAGCGAGGCAGCATGATACGCTGGGGGATCGTCAGCTGGTAGGCCTCCGCGGTCGTGACCCCCGTGAGCGTCGCGACGGTAGTCGTGCCATTCAGAAGGGTAACCACCGGTGTCACGCCGGCGGGCAGGTTGATCCCGCTGAAGGTGATGGTATCGCCGGAAAGCAGGGGATTGGGCGTAACGGAGGTGAGGAGCGGCGTCGTGGTCGACTGGGCGCCGACCGTGATGTTGTTCCACAGGAGGACGGTCGCGGTGACGGGATCGGAGCCGAAGGAAACCCGCAGCGAGTACGTGCCTTGCGCGGTGCCGGCCGGAACCGTCGCGGAAACCCGGGTAGCGGATTGCGAAAGGCCGGGCAGCAGTGTGGCGACGGTGGTCGTGCCGTTCAGCAGGGTGATGACCGGAGCGACGCTGGTGGGAAAATTGGCGCCGGTTATGGTGAGGTCTCCGCCGCCGGCGACGGCGCTGGGCGTGACCGATGAGATACGCGGTGTTGTCGTAGTGGCGTTGGCATCGACCTTCACGTTGGCCCACGTCAGGACGACACTGCCGAAAGCCGCCCGCAGGGTGTAGCTGCCGTTGGCCGTGCCCGCCGGAAGGGTGCCGGTAAAGGTCGCCGGCGCGGAGCACTTGACGAGGTAAGCCATCTGGCCGGTGAGCGAGCCCAGCGTGGTCTGGGTCGTGTTGCCGCGGATCCACACGCTCCACTCGGGGGTGCTGGCCGTCGGCAGCACCGAGGAGGTGCGAAACTGGGCGGGGTTGGGATTCGGATTCCAACGCCAGATCTCCTGCACCGACGGGGCGCCGACGAGGAGGTTTTCGATCGTGTCGTGATTGGCGTCGCCGTGGAGGTAAACGGCATTCCAGCCCGCCTTCAGGGAATAGGTGATGTTTTGCCACTGCGCCTTGGCGCCGGAGGCGAGCGCGAGGAACAAAAGGAGGACTGGGAGGAGTTTCTTCATCGCACGCTCAATCGGTAGAACCGGGAGGTGGTTGCGGGAGCTTTCACGAAAATCGACCGGATGCCGACCTCCGGCGCCTGATAGCGCGCTTGCTCGGCGCCCTGCGCCGTGAGCGAAAAGGGCACCGTGGCCCAACTCCTCAAGTCGGAGCTTTCTTCAACCGTGTAGACCTTTCCGGTGATGCCGAAGAACTCGAGTTGCACTGCAGATGCCGTCTTGCCCAGCAGCCGGAGCTCGAAGCGATCAGACGGATCCGCCGCAAACGTCCCGGCGATGTATTCATGGAAATTGGAAATGCCATCGCCGTCGAAATCCCCGTCGCGCGTGATGGGGGACAAATCCCAGCCGTTGGCGCCGGGGCGCCGGCCCGCGATGTAGAGCTGCCATTCCTCCCAAGCGTCGGGGAGTCCGTCGCCGTCGGTGTCGGCACCCAGGTTCAAATCCAAACGCACGCGCTCGCCGCCCGCGGTCGCCCGCAAGGAACCGGAAACGCCAATGGGGTAAAACTGCTGTCCGTTCATCGTCACGACGACGGAAATCAGCCCCCCGGCGGCGACCGCTTTCTCGCTGTAGGACCGCGTCGCAGGAAGGTTCTGGTCCACGCTGACCCGGAGCTCGTAGTTGAAATCGCCTCGGAGATCCTTCGAGACCGGGGCGCGCCCGATTTCCTTGCCATCCTTGAGCAGGATCAGCTCGGCGCCGTCGACTTTCAACGTGGCACCCACCTGATCGCGCACGATGCCGAAAAGCGTGTAGTAGGGAGCGGGCGGGAAAGCCCGTAGAACGGCGCTGGAAAAAACCAGAAGGAGGCACCAGCGGAACCAGCGCGAGAAGATCATGGGGAAGCTAGGTGAAGGACTAACAGCAGTGGCGCGCATCACAAACCTATTCCCCAACAATATACCGGTGTTTAGCCCCTCATTGCGGCGACTCGGAAATAGCCGCGAATAGACCGGCCGCGCGCCGGTGCCCGTGAAGGCATGAAGAAGGTCTTGGGTCATGGCACCTCGTAAACCTCGATCAACGCGTTACCCGAGGCACCGGCGGGCCCGGTAAGCTGCGCGGTGTACGCACCGGGGGAAAAGTAAGCCAGCAGGGCCGAGTCCGCGCTACCGGCAGGCAGTGCAAAGGCCCCGACCTTGGCGGCGGCGGCGGCGATCGCCGCCGGCTCGGGCCCGGCCGTCCAGCCCGAGTTTCGCGTCACCACCCGGTCACCCGAAAACACGGCGATCTCGGTGCGGGCCAGCACCTCCTCCACGCCGAACTGCGCGAGGCCAGGCCCTACTCCGCGCACGAGTAATCGTTTTGGCACGACGCCAGAGATGACGAACCCGGCGATGAGCGCATCATCCCCCCCACCGGCACGGGCCCGGGTCGCGATGTTGACGAGCCTTTCGGATCCAGCCGGCCTACCCGCATCAGCATCGTAAGCCTCGACCAACGCGACCCCTCGTGCGCCGGTTTGGGAGGCAGCGACGAGGGTGTAGGCGCCGGGCAGCAATTCCGCAAAGAGAGCGGCGTCGCGACTGCCGGGCTTGAGCGCGAAAGCACCGACCTGGGCGGCAATGGCGCTGGTTTCCGCGGCCTTGGCCGGCACTTCATCCCAGTCATTCGCTGACGCCACAAGCTGACCGGCCCGATAAAGCTCCAAGCGGGCGGCCGGGAGGGCGCCACCGACTCCGAAGGCGGATAAGCCCGGACCAATGACCCGCAGCAGCAGACGGCGGGAAGCGTTGCCGCCGACCACGAAGCCCGCGATCAGCGAGTCGCCGTTTCCTCCGGTCGGGCTGCGGCTGGAAATGTTCAGCAGCCGCTCCGGCTGACGAGGCGCGGAGGTCTCGGCTCCCAAAAAGGAAATCCGGCCAGCCGCAGTCGCGGTATAATCCAAAGCCAGGAGCCCTCCCGAACGGATTTCCCCGGTAAAGCCGTTGCCTCCCGAAAGGCGGCCGGACGCGTCGGCGGTCACCCTCGAACCGTCCTCGCCTGAATCGGTGAAAACCACGGCGACACCTTCACCGGAAGCAGCGACGACCAGGTACCCCCTCGCAGCTCCCCCCGCGGAGCCAGCCACGTAAAACCCCGAGAAGCGCTCCAAACCGGCGGAGCGGACCGGACCGGCCGAGGAGAAGGACAAACCCAAACGTTCGACGGAACCGGACAGAGAACCGTCGGCGCCGAAAGATCCCGCGACGGGGAATTCCCCTTCGAATGCCACCCGCGGGGGACTTCCGTCACCGACAGCCGAAGGGGCTCCGTGGGAGGGCTCCGTGGATCCTTTCAGCCGGCCGGCGGAATCGACGCTCACCGCCAATGCCACCAGAGCCTTCTTCACGGAACTGGAGAACCCTACAAAAACGCCGGAGCGATCGTCGCGTATGAGTAGCGCGAAGACCCCCCCGCCGCTCAGAGATCCGATGTGGACGCCGGCGTACGGGGAACGAGCGACACTTTCGGAGACGGTAATGGTGGCGGTCGAGGACAGGACCGACCCGACGGCGTTCGAAACGATCACCGAGTAGGAGCCCGCCGAGGCAACGACCGCATTGGCGATGGCGTACTGTGAGCCCGTGGCCCCGGCGATCGCCACCCCGTTTCTCCGCCACTGGTAGGCGAGCGGCGCTGATCCGGTCGCGCTGACTGAAAGCGTGTGGGCGCCGCCAACCGAAAGCGAAGCCCCGGAAGGTTGGACGGATATGGCGGGAGCCGAGGTCCCCGAGGCGACAGGGGAAAAGACCAGATTCGGGGCGGACACTATCTGCTGTTTTGAAGCGCCGTTTTCCGAGAAGCGGAAGATGGCGGAGACGGCCGAGAAAACCTGTGAGCCCGACAGGCCCGCGGGATGGGCAACCGTGAATTCAAAGCGCGCCGGGCTGGCCGGGATGGACGTGTAGGCAAACCCAAAGGAGCCCATTTCTCCGGAAAAAGGCGCCACTTCGGGCGGATTTGCACCGCCCTTCGACACATAGGTCCAGTTAGGGGGTACCGAACCGATCTGGAATCCGATGGAGCCCATCGAACCGCTGTAGGTCAGGGTAACGCTCAGCGTTACCGTTCCCGCCGCGGTCCCGATCGTGGAGGCCACGGGGGAGACGCTCACCGTCTGCCCCCTCAGGAGGAGCGGAGCGAAAAGCACGAAGAGCAGAATTCGGTAAAAGGAGCTCATGGCACGTTTCTCACGGCAGCTGGTAAACCTCCACCAATCCCACTCCTCCACCAGAAGCAGCCGACATCTGGGCGGTGTAGGCTCCGGGTGGAAGCGTGAGCAACAGAACCGCATCCTTGCTGCCCGCGGGAAGACCGAAAGCACCGACCAGCCGCGCGGCGGCTGCAATTCCCGAGGCTTCGTCCGAACTCCAATTTTCGTTTTCCGCCATGATCGCGGCCTCCCGCCGGACGACCAAGCGGGGGTCTTCCACCACGCCGGAGACACCGAATTGCGCTAGGCCGGGGCCGATCGCACGCACCAATAGGCGCCGCGGAGCATTGCCATCGATCACAAAGCCAACCGTCAACGTCCCGCCCGCCGCGTCGAGTGTGGAGCGAACGGCCAAATTGCTGAGCGAAGAAACGTTTGTGGTTCCCGCGTCGTAAATTTCCGCCAACGACACGCCGTCCGCACCACCCGCTTCGATGTGCACGGTGTAGGAGCCGGAGCCCACCACCGAGAGCAGCGCCGCGTCGGCAGAGCCCTCCCCCAGCGGGAAAGCTCCGACCCGGGAGGAAACCGTCGTGATGCCTCCGGACCCAGCGGGTCCGGCGTGCCAATCATCGTTTTCAGCCAGCAAAGATGTTCCCTGATAAAGACGAAGCCGCGGATTCAACGCGTATCCTGAAACGCCAAATCCGGCGAGCGACGGTCCCACCCCGCGTATCAGGAAAGTTCGCTGAGGAGCGCCTTCGACCGTGAATCCGGCGATCAGCGTGCCGTCACGGGTTCCGGCGCGCGCCAGCGAAGACAAATTGATGAGGCGGCCGGTCGCCGGAAGTGCGGAGGATAGGCCTGAGAAGTCGGCCTGCACCTCGTTCGGAAGCTTGAAACTACCCTTCAGGGCGCCGCTATCGGCGGTCAGCGAGCCTCTCACCTCCGTGGTGCCGGTGCCGCCGGAAATCGCCCCGACGAAGGTTAAGTCGGCCCGAAGATCGAGAACTCCGCCAAAAACTCCTTCCGTCGATTGCAGCAGCACGGCGGTTTGTCCCGAAGGCAGGGCGATCGCCTGGACACCGCCTTGCAGCGTGCCCAGGAAGTCGGCCCGGTAGGCGCCAGTCACCGACGCGCCAGGGCCAGTTGCCGGCAAGGCGCGCGCCGCAGCCCTCAGACCTAGTTCGAAAATGTCGAGGGTGAGTTGCCCGTCGCGCAGCGAACCCCGGAGGGAGACCTGGCCGGGGGTCGAGGCCGCACGTGCAGGTCCGATTTCCGACGATCCCACGGAGGCCGCCACTGTGACCTGCACGGCGAAGGTACCGTCCGCGGCGAGCTGCACGTTGAAAGCTCCCTGCAAGCCGACTTCCGGCGCCAAGAGCAACAATGTCGCCGAACGGCCGTCGGCTGGCACATAGGCGGCCACCCGGCCACGCCGCGCGGCCTGCTTCACGTCGACGACATCCGCCAGAAAAGTCTGGGGTGTTCCGGCCCCGACCTGCACCCGTCGCTCGACGGAGGAGGCGGGAGCGTAGTTGGCATCTCCCGGCTGGGACGCGCGCACGACCACTTCGCCCGCCGCGGTAAGAACGAGGGATCCGGACTCGATGCGGGCGGGACCGCTGAGAAGCTCGATTAAGACCTGAAGACCGCTCGTCGCCACCGCCTTCAGCGGCAGCGAGGCACCGACCGTCCCCACCGATCCGATCTCGAACGAGATAGTCTGTGGAGAACGCCCCACGCTAAAGGATCGCTCCACATCGGGCGCCGGCGCGTAGGACGCGTTGCCGGACTGCGAGGCACGCACGACGACAGTTCCGCGCTCAAGCGCCACAAAAACTCCGTTTTCAATTCGTCCGGGCCCGCTTACCACCATTAGCGAAACTGGAAGCCCCGACGATGCCGTTGCCGACAGGAGAATTCGACTTCCCGCGGTGACTCCCGTGGGAGCGGAAAAACTGATTGTCTGGGCGGCGCGTGGGCTATCTGCGACCGTGATCCAAGTTAGGGCGGAAACGGGACTTGCGTTGCCGAAGTTATCCGTGGCTGTGGCTTGGACGAAATATGATCCCGGCTGCTTCGAGAAAGCCAATTCCCAAGAGCCTTGCGCGTCCGCGCGCGCCGAGGCGACGAGCACCGCTTCAACATACAACTTGATCAGGACCGATGACTCAGCGCGACCGCGCAATGTGACTAGATTCCCCGAAACGGCTGAGTCGCTCAGTACGGGAGGGTCCGTAACAGGCGTCACCGTAATCGCCACGGTATTCGTGCCCGTCGCGCCCAGTGCGTCGGTCGCCACCACCGTCAGGGTGTCGGATCCGTTGAAATTCAGTATTCCCTGATAGGTGAGCGTCGCCAGCGCCGCGTTCATCTGCGCCGCCGTCCCCGCGATCGTGAGGGTCGCGCTGTTATTGGCCCCCGCGCTGATCGTCGCGCCGGTCGTGCCCAAGGTCACCGCCAGCGTACCGTTGGTCACCATCAGCCGCGTGGTCGCCAGGTTCCCGTCGACGTCCGCCACGCTGATCGCTGCGGCCCCGCTCAATGCCAGCGCCGTGTCCTCCGCCACCGTCTGCGCCCCGGGCACGGTGTTCACCGGCGCGTCATTCACCGTTGTCACCGTGATCGCCACCGGGTCCGTGTCCGTCGCTCCCAGCGCGTCCGTGGAGAGCACCGTCAGCGTGTCGGATCCGTTGAAGTTCAGGGCGCCCTGGTAGACGAGCGTCGCCAGCGCCGCGTTGATCTGCGATGCCGTGCCCGCGAGCGTGAGCGTCGCACTGTTGTTCGCCCCCGCGCTGATCGTCGCACCGGTCGTGCCTAGGCTTACGGCCAAGGTGCCGTTCGTCACCGTCAGCCGCGTGGTCGCCAGGTTTCCGTCGACGTCCGCCACGCTGATCGCCGCGGCCCCGCTCAACGCCAGCGCCGTGTCCTCCGCCACCGTCTGCGCCCCGGGCACCGTGTTCACCGGCGCGTCGTTTACCGACGTCACCGTGATCGCCACCGTGTCCGTGTCCGTCGCGCCCAGCGCGTCCGTGGAGAGCACCGTCAGCGTGTCGGATCCGTTGAAGTTCAGGGCGCCCTGGTAGACGAGCGTCGCCAGCGCCGCGTTCAGCTGCGTCAACGAACCTGCCAGCGACAACGAAACGGAATTGTTCGACCCCGCGTTCAGCACAGCACCGCCGGCCAGATTCACGAAAAGCGTACCGTTGGTCACGGTCAGCCGGATTCCCGTGAGATTATCGTCTCGGTCGGCCACGCTGATCGCGGCCGCACCTGTGAAAGCTAGTACAGCATCCTCGGCGACCGTGCGGGCGGACGGCACCGTGTTGACCGGCGCGGCGGCGGAAAGAGGGATGATCTCCTGGGAAGCGGATGTCAGAGCGCTGACCGCGGAAGGTGCGAGTACGGCGGAGGCACCGAAAATGTGGGGCCCCTCGGCCAATGCGGTGGGCGGGGTGAAGGACCACACGCCGGAGGCGTCGGCCACGGTTGAGCCCAGCAATTGATCACCATCGTAGACCCGGATCGTGGCTCCGGCGACCGCGGTGCCTGAGATCACCGGCGGATTCACCACTGAACTAGGCCGGAGACCCACGATCAGCGGCGCCGCGGTCGTGGATGATTCGCCAGCCACCACGATCGGATCGAGAATGATGCCGTTGGCGAGGCGATCGTCGTCGCCCCGCTCGCCGTCGCGATAGACGATGCGGATGATGTCGGGCCGGCCGTCCCCGTTGGTATCGATGAATTGCGCGCCCGTGCGGCCGTCCCAATCGAAGGCATAGAAAGTCTTAACCACGGCGGATGCGCTCTCGTAGCCGAACTTGAAGATCTTCGTGGGCGCCTGGGTGCCCTGCGGCAGGGTGATCACGAGCTCGACGGAGCCGTCGGGCTTGAGCAGCGCGTTCGCCAGCTCGAACTGAAGGACCGGCGAGAGCGCCACCCAGTCCTTCGGCTTCGCGTCAAATTCCTCCACGGAATAGGTCTTGGCGTCCCGCAGCACCGCGCCCGAATCCACCACCACGCCATTGCGATCTCCCCGGGGATCGCCGGCGACGCGGCTGCCAACCACGATCGCCATCAAATCGCGCGCGGCAGTGCCCGAGTTGGCCACGCGCACCGTGGTAACCGCCGTCTGGGCGGAGTCGGCCTGGCCGTCGCCATTGAAGTCACCGCTGGCCGCCTCATCCGAATCGGCAATGCCGTCGCCGTCCGAATCGAGCACGAAGTTGAGGGAGAAGAGGACCGACTCGTCGGTCGCTCCGCCGGCCGGGGTTACCAGCAGCTTCGCGGTCGCGTAGCCGGAGAATTCATCGCTGAAGCGCACGGTGAGCACCGTGCCGGCCACGGTCGTTGTGCCGTGCGAGAACTCCCGGACTGTGAATCCAAGATCACGGCCGGCGGGGTCCACGAACAATTCGGCGAGGTTGATGGCGGTGGTCGCGGCGGAACGGACGCGGATGCGCAAGGCAAGATCGGAGACCGGACGCACCTTGGCCGAGGTCGGGGTAAAGGTGGCGTTCCGTGGCCCGATGAAAACCTCTCCGGCTGTTAGATCGGTGCTCGCGTTTCCAGCACCATCGCGCGCGACGACGTCCACGGAATAGGTACCGGCCCTCAGGGCGTTAAGCACCGGGACCGGACATTCCCAGACGCCGGTGCCGCGCGAAAGGGCTACCTCTCCGCGCACCGAGGAGTAGGTCGTACCGTCCAAGGTGACGCTCAACACGACCGTATCGTTGATGTCGAACAGGCCGCGAAGCACGGGCGTGGCTGAGGTCGAATTCAGCGGGAAGACCGTGGGCACACCGGGCGCAGTGGTATCGATCACGAGGGTGCGCGGCGTTGAGGCGCCGACGTTGCCCGCCGGATCGACCTGAACGAAGAGGACGGAGTGCGTGCCGTCCGGGAGACCCGAGATGGGAGTGACGGACCACTCACCCGCCTGATTCACCAAGACCGACCCGACGACCTCGACGCCACGGAGCATGCGGACGGTGGCGCCCACCTCGCCGCGACCGGTTATGACGGGGCGCGCGGCGGAAGTAGGGGATACAAAAGCGTTGACTGAAGGTGCCGTGGGCGGCGTCCGATCCACCACCAAGGTGACCACCGCGGAAGAAGAAGCGGTGTTGCCCGCTGGATCCTTGGCGACCGCGGTCAGGAGGTGGCTCCCTTCGGAGAATTCGGTAGAGGGAACAAATGTCCAGCGGCCGCCGGCGGTGGCGGTGACCCGCCCGAGCAGCACGCCTCCATCGAACACCGACACCTCGGTCCCAGCTTCGGCATTGCCGGTGATGGTGACGCTCGGAACCCGAGTCGCTGCCAGCGCGTCGATTGTCGGGGCCGCGGGAGCCGTCACGTCGATCTCAAGGCGAGCCTCCGCCGAGACCGCGCTCACCACGCCTCCCGAATCCGTCACGGTGGCGCTCAGCACACGCGTGCCTGCGGGAAGGTCAGCCACGGGAACGAACGACCACGTGCCGGTGCCGGATACCGGCGCGCTGCCCAACAGAACGCCGCCATCGAAGATCCGCACGGTACCCCCGGGTTCCGCCACTCCCAAGATCTCCGGGCGACGCGCATTCGTGGAACCGGAGGAGAGTATGGCCGGCGGCGCGGGTGCGGGCAGCGTAATTAGAAAGGTGGCCGCCGCGACGGTGAGACTCGTGTTGCCCGCGGGATCGCGGGAGGTGGCGGTCAACGCATTCGCGCCTCTCCGCAGAGGCGTCGACGGCGTGACGGCCCACTGACCCGCCTCGTTCACCACGGAGGTTCCCAGCAGGATCGACCCGAGGTGCAGTTGCACCGTGATACCAACCTCGCCCGTGCCGGAAATCACTGGACGGGAGGAAGCGTACTCGCGCGTGGCGGAGAAGGCCGGAGCCGCCGGCGGAACGGTATCAATGTCGTAGGACACCACCACCGTGACGGGGCTCCGGTTACCGGCCTCGTCGATCGCGACCGCGGAAACGGAGTGCCGGCCGTCGGCAAGATCGGCCCCGGCGGTCACGCGCCATGTGCCGTCGGCTCCCGCGGTGGCCCGGCCGATTTCAACCGCGCCTTCCTGCAACACCACGCGCGCGCCCGAATCGGCGGTTCCGGAAAACTCGGGCCGCGCCTTGTTCTGGTAGGGAGAAACGGGGTCGAGGACGGGGCGCACGGGCGCGGTCGTATCGATCCGGATGTCGGTGGCTCGGGGCGCGCTCCGGTTTCCGGCCGCGTCGACCGCACGGATCTCCAGCTGGTGCTCGCCATCGGCCAGGGGTGCCGAAATCGTCAGCGCCCATCCGCCATCCGTTCCCGAGCTGCCACTTCCGATCAGCGACGCAGCGCGATAAACCTCGATCACGGCGGAGGCTTCGCTCCGACCGGCCAGCGACGGACGTGACGTGTTCTGCAAACTGGCCGAAGATACGGATGGCGCTGCGGGCGGCGTCCGGTCGATCACCAGCGCGGCCTCCGCGGAGCGGGCGCTGACAATCCCGGCCTCGTCCTCCGCCGTGGCCTGAACCTGGTACGTTCCTTCCGCAAATGAGCGCACCGAAGCGAACGTCCATTGGCCGTTGGCGGGTACCGCCGTGCCGCCGAGAAGATCGTTGTTCAGGTAAATGCGCACGTAGGAGCGGGCTTCGGCCGCGCCGGTGAACATCACCGTGGTTTGCCGGGTCGGCGTGCTGAACTGAACGGAGGGTGCCGCCGGAGCGGTCCGGTCGATCCGCAGCTCCAGCACTCCCGAGGCCGAACTGCTCGTCGTGCCACTTCGCGCGAAAGCGGTCAGAACGTGCAGACCATCGGAAAGCGCCTGACCAGGCCGTAACGACCACCGCCCGGCGTTGTCCGCCTGCACCTCGCCGAGCACCGAGTCCCCTTTCTTCACCGCGACCATCAGCCCGGGCGAGGCGGTGCCCTCGATCAACGGGGTGGCGGAGGAGGTCAGGATCGACGCACGGGCGAAAACCGGCGCATCCGGAACAAACGGGTTGTAGGTGATCGCGACGAGGTTGGACGGCGCACTCACATTGCCGGCGAGATCGGTGGCGAGCGCGGAGATCTGGTTCTGGCCCTCGGTCAGAGGGACCGAGAGGACGATCGTCCACTCACCCGCGCTATTGGCGGTACCGGAGCCGACGGTCTGTTCCCCCCGTAACAGGCGGATAAAGGCGGACGGCTCGGCGGTTCCCCGGATCGCGGGGTTTGTCACCGCAAAAGAGGCGGCCGCGAAGACCGGCGCGGCCGGAACCACCGAATCAACGATGAGCAGGCTGAGCGGTGAGAAGCCGCTAGAGTTGCCGGCAGTGTCGATCGCCACCGCGGTGAGCGGATGCGAGCCCTCCGTCCAAGGCTCGGCCGGCGTGAAGGTCCAGGCCCCGTCCGCCGCAGCGACCACCTCCGCCACCACCCTGTTGCCATCATAAAGCCGAACCGTGCTGGCGGCCTCCGCGCGGCCGGAGATCAGCGGACGGGTGGAAGATGAATACTGCGGGGCGTTCATGACCGGAGCCACGGGCGGATATGGATCCACGATGACGGTCACCGGCTGGGAGGCGGACCCCGTGTTGCCGGCGGCATCACGCGCCACAGCCGAAAGCACGCGCTGACCGGCCGGCAGCGCCACCGCGGGGGTGATCGACCATTGTCCGTTCGCACCCGTGCGTGCGGAACCGATCTCGGTCTTGCCGTCAAATAGCGCGATCGTGGAGAGGGGCTCCGCGGTGCCGGTGATAGGAACCCTGGCCCCGATCACCTGACGCGAAAGCGTGAAGGCCGGAGCGGCGGGCGGGGTCAAATCGATCTCCAGAGCCGCCTCAGCGGAGGCCGCGCTCGCCGTGCCGGCGCGGTTCCTGGCAACAGCCGTCAGGCGGTTCAGCCCGACCGGCAGGTCGGCGGCGGGATCAACCGACCAGGAACCATCCGGCGCGGTGACGCCCGAGCCTACAGCCAATCCCGAGCGAAGGACGGTGACCGTGGAGCCGGCGGGCGCGGTGCCGCGAATGACAGGACGCAAGACGTTGGTCGCGCCCGAAGTGACGATCACCGGGGCGGGCGGCACCGAGAGATCGACCTCCAATACGACGATACCGGAAAGGGCGCCCGGGTTGCCGGCGACGTCGGTAGCGCGGGCAGTGATTTCATTTCTGCCCTCAGGTAGATCGGTCGCCGCGGTAGCGTTCCAAGCCCCCGCCGCATCCGCGGTAGCAGTCGCCACCACGCCGCCGTCCTTGAAGACCTGCACGACGGACCTCGACTCAGCCTGCCCGCTGAGGACCGGCCGCCGGGTTCCCACGAACAAGGGCATGTTGAACGACGGCGGCGGCGGCGGCACGGTGTCGACGATGATGTCGCGGCTGCGCGCGAGCGCTCCCGCGGCGGTGCCGACCGGCACCACCAGAGAGGGCGCGACGGCGCCGGTGGCGCTGGCGATGGCCCCAATCAGGGCACCCGGACCCGCGGCGTCCAAGTCCGCGGACAAATCACCCGCCTGGACCTGATACGCGAATGTAAGGACACTGGTGCCGGAGCCGGAGAGGTAGGTGGCGGAACGCTGCGCCGCGGAATTGAGTTGAAGCGCCGGTGTACCCGTGACGTTCACGATTCCCGAGAAGGAGACGGAGATCTCCACCGTCTGTCCCGCACGGTAGTAGCCATCCTTGGCGGTCGAGTTCAACGCGATCACCTCAATGCGCTCCGCAATATTGAACGCCTGCTCGATCGGAACTGCTGCCTCGTAGTTG
>Ga0315902_10008316_pt1 | contig 14068 bp, 9 predicted proteins | sample LakEriMetagenome_9_FD_203523 | JGI IMG/M metagenome (GOLD analysis project Ga0315902, IMG submission 203523) | Freshwater fungal communities from buoy surface, Lake Erie, Ohio, United States - Buoy 12 MA117 | ecosystem: Environmental > Aquatic > Freshwater > Lake > Lake biofilm | place: USA... | reverse complement strand
CGTTAGGTGAGCGAACAACGATCGTCTCCGCAGTCGGCACCTAGGACACGGACGAAGAAAAATGTAGGCCCAAAAAAATCATCAAACAGTGGCGACCGTCACTTGCAAACCCAGGACTTCATAGTCGACTGCGATCACCCAGTCGCCGCCAAAAAACTATGATTTCGATTTGCGTCTGACCGGCGACGTGGGTGCATCGCTTTGTTCGCCACGATCCGTATCGAGCATTCTCCAGATACGCTTCAATGAAGAGCCTACGACGAGTGCCCCAACGATATACGCGGCGATTGTGGGGATAAATCCAGGCGAATACGCGAATATCGCACGAAGGCTTATCTCATCGAATGGAATTCCAAGAGATGAAGATACCCAACGACTATACGCAACTAGCCAAATCAGGGAAACGAACAGCGACAATGCGACTAAAGCCAGTCGACGCCGCCATGTGCTGTGGAAACTCGAATGCTTGATCGACCAGCCGTGTCCTCTACCGGAAATCGAGAGTTTCCCGGTTTACCCTTCGCATATGATTGAAATTATGACTCGCTCACGATGTGGCCGAAACGCATTCAGATATGGGATCGCAACCTTGACAGATAGGTCGGAATCTCTCTCAACTTTACACTCGTTTGGTGAGACAACGACCTCCAAAACTCTTGTGGGTTTCGGAAATTCAAACAAAATATTAACGTCATCGACCGTTTCGGCCCCACGGTTGACCACTTCAATTTGGCTTTGAGAGAGAGCGGCGATCTTATCTCCGTCGAATTGAACGTCTATTCGCTTGCGTACTGATGGAGAGATTCGAAGTAGAGAAAAGGACTCAAGTTCACGGCATTCGACGATTGATGGCTTTTTGCGATTGAACCACCAAATAATGAGTGTGACAATCGCGGTAACAGTGGCGCCCGCAATTGGACCGAGAAAGAGCTTAGTCCAATCGAAGTGTACTTCACCAAAGAGCGTCACTCATGACTCCTGTTTTCAGTTTGGGCGAACATATAGTCTGCGGAATTTACCATAAACCCGCAAAACCAAAGTTTACCATAAAACAAACAAGGCCGTAGCAAAGCGCGGACGCTAAATTCCTTGGAAGAATGATCTTAGCTCATCAGTCGCCGCTTGGAGCTGGGCAGGATATCTTGAATTTGTGGTTTCTGGGTTATACCGAATTGTGTTTTTTCAGGATATGCAACGGGTACTCAGGGTCTGTCCCCGATTCGCATGGAATGATTTGCTGGCATTGATGACTACGCTGATCAGAGGTGCTAGGCACCCTACGTTCGCGCTGGGTCCAAGACGATCGCAAGTGATGTCGGGATTCGCAAGTGATGTCGGGATGACGAATGATTGGTTAGCTTCGCAGGGTGTCTTGAGTCTGAAAACCCTCTAGGAAGAACTTGCTCATCTTCGTGGAACCGCCTAGTGCGGACCCTCATGCTAGGTGGTGTGGGGAGGGTGCCCGGCAACGGGCATCCTTACCCGATTTCGTCGCTATTCCCGGGAAGCAATAGCGATCTGTTGAGCAATTCTAGCGATCACTGGCTCGTATCGGGAAATTCGTTTATTGTTTCGAGGCGTCGGGAGAATTACTCGGTTCTCTCGACGTTCTCTTGCATGCACCAAGCCGTTTCGAATCCGAGTTAGCTGCTCGTACAATTTCGGCATCCACATCGTTTTCCAGGTTTCTAAAGTCGTGTCTTTTCCGATCAAAGGGGATAGTGTGAAACCGCCGTCGAACTTGAGCTCGGATGCGAAAAATAGCCTATCATTGTCTATTTCCTTCCAGATTACTTCCGGATCTACTACGTCCTCAATGACTTTTTTCATTTTTACGTCATCGTTGTGATTGACGTCGGTGAGAAGCGAAAAAAATTCTCCAATCTTCTTATCGTCACAACTGACAACCGAAGGATCACGAAGGAATTTGCGAATCTGGCACCTCGCCTTCTCGTCTACAAAGTAATGGCCGGTTTACTCGATTACTTGGTAGTAGTACACAAAAGCTTGACGTGAGGGGGCGCGACGCGCGACATGGTTCAATCGAAGCAGAATTTCATCTAGGCCACCAACCGAGAGTTCTGATGGAAATTCCTTATTAACAAATCGAAGTGGTGATCGTTTATCGTCGTCTTTGTCATCGACTGAAGTCTCTCGAATGACAATTTCTGGTGCGCGACGGTCGTAGTAGTCGGATATGAAATTCAAATGGTGTGCGAAGCGAATTAAATCTAAGGCAGCTATTGGTTTGTCGCTGGTAATGTGAAAATTGCGTGGAAGCTTGTCCTTAAAATATTTCTTAGCCCTGTCTGGCAATTGATCGAGTCGTTGAAAATCACGAAATGCCGCCAATTGCGGGACAGTCTGACCAGGATCATTTGATAGGACGCTTTGTGAGCGGCGAGCGATACTCATAAATCGATCGCTCGGTGCTGCATAACGACAATCGAATTTCACACCTTCAAAGAACACGCTAAACGCTCGATCGACGTATGTCTGTGAAATTTCGTCTTTGGGATCGAGGAATGCGAACAGGATTTCCATCGTGTTGGTGTCAAGATGGATGATCGCATCGAACACAGGATTCAACCACACATGATTCAGTTCGGAAAGGAAATCGTGTTCATGGAGTCCGCACGCAATGTTTACATTTCCGGCACCCCAAGGAGATTCGACAATGAGCGTATCAGAGTCCGTTCGAACGACAACGTGTGGGTTTTGCGTCACGAATCGCTTCAAATAGGCGTCGATGATGCTTGGCGGGTCAGAATCAGGTTGAGGCATCTTCTACTTCCGACGAACATATAGTATGCGGAATTTACCATAACCCCGCAAAACAACAGTTTACCATAAAACAAGCAAGGCCGCAGCAATTCGTGGACGCTAAATCCACTGGGAGAATGATCTTAGCTCATCAGGCGTCGCTTGGATCTGGGCACCATATCTTGAATTTGTGGTTTCTGGGTTATACGGAATTGTGTTTTTTCAGGATACGCAAGGGGTCCTTAGGGAGTCCTCGGGGTCTGTCCCCGATGCGCATGGAATGATTTGCTGGCATTGATGACTACGCAGCTCAGAGGTGCCTGGCACCCTACGCTCGCGCTGTGGCCAAGACGATCGCAAGTGGCGTCGGGATGACGAATGGTTGGTGAGCTTCGCAGGTGGAACCGCTGCCGCACTCCTGTGCGTTGAACCAACGAGGCCGGACCCGCATGCTAGGTGGTCTGGTGATGGCCTCCGCTCAGTTTCCGAATGTTGGGGGGAATCGTCCCAGCGTCCACCCACATTTAGCCTGGAAATTCGCAATAGCCCAAGATTGGTCTGCCGACAATTCGAAAGAAATTCCTTCAATTGCTCTCAGAGTTTTGGATCCCCCCAGGCCAATAATGGCGGTATGATATTCAACCGATAAAGGCTTTGATAAACTGCTATACCAATGAGTTTCCGAAAACACTAGGGGAACGTCTCCTATGCCCAAACCTACCGAATACCTAATCCCAATGTATCGCAACCCAGCGAATGGATACCGACTGTTCAAACGAGGTGGTCTGACGCTGTTATGGGCGCAACATGGATAAGAAATCTCTCAGCGAACGGGATATCTGCACCAAGTTTATTACGCCTAGCATCGTGGCCGCCGGCTGGGATGTCGACACCCAGATCCGCGAAGAAGTCGGCTTCACCGATGGTCGTATCTATGTCCGCGGAAAAATCCACACTCGAGGATCTCAAAAGCGAGCCGACTATATCCTGTACTACAAGCCAAATATCCCCATAGCCATCATCGAAGCCAAGGATAATAACTACAGCGTCGACGCTGGCATGCAACAGGCACTTGGCTACGCAAAACCGCTCGATGTACCCTTCGTATTCAGCAGCAATGGAGACGGATTCCTCTTCCACGATAAGACCATAACGTCGGGTGCCATCGAGAGGAATCTACCACTGTCCGCCTTTCCCTCTCCAGAAGAACTCTGGCAAAAGTACAAGGCACACAAAGGTCTGTCCGACAAGATCGATCCCATCGTTGCGCAAGAGTATTTCTCCGACGGATCGGATCGAAAGCCTCGCTACTACCAACAGATCGCCATCAACCGCACAGTCGAGGCAATTGCCAAGCACGAAGGCAACGACCGCCACCTACTCGTCATGGCGACAGGCACTGGCAAAACTTACACCGCATTCCAGATCATCTATCGCCTCTGGAAAAGCGGCCTGAAAAAGCGCATCTTATTTCTCGCCGACCGAACCTCCCTGATCGACCAGACAGTCCGAGGCGACTTCCGCCACTTCAAAGATGCGATGACCGTCATCAAGCACAAACAGATCGACACTGCCTACAACGTCTACCTCGCCCTTTATCAAGGCCTCTCCGATAGCAACGACACCGACGCCTACAAGCAGTTCAGCCCGGAGTTCTTTGATCTGGTCGTCGTGGATGAGTGTCATCGTGGAAGTGCCCGCGAGAACAGTAAATGGCGTGAGATCCTTGAATACTTCAAAAGCGCGACGCACCTGGGTATGACGGCCACGCCCAAGGAAACCAAAGAGATTTCCAGCAGCGAGTATTTTGGGGACCCGCTCTATACCTACTCGCTCAAGCAAGGCATCGATGACGGCTTCCTGGCTCCCTACAAGGTCATCAAAGTAACGCTCGACATCGATGCCGAAGGCTGGCGTCCACCAAACGGCTTCAAAGATAAAGAAGGTAATCTTGTCGAGGATCGCATCTACAACCGCACCGACTTCGACAAAAACATCATCGTCGAAGAACGCCGTCAGCTTGTAGCACGAAAGATCACCGAGTTTCTCAAAGGCAGCGACCGCTTTTCCAAAACCATTGTCTTCTGCGTGGATATCGAGCACGCCGAGGCAATGCGCCGGGAACTGGCCAATGCAAACGCCGATCTGGTTTCCGCCAACAGCAAATACGTGATGCAGATCACCGGAGACAACAAAGAGGGCAAGGATCAACTCGATGCGTTCATCAGCCCTTCGGAGACTTATCCCGTGATCGCTACGACATCCAAGCTGATGACCACCGGCGTCGATGCGCAGACCTGCAAACTCATCGTGCTCGATTCAAACATCGGCTCCATGACCGAATTCAAGCAGATCATTGGGCGAGGCACTCGCATCAATGAAGACTTCGGGAAACACTATTTCACCATCATGGATTTCCGAAACGTCACAGCACTCTTTGCAGACAAAGACTTCGATGGCGATCCGGTACGCGTGAAAGAAACCACTGAGACCGAGGATATTTCCGATACCGACAATGAAATCGACGACACTCCTGTCACCGACGACATCACTGGTGATGTGATCGACTTTCCCGAGCCGCAGAAGCCTGATGTGTCCATCGCCAAAGAAGACCTCGGTGAATATCGCCCTCATCGTAAGGTTACCGTCAATGGTATCGAAGTCACTGTGATCAAAGAGAGAGTTCAATACCTGGGCGACGATGGTAAAATCATCACTGAGAGTCTGCGCGACTACACACGTAAAAACGTGCTCAGTACCTACAGTTCACTGGATGCCTTTCTTACGTCTTGGAAGCAAGCCGATAGGAAGCGAGCAATAGTCGAGGAACTGGAGCAGCAGGGCGTCATTTTCGCCGCATTAAATGAGGAGATCGGCTCCGCCTTTGATCCCTTCGACCTCATTTGCCATGTCGCCTTTGAACAAAAACCACTTACACGCAAGGAACGAGCCGAACAAGTGAAGAAACGTGACTACTTCACAAAGTATGGCGATCTTGCCCGTAAGGTCATCGCCGCTTTGCTCGACAAATATGCAGACGACGGGATGATCGACTTGGAAAACCCGGAAATCATACGACTCGATCCTCTCAGCAAACTCGGCTCTCCGATGGAAATCATCCGCGCCTTTGGTGGTAAGCCCGCCTACGACGCCGCGATACAGTCCCTTACCGAAGAGCTTTATAGAATAGCCGCTTAAACGATATGCCCAACATTTCATCGATCATTAAGAACGTCCGCAACATCATGCGGCAGGATCGCGGCGTCTCCGGCGATGCCCAGCGGCTTGAGCAACTCGGCTGGATGCTTTTCCTGAAAATTCTCGATGAGAAAGACCAGGAACTGGAACTCATTCGCGACCGCTACAAGTCGGTCATCCCCGAGAAGTTCCAGTGGCGGAATTGGGCGACCGATCCCGAGGGTATCACCGGCGACGAACTGATCCACTTCATCGACCATCCCACGGAAGGCCTGTTCGCTAATTTGCGTCAGCTTAAAGCTCCGCATGCCTCCCAGCGTGCCATGCTAGTTCGCGAGGTCTTTGATGGTTCAAATAACTACATGAAGTCTGGCTATGAGATGCGAAAAGTCATCAACCAGCTCAACGGTTTTGACTTCAACAACTCCGACGATCGCCACATCTTCGGCACCGTCTATGAATCGATTTTGCTTGAATTGCGGGATGCCGGAAACAAGGGCGAGTATTACACGCCCCGCGCCATCACGCAGCTTATGACGCAAATGACCAATCCGCGTCTTGGGGAACGCGTGCTCGACCCTGCTGCCGGAACGGGAGGATTCCTCAGTGCAGCGATTGACTACATTCGAGAAAAGGAAGTCCATACGCTTGATGACGAAGCTCTGCTGCAAAAATCTATTACTGGTTGGGAACTGAAACCGGTCTCCTACGTCCTGGGCCTTACTAATCTCATCCTCCACGGCATCGATGTTCCGGACTGGCATTACCGCGACAGCCTGAAAACGGAGTACAACAGCATTGGCCCCAAGCAGCAAGTGGATGTCATCCTAGCCAATCCGCCTTTTGGAGCCACTATTGCCGACGGCGTGGAGACAAACTTCCCCGCCACTTTCAGGTGCAAGGAATCCGCTGACCTCTTCATCGTCTTGTTTATTCAATTGCTTAAGCGTGGAGGTCGCTGCGCCATCGTATTGCCCGACGGCTGCATCACGGGGGACGGATACAAGGAACGCATCCGCGAGAAACTGCTCGCCGACTGCAATCTCCACACGATCGTCCGCCTCCCACAGTCTACCTTCCACCCCGCAACGGTCTCCACCAACTTGCTGTTCTTCGAGAAAGGGACACCCACGAAGGAGATTTGGTATTACGAACATCGGCTGCCTGAGGGTCAGAAGAGTTACTCCAAAACCAAGGGTATTCAATTCAGTGAGTTCGCACCGATGATCAAGTGGTGGAACAAACGCAAGAAGAGTGATGTTGCTTGGAAGGTGAAGGTCGAGGATTTGAAAAAAGGTTTTGATCTGGATGTGAAAAACCCTCATCGCGAGGAAGAAGAACAAGACCTTTCGGCCTCAGATGTATTGACCCGCCTCAATGCATCAGTCCAAACAACTCACAAGCTACTCGCTGAACTCCAAAGGCAGATCGGATGAACTGGAAACCCACCAAACTATCTGAATTTCTAACCGAGCGAGACGGGCGCATCAAATACGAGATCGCTAATGAACTCGGTTTACAGCGGATCAAGAAAATCGATTTCTCTGGTAATATTCATCTCGATACCGATACCGACACCAAAACGGACATGATTCGCGTTAAAAGTGGTGATTTGGTCATTTCCGGCATCAATGCGGCTAAAGGCGCAATTGCAGTTCATGCCGAGGAGGACGATGTTCTGGCGACGATTCATTACTCCGCCTACGAGTTCAATCCGGACCGCATCTCCGTGGACTTCCTGAAGTGGTTTTTCAAAAGCTCCGAGTTCAGTGATTTGTTGCGGGAGCAGATTCCCGGCGGCATCAAGACCGAGCTGAAGCCCAAGCACATCTTACCGCTCCAAGTCAAGCTCCCGAAACTTTCTGAGCAGATAAAGTTGGCAGACCGGTTGAACCGTTTCCGGCTAGAACAGCTCAAGCTGGAGCATGAAATCACGCACCAGCAATCCCTTCTCTCCATGCTAAAGCAAGCGATCCTGCAGGAGGCTATTCAGGGCAAGTTGACTGCCGCCTGGCGAGAGACTAACCCGGACGTGGAACCCGCGAGCCAGCTCCTCCGCCGCATTCAAGCCGAAAAAGCCAGCCTCATCGCCACTAAGAAGCTCCGCCCCGAAAAGCCGCTGCCCAAAATCACCGCTGCCGAAATCCCCTTCGAGATTCCGAAGGGCTGGGAGTGGTGCAGATTTGGTTCGATAATCAACGAGAAGCCACGAAATGGGGTTTCCTTAAAGCCAGTTGATCATGTTACCAACGCAAAGACCTTGAAGCTGTCAGCTACTTCATCCGGCACGTTTGATGGCAGCCAAACCAAGTATCTCGATCTCAATGTTGAAGCGGACTCTTACCTTTGGCTCAGAGACGGTGACATTTTGATTCAGCGTGCGAACTCATTGGAGCTTGTTGGCACCGTTGCCGTGTATCGCGGAGCTGATTCGGAATTCATCTACCCTGACTTGATGATGAAATGCCGAGCGGTATTTTCTGAGAGCACGGACTACTTACATCAAGTGCTGTCTGCCCGAACAACTCGTGACTATTTTAAGAGCAAGGCATCGGGGTCGGCGGGCAATATGCCGAAGGTCAATCAAGACACTGTCATTAATACGCTCATCCCCTTCCCACCCCTGGCCGAGCAAGCTGCGATTGTGGAGCGGGTGGGGGCGTTGATGACGACTTGCCGTGCGTTGGAAGCGGAGATCGAACAGTCCCGCACACACGCCGCCAACCTCCTCCAAGCCGTCCTCAAGGAAGCCTTCGCCCCCGCCTCCATGGATTAGCCCGCCGACTCCAAAGAGCGATAACAAAAAACCGCGTCGAAAAGTTGAAGGCACGCATCGTCAATAAGCATCGAAGACCCGTCCTAACCATTATTTTGGCTTTCTGTAACGCACCTGCTAGCTCGGTTCGTGGCGAAATCCCCGTCCAGGATGCCTTCAAACTTAGTTAGCTATGAGACGGTAGATACCACTTGCCGGCGAACTTAAACAATCGCGACTAACTCAATTTTGGCGGCAAGAGATCCGGATGCTGTGCTTTGAGCCACTCGAGCAAAGCCGATCGCAATGCCACCGCCGTCTGGAGTAAATCATCGGCATCCGAATCTTCTACCACGCCAGTTCGGTCATACATGGCTTGCGCACGTTGGCGTGATGCGATCTCAATCTGATCAGCGATTTCGGCAAAACTTTTACCTAGGCACAGCGGTAGTGCTTCGATCGTTTTTTTGTGATGTCCCTGTCCCTTCGCTACCGAGTAGCCGTTTGACCGTAGGGCTATGGTACAAAGATTCAATGCTGCATCATAGGCATGCATGAACTTACCGTCTACGCTCAAGCCAGCGACGGACGCATCATGAATTTCACGATCGACCACAGCAAATAACTGAGTGATTTCAGGTAATGTTGGAATTGAATCCTTCAGCCAGTAATTGCGTTTCCAGTCTTCTAAGCTCATGGAGAAACTCCTTTTCGGTTGTTATTACATTGTCAGTGAGAACGAAAACCTTTGGGTTGTTGACCACATCGAGAGCGAACGGGTCTCCGTTATGATATTTCGCGCGAAATGTATCGATGGAATAAATCGACGGGTTGACCTCGCGGCCAAGAACCGACTGCATTTTCTTGATTGGCTGCGCAATCTCCCTTTGCGAGAGATTGCCAATCAACATTAGGTCGATGTCGCTGCTTTGATGCTGATCATGTTTCGCGACAGAACCGAAAACAAAAGCAAATCGAATTCTATCCGCTAGCGGACGTAGAGATTCCGTGATCACTGTTTCCCTCTGGAGTCCCCCACGGCGTTCCCGTTCGTCGACGAGTCCCTTGATTTCCATCAAGATGTGAGGGCACGGTTTCCAATCTTCGAAAGGCGCACGACCTGCGCTGCACAAGATTGCCTCTAGTTTATGTGCCAATCTACTTTCCCAAGTAAGCTTACCTGAAAGGAGTTGCCCAGCTAACACTCTCGCTGCTGCGAATGTTCGATCTGAATGCTCGTCAACCCAGCTAGAGAACAATTCTAAGTGCTGATCAACTACGGATGAGAGCGCAAAAATCGCCGCAATCGAAACCGTCCTTTCTTTTTCAGACGATGCTTTCGAAAGCAAGTGTCTCGCTACGTTCTGCGAATTAGCAGCACTCTCTTCCAAAGCGTAGGCAGCCGACTTTCGAACACGAACATTTTCCGACTCATCGGCCAGAATACCAACCAGCACCTCCTGCAGTTCAGGGTTCCTCGCGGCACCACTCTCCAAAGCAATAGCACACGCCCCACGTAACTCAGGGGGCTCTGAACAATTAGTGAGTGTTGCAACTAGTTCCTTTGTCAAAACCTGCTGCTCACGATCAATCGAGCCAATCGCCCGTGCAACCGCCACGCGAATCTCGGTAGAGTTTTTCGAATCTAGTACTTTGAGCAACAGTCGCAAAATTGCTTCACGATGCTTCGCATCATCATCAATCATTGTAGCAAACCGCATCTGATGGACGATTGCTTCTTTCGCATCGTCGTCAACGCTCGACCTCTTAAGCCACGCCGCGGCCTGCTTTTGCCATTGCTCAAAATCGCTTGCGAACAACGACAGATTGGGGAAATAGTGACTTTCTTCAAATTCGTCGGCAAAAATAGATCGCTTCAAGACAGGCGATTTTGACTCATCTTCCGAAGGCGTCAATTCACACTCATGAGGCCCGCTAGCGGAAAACACGAGCATCCGATATCCCCGATCCGAAAGCTCTTGTTTGGCAGCCGTGAGAATGGAAGCCTTAGTTTCACTTGCAATTCCGTCATAGCGCGAGCCAGCTAACATTCGGAGTACATCCAACGCCTCCATCGTCACACCAAGCCATTTGCTACTCCCAAGCTTTCGAAGCGAAGCGAATATGCCATGAATGAAATTACGATCCGAAACCGTTGCTCCGTCGGCGAGGCATTTGATAGCTAGAAGCTCTCCTCGACACAGCAGCCTTCCCGTTGGATCACCGTCGTCTACGACCAGCTTTAGTAAATCCTCGGCCGGACTTGGACTAACCTGAGCCGCAACTAGACGCACGACCTCCGACCATTCGGGGTGGAAGATTTGCGGTCGCATTACTTGGGCAAGTCCGGCATGAATGGGGTCAACGTTCGACTCCTCGATCAATCCGATCGCCGCGAAATACTCTTGCATTGTGCGATGTGTGAACGCGAAGACACTGGGCAGCCGCTCATCAAGCAATCCTGCTCGCGTTGAAATAAATCGCAAAATCGGGTCGGCTTGCTTCTTCGCTGTTAAGCTATCGAAACCAAGGCGATTGCAGAGAGTGTCTCGCAAATGGTCGATTACCCACCATCGGTGCGCCGTAAACAAACCGGCTCGCTGCATTGCGAGCGCCAGCTCAGCAATTAACCAACGCAGTTCTCGTGTATCAAGGTCAATGTTTCCTGTTTCACGAAAGCCGTGTTCCTTTCGTTTGCTTTTCTCCCAGGAATCCAAGAATACTTCAGTGACTTTCTCGTACAAGTCAACCCGTCGCCGAGGCAACGCGTAGCCGCGCGCCTTGCACATTACGATCAAAATGGTCAAAATCAAAGGGTTGCCGGCTAGCTGCCGAACACGCGGATTCTCAAAGATAGATTCGGTTAATTCCTTCTCAATTTTGTCCGCCGATTCGTGCTTGGAGTTCGACAGAATTGTGGACCACTTTTCGATCGCTTCCCTTATCTGCTCATCGCCGTATTCCTGTAGCTCAACCGTTCGAAAATCAAGTTCCATCCAAGGTGACTCGTCAAACCCGTTTAGCCGCGACGTGATCACGTAACGCTGCTTTCGAAAGCGTCGAATAAACACTTTGATCGCCTCAATCACTTTAGACCGTAGACTGCCCGACCGACTAACGCCATTATCAGCAATGTCCGAACCTGGTACTTCGTCGAGGCCATCAAACATAGCGAGAACCGTTCCGGGCGATTGGCAAAACTGTCGTTCCAGCGGTTCGACGATATCGACGCACTCCATTGCTTCGGCCTGAGATACGACCCAGTCGAAGATTGTCAGGTCAGGGTGTTCGGTCAAAGCTAAAGCGAATTCGGGAAGCCGGACGACGATCGGTAAATCCATCGCATCCAAACCATCGGTCGCGACCTCTGTCGCGAGAAACTGAACCAAAGTCGTTTTCCCTGCGCCGGGCACACCGAGAATAACGGTTCGGCGATTCGCCTTGATCAGGTCGATCGCCGGCGCGGCATCCTTCTTTGGTTGAGGCTCACCAAAGCAAGCATTCGGTTCTCCGTCTTGCATATGGTTTGGCCGTGAAACATCCATGCCTGCAGGCGGAACATAAAACGTGTTCAGCGGCTGTCGCTGAAACTCGGCAAACCCCAACCCCGCGAGCGACTTCACAAGATACTTCTCGCGCATCTTTTGCCTGTATCTTTGTAACACATCCATCCCGCTCAAACTGGCAACATCAAGCCCCAAAGCGGCAGCAATTTTCTGCCGGGTTTCAGGGCGGACACTCCCTGTGTTGCCCCCGAAAATTCGATTGATCTGAACACGCGATACACTCGAGCGCTCGGCCAGCTCCACTTGGCTAATGCCCTTTTTTGCCGCGATTTCTCGCACGATCATCCCAAAATCATCATTTCCCATAGCAGCCTCTTGACCCAACCGGGTTTCGCCAATAATATTCACGCAATGTTACAGGCGATACACGTATGTTGTTCGCAAATTCATTGTACCAAGGCGTCGTTCGACGAGCAACAGCGTTTGGCTAACTTCTGTCGCGTGGTTGCGGGGCCGTGAAGACTTTCGTTTCAAATTTCCAGCTTAGGAGTCACTTGTGCGTGATGAATTTGTGAAACATTCCGACCTCGTATCGTTTGCTGACAGTTCGGTAAACCTCAAACGCGACGATGCAAAGGAATATCGTGAGCAGGTCAACCGCCTCCGCGCCAAGATGGAAGCGTTCATCAAAGAGAATCCCAATGTCGGCCTCAGAAAAATGCTACTTTCTGGCAGTCTCGCCAAAGGGACGTCTTTAAAGACACTCAATGATATCGACGTAGCGATTCACGTAACGTCGCCAACCGCGCCAACCGGCGAAGCCGACCTGCTCGATTGGTTGGTCGAGCAACTCCGCAGAGTGTATCCGAACATGAATGCGGATCAGATTAGTCGAGGCAACCATTGTGTTCGGATTTCGTTTCGAGGCAGCGGTCTGGACGTCGATGTGGTGCCTATTTACGAAATTGCCGACGACCCTTTCGGTCGAGGCTATCTCTATGCTAGTGATTCGGGGAAACGAGTACTGACCAGCATTCCTATGCATTTGGAGTTCATAAGAAAACGCAAGCAGAGTTGCGATACATGCTACGCACAGATGATTCGCTTCGCAAAGTTCTGGTCGGCGAAACGTAAAGTTGCAATAGGCGACTCGTTCCGCTGCAAATCATTTCTAATCGAATTGATAATGGCCAAGCTCCTCGATTCTGGTGCGGTTCTGTCGAACTATCCAGACGCACTCGAAGAGTTCTTTGCTTACATCGTGCAAACACGCCTGTCGGAACAAATCGCATTCACAGACTTTTTCAAGGCAAGTGAGATTCCGAAACGGAGCCAGGATGTCATAGAAGTCTTGGATCCGGTGAATCTCGAAAACAGTATTGTCTCGATCTACAGCCAAGCTGACCGCGACACATTGGTCGATCAGGCAGAAGAAGCGCTCGATGCGATTTCCGAAGCACGTCACGCTACCACAAAAGGGCGCGCAGTGGACTGCTGGAAACAAGTTTTTGGCCCAACATTTAAGGTTTAACCATGTCTGCATTTTCGTTCTCACATTCATCAACTTTTACTATCACTCACGCCAAGTATTTGGCGTCGAAAATCGCGGCTGACTTAAATGTGTGCAGTCGATTGCATGGCCGCCCCACAGTGTCGCAGGTCGAATCATATAACGAAGAGTTGATCGAGTTGCTGCGGCATGGCTATCTCAGTCGCTACGTAAGCGTACACGGCCCGGTAAAGAATTATTGGAGCTCAGGCTTGCGGTTGTTGACGGCGTTTGTTAGGCCGATAAGAAGCTTGAGCGGTTTGTGGCCCAGCGAGCCAGCATGTCGGTAGCATGCAA
>Ga0315902_10008311_pt1 | contig 14071 bp, 16 predicted proteins | sample LakEriMetagenome_9_FD_203523 | JGI IMG/M metagenome (GOLD analysis project Ga0315902, IMG submission 203523) | Freshwater fungal communities from buoy surface, Lake Erie, Ohio, United States - Buoy 12 MA117 | ecosystem: Environmental > Aquatic > Freshwater > Lake > Lake biofilm | place: USA... | reverse complement strand
ACAGGCGATTCCTGCCGTTTCCGGAAAACATCAAGGTGTTACAATTTCACTTAAAGACGTTGCAGAAAACAAGCAGAAGAAACTCACGTATCTATCAGCGGATATTTCGAACAAAGGATTCACGGAGCACCCTGAGATAAAAACATTTCTGAACACACGAGTACCATCCGGTTGCAATTCGTTCGTTAAGTCCGCTTCGTATCTCATGCACTACGGATCGTTTACAGAGATTCGGGATATGGTGCTCGATAAAAGCACTTCTCTGGTGCAAGATGATACCGGTATACCATTCAAGTATTTCAAGCAGGACATCTGGAACATTCATGTATATGGTGATTACGAAAAACCTGTTTCCGATTTTTCAGAAAACCTTTTTCAAACCGAGCTTAATCGCGCCTATCAAGACTCTCTATTCTACAAGGGGCCCATCGACTTTTCGCTTGGCTACCATTGGGGCTCCGGTAATCAAAACCAAATGTTCAGTTATAAAAAGACCCGATGAGCAACACCTCCAAATACTCGCTGGGCTCGGCAACCTCGATTGTAGTGGCCAACATGATTGGGACAGGCATTTTCGTAAGTCTGGGATATCAGCTCATCGACATACATGATTTCGCTACTATCCTGCTGTTATGGATTGTGGGCGGTTTGGTTGCTCTTTGTGGGGCCTTCGCTTACAGTGAACTTGGCGCAGCACTACCCAACTCGGGCGGAGAATATTTGTTTCTCTCACGCATCTTTCATCCCTGCCTCGGATTTATGTCGGGCTGGCTGAGCACCACCATCGGTTTTGCTGCCCCTGTGGCATTAAATGCCATGCTGTTCGCTGCCTACTTCCGCCAAGTGTTTCCACACATGAATGAGCTCACCATTGCTATTCTGCTCATTGCCATCATTACAGGCATCAACGCAATCAATCACGCCGCAAGCGGACGCTTTCAGAAGATATTTACACTGCTCAAGGTCGTGCTCATTGTTCTCTTCATTGTTGCAGGTTTCATATACGGCACAGAGCCCGTGTCGTTTGCCCCAACCTCTGATACACTTGGAAGTTTATTAAGCAGCAGTTTTGCCATCGGACTCGTTTATGTCTCGTTTGCTTATTCGGGCTGGAACGCGACCGCATACGTTTCTTCCGAAGTACAAAATCCGCAGCGCAACATTCCACTATCCATCATTGCAGGTACCTTCCTTGTGATGCTGCTCTATGTGCTACTCAACATTGTATTTCTGAAATCCGCCCCTGCAAGCGCATTAACAGTGGATCCGCAAACCATGCAACAAAAGGAAATCGGCTTCATTGCTGCACAGGCACTTTTCGGCAATAACATCGGAAAATTACTCAGCCTAACCATCTGTCTCTTTTTGGTGAGTTCTATCTCGAGCATGGTCATTGCAGGCCCGCGGGTTATTCAATCTATTGCACGCGATTACCCGGTGCTGAAGATTCTTGGAAAACAATCCAAAGAAGAAGTTCCCCGTTTAAGCATGGTAATTCAGGCATTGCTTGCAACTGTAATTGTATTGACGGGAACTTTCGACACCGTCATAACCTATACAACCTTCTCCATGACGCTTTTTTCAACGCTTACCGTAATAGGCGTGATGATTTTGCGGAAAAAGAATCCAACCCTTCAACGCCCTTATAAAACGTGGGGATATCCTGTAACTCCGCTGCTATTTATTTTCGCCAATGCCTGGTTCATGTATTTTCTGTTGACGAATAAGTTTCCGGAAGCCGCCATAGGGTTGGGCATTATAGCCGTCGGTTTCGTGGTATATCTTATCTTACCGAAAAAATAGCGAATGTGGTTCAGAGGGTTGTTCATTGTTGTATTGCTGCGTATTTCCACAGAAGGTATTGGGCAATCGTCCCAAACGTTGGATAGTATTCTGCAACGAACACCGCTCTTAAGACAGATTGCCGCAGCGCCCGACAAATACAAGTTACAGATTGTACTCACGGAAGTAAAAACGAACAGCGAAGGCGCAAGAACGTTTGTCAGTTCCGAATTTCATTGCGACGACCTCCACTATTTCTATCCCGCCAGTATTGTAAAATTACCAGCGTCCATATTCGCATCCGAAAAAATTCACGCAATGAGAAAGTCGGGGGTCGACCTTTACACACGCGTTTCAATCGATAGTTCTTATTCCTGTCAAAAAGCCATGAGGCTCGATGTTTACACCAACGACTCCATTCCTACCATCGGTGCATTTATTGAAAAAGCCCTTGTTGTAAGTGACAATCCCTCCTATTCGCGATTGTATGAATTTGTAGGACCCTCTTATTTTGCCCAACGACTGTCTGAAATGAATATGCCGTACGCACAGATCATTCATCGCTTCAGCAGTTGCGACTCGTCCGAAAACAGACACACGAATGGGTTTCATTTCCTCTCTCCTTTCGGTGAGAAGCTCTATGTGCAACCGGCTGAATATTTCGACGCAGCACGCCCCAAGCCTATGCCCACGATGACCGTGGGTAAAATGCATGTATCGGGAGGAAAAACACTCAAATCCCCTAAAGACTTTTCCAACTCCAATGCCCTTCCCTTGCGATCAATCCATGCAATACTCATGGAATTGATTTATCCGGAAAGTCAACCTTTTGAATTTTCCATTTCGGAATCACAACGTACCTTTTTGCGAAGAGCATTGACCATCAGTCCAAAAGACTCGAACAATCGAAAGATTGCGGAAAACAAAGAGTTTCACGACAATTACACCAACTACTTTTTTTTCGGTAATGAAAACAAACAACGCAAGTCAAATCTGGAGGTGTGTAATATTGTTGGGCTTTCTTACGGATTCATGACCGATGTAGCTTATGTGTATGACCCCGATTCAGACGTAGAATTCTTCCTCAGCGCAACACTATATTGCAATGAATCGGACGTGATTGGTTCCGGCAATTACGAGTACAGTGCGATTGGTTTTCCATTTCTGAAAGAGCTCTCAGTTCAGGTCCTCGAAAGACTTTCCAAGAAGAACTGAGGATTATTTGTTTCAGACTATTCGATGATGATATTGGCCTAAGTCGACATTCACTCGAATGTACACGCGCATGCCACCTTACCTTTGCGTGATGTTCAAGAAGACGATAATAATGCGCCTGGCATTGGCAACGCTAATTCTTATGCCGCTAGTCGCAATGGTAGTAGATCATTTTTCGGAGACTGTAAATCTACAGGCAGCCCTTTTGGGCGATATGCAGTTTGGTATGCAATTGCTTTGGGGAACGATTGCGGGTATTGCGATTGCCATCGGCGCACATCTGATGATTGCCTCTCCCCTACTGAATAAAGTCAACACATCCTACGCAAAATTGCTCGGTCGCTTCAGACTGACGCTCAGCGAAATCATATTGATCTCGTTATGTGCGGGTATTGGAGAAGAAATGTTGTTTCGCGGCGCAGTTCAGCCGTTCATGGGTATTCCCATCACATCCGTTCTCTTCGTGGCCATACACGGGTACCTCAATCCACGCGATTGGCGACTAGCCATCTATGGTTTGTTTATGACAGGCGGTATAGCGTGGCTCGGTTATCTGGCCGATACACGGGGACTTCTCAGCGCAATGATGGGCCACACTATCATCGATGTATACTTGCTGTTGTATTTGCAACGCACAGCAAAATCAATTCCGGTGACACATAACCCCGATTTATTTGACCAACAAGAAGAGGAAAACAATTAAACCTCTGTGTTCTCTCTCTATAGTTTGAAATTAACAACCGCAGAGGTAAATAGAAACCTGAGTAAATACGATTATTTGCGAAATGCCCAAGCCCAAATCAAACTCATTAGCTGACCTAGGAGGAATGGTATACTCTACCAATCCGAATTACAAGCCTGAAGCATCGGAGGAACCGAGCGAATCACTTACGGCGTCGCAGCAAGACTTGCGGGTTTGGCTCGAGAAAAATCATCGGGGTGGAAAAACCGCCACTGTCATCAAAGGATTTGTAGGAAGTGTCGACGACCTAGAATCCTTGGGCAAAACACTCAAAACCAAATGCGGCACCGGCGGATCAGCCAAAGACGGAGAGATTATTATACAAGGCGACCACCGCGAAAAAATTATGACATTACTGTCACAACTGGGATATAAAGCCAAAAAAGCAGGCTCCTAACATGAACTTCTACCCGAAATCACCCTTTCGCATCACCATTAAAACCCTTCAGAACTTGGAAGAGGTGTTAGCAGGTGAAATGCGTGACATAGGTGCTAACCAACTTGAAATTGGCAAACGCGTAGTGCATTGCACAGGTGATATGGCATTTGTCTATCGCTGTAACCTACACTTGCGCACGGCCTTACGGGTATTAATTCCCATAGTCGAATTCCCGATTCGTCAAGCCGACGACATTCATAGGCAGGCCATGAAATTCGATTGGACCGAGTGGCTCGATCTCAACCAGACCTTTGCTATTGACCCGAACGTGAACAGCGAGTTTATTCGCCATAGCAACTATGCATCGGTTAAATTGAAAGACGCCATTGCCGACACCTTCAACCGCAAATTTGGCAAACGCCCCAGCGTTCACCCCGATAAACCCGATGTATTATTTCACTTGCACGTCGATAATCACCGTGTCACTATTTCACTCGACAGCAGTGGCGAATCGCTCAACCGACGGGGGTATCGTTCGCGCGGTGCCCGAGCGCCTCTCAACGAGGTACTGGCTGCCGGCATGATCATGCTCACAGGTTGGCGTGGTGAAAGCCATTTCTACGACCCCATGTGTGGCAGCGGCACGCTGGCCATCGAAGCCAATATGATTGCCAGGCGCATGCCCCCTCAAGTGCTGCGCAATGAATTCGGATTCATGCGCTGGAATTCGTTCGACAAAGGGTTGTGGCAACAGGTAAAGCGCGATGCCATGCAACAAATGGCGGAACCCACACATCGCATCTTCGCATCCGATGCCGACACATTTCAAATGCGCACCGCCCGAGAGAATATTGAAAATGCAGGTTTCGAAGACGATATCGAGCTAACGCAGCAAGATTTCATGGAAATGAAACCCATTTCCGATCAAGGCATCATCGTTATGAATCCGCCCTATGGCGAACGCATGGATGAAGAGAATATCATTCCTATGTATAAAGCCATTGGCGATCATTTGAAACACGCATGCGCCGGACACAGTGCATGGATTATTTCCTCTGATGAAGAAGCATTGAAGCGCGTCGGACTGAAACCATCGCGCAAAATCGCACTTATCAATGGCACACTGACATGCAAGTATTATCGCTTTGATATGTTCGCAGGGAAGCGCAACGAACGCCATCAGAACAATCCTACAACCGAATCATGAAACCAATTGCACTCATCACGGGAGCCACATCCGGCTTTGGCAAAGCAACCGCCGAGCGGTTTGCACGCGAAGGATGGAATATAATAATCACGGGAAGACGCGAAGAGCGATTAATCCAACTCAAAAACGAATTGGAATCAGCCTATTCCATTCAAGTGCACACCCTCGCCTTCGATGTGCAATCGCTCGATGAATGCAAAGCGGCATTGAACTCTTTGAGCGATTCCTTGAGAGCAATCGATGTGCTTCTCAACAATGCAGGACTTGCGCTGGGTCGTGAATCGTTTGTAGACGGTTCGATTGAGCAATGGAACACCATGATCGACACGAACATCAAAGGACTCTTATACATCAGTCAAATCGTTGCACCGTGGATGATGGAGCGCAAGCGTGGGACCATCATCAATATTGGGTCGATTGCAGGGAAAGACGCATATGCTGGAGGTAATGTGTATGGCGCTACCAAAGCAGCTGTCGACATGCTAACGCGCAACATGCGTATTGACTTGCTTCCTTACGGAGTGCGTGTTGGGCAGATTGCTCCCGGCGCCGCAGAAACTGAATTCAGCCTTGTGCGATTCAGTGGTGATTCGGCCAAAGCAGCAGCGACTTACAGCGGTTTCAACCCGTTGATAGCCGATGACATCGCAGATGCAGCCTGGTTCATGGCCAGCCGCCCTGCGCACGTATGCATCAACGATATGATCATCATGCCCACAGCGCAGGCCAACGCAACGAGTTTTCATAAGAAATAATCGAACATAGATTGAGATCCTTTTATTTTTAACTTTGAAACTCAAAATTGATTTATCATGAACAGCGGAGACATCAATCCTTTTCCAATAGATTCTTATTTCAGTCTCCTAAAAAATCTCAGTGAGGATGACAAGCTTGAGCTCATTGCGCTACTATCCGATTCCGTTCAAAAAAGAAAGAAGCCTACCAAGCGCGCTATTCATTCCTTATTCGGTGCACTGAAAACGCGACAATCGGCAGACAAATTCATTTTTGAAATCAAAAAATCGAGAACATTTAAAAGAAAACCCGCTAAGTGGTGAAAAAATATTTGCTTGACACTAACATATGCATTTACTTTCTCAAAGGACAATTTGAGTTGGACAAGAAAATCAATGAAGTAGGCGCTGAGAATTGTTTTATATCGGAAATTACATTGGCCGAACTCAAATTCGGAGTTGAAAAAAGCACACAAAAGGAAAAGAACCGTTTAACACTTAAAAAAATTGAGCGTTCTTTTACCACGCTTCCTATTTATAGCGCATTGGATGTTTATGCTTCAGAAAAAGCGAGGCTTCAAAGCAAAGGCAAGAGTTTAGACGAATTCGATTTGTTGATTGGTGCAACTGCCATCGCAGGAAACTTGACTTTGGTGACTCGCAACGTGACTGACTTTTATTGAATGAATGAACTCGAAATTGAAGATTGGACCACAACCAAAAAAAAACAGATAAAAAGCGGTAATATTTTCCAGGTTAATACAACCAACAAAACCTTCAAGCATCACCTTTCCATGCGCCATCGCCTTCTCATCCTCCTACTTGCGCTCGCAACCACAACGGGTTGTCATTTCAAAAACAAACAGGCCGACCTCATTCTGCACAATGCCAACATTTACACGGTCGACGATGCGTTCAGCACGTTTGAAGCAATGGCAATTAAAGACGGAAAAATACTGGCCTTAGGAACCGAGCGCGAAATTCTCAATGAATACGATGCACCGCAAGTGATTGATTGCGGTAAGCAATTCATCTACCCCGGATTCATCGATGGGCATTGTCATTTCCTTGGCTATGGACGCACGCTGCAAGAAGTTAACCTCGACAGCACGCAATCGTTTGCAGAGGTCATAGAGCGTGTGGTCGCATTCAAACCAATCAATTCTCGTGGGTGGATTATTGGTCGCGGATGGGATCAGAACGACTGGGCTGATCAATCGTTTCCATCGCGCTCAATACTCGACAGCCTCTACCCTTCTACCCCCGTTGCCTTGCAGCGCATCGATGGCCATGCGATGCTGGTAAATGCTGAAGCTATGCGAAGGGCCGGTATCGACGCGGCTACCATCGTCAGTGGAGGCGATATCGATTTCATAAAAGGCATCCTCATCGACAATGCGATGAACCTGATAACCGATGTATTACCGAAGTATAGTCGGGAAGACGATATTGCCGCGCTCCTTGCAGCGCAGGAACGCTGTTTTGCAGCAGGTCTTACAACAGTGGATGAAGCAGGACTGATGAAATCGGATGTCGATCTCATCAAGCAATTACAGGCCGAGAACAAACTGAAAATGCGCATGTACATCATGCTTGCCGACGATTCGCTCAACTATGCGCATTACCTGAAGGCGGGCATCGATACAAGCGATCGACTCACGGTACGTGCCTTCAAGTTCTACGCCGATGGTGCGCTGGGATCGCGCGGTGCTTGTTTGCTGGCTCCCTACGACGATGTACTGCCCTTCAGTTACGGACTCATGTTGCACGACGCCATTCATTTCCGACGGAAAGCCTACGACCTTCGGCAGGCCGGGTTCCAAATGTGCACGCATGCCATTGGCGATAGTGCCAACCGCGTGATGCTCGACATCTATGGCGAAGTGGTGGGCGATTCGGCCGATCATCGTTGGCGCATAGAACACGCGCAGGTAGTTCATCAAAACGATATGAGCAAGTTTGCCAAGTACCATGTCATACCGAGCGTTCAGCCTACCCACGCAACGAGCGACATGCCTTGGGCACCGCAGCGATTGGGCCGCAACCGCGTGATGCGCGCCTATACCTATCGCGAACTCAAAGAACAAAACGGAATGGTAGCGTTGGGTACCGATTTCCCGGTGGAAGGCATCTCCCCTATTCATACCTTCTATGCTGCTGTGCTACGCAAAGACTTAAAAGGTCAACCAAAAGAAGGCTTTCAACAAGAAAACGCATTATCGCGAGAGGATGCTTTGCGCGGTATGACCATTTGGCCGGCAATTGCCAATTTCGAAGAAAACAAAAAAGGCTCGATTGAAGTTGGCAAGTTTGCCGATCTTGTGGTGCTCGACCAGGATCTCATCAAGTGCAATGAAGCTCGATTGCCCCAAAGCAAAGTCGCTATGACCATCGTGCAGGGCGAGGTGGTGTTCAAATAATACGTTCCGACCATGGAGATTATCCGATTTCAGCGCACCCAATTGGATGATGCTGCAGAGCTTCAGAACCTCAGCACACAAACCTTTCTTGATGCCTATGCCAGCAGCAATAGCGAAACTAATATGGCGCGGTATATTGAGGATTCATTTTCCCAAGCGCGATTAATCGATGAACTCAGTGAGAAAGAATCCGAGTTCTATTTCGCACAAACCGACCGCAGCATGGGCTATATCAAAATCAATTTCAACACAGCGCAAACCGAGAGTCATGACCCTGAAGCCATGGAGATTGAGCGGATTTATGTGCTACAGGAATATTACGGCACCGGGGTCGGGGGGCAGCTGATGGAATTCGCCAAATCGCGGGCACTCGAGCGCGGCATTCAACGCATATGGCTGGGCGTGTGGGAAGATAATCCGCGCGCATTACGATTTTACACTAAACACGGATTCACACCGTTTGGCCGTCACATCTTCAAGCTCGGTGATGAAGAGCAGTGGGATGTGATGATGGAGTTGAGAATGGATTTGTAGCCCTTCATGAAGAGGGCGACGTTTTTTCTTGTGATTAACTATGGGAAAAGTTCAATTTACCATAGTCTGAGCAATTCACCATTGCGCTTAACTTGCGCTCAAGATTATGTCAAACCATTCAGCCCCCCTCTGGGTCGACAACCCGCACGCCTTGCAAGGCATGATCGATACGCTTGGCTCAGCGCCGCGTGTGGCGTTTGACACCGAATACGACAGCTTTAAACGCAGCTATGGTTTCAAATTATTGTTGTTGCAATTCACCAACGGCCACGAGGTTTTCATTGTTGACCCTCTAAGCGGAATGAATTTGCAACCCCTGTGGAATTTACTTGAACGCACCGACATCCAAAAGGTGGTATACTCTGGCTCTGAAGACATAGCACTGCTCAAAGCGATGGGGTGCAATATTCAGAACTTATTCGACGTACAAATCGCAGCCACACTGAGCAATCACCCGGCTCGCAACCTTGGCGGCCTTATTGAAGCCGAGACAGGCGAAGCCCTCGACAAGAGCGAACAACAATCGGACTGGAGTGTGCGTCCGTTAAAAGCCACACAACTCAGCTACGCGGCCAACGATGTCATTCATCTGCTCCCTATGGCCGATTCATTGACAGAGCGTGTTGTTGATCGAGGACTTCTATTCATTCTCGAAATTGAAAATAAAGCCCTGGAGGAGATCGAACCAAGAAGCCATACCCCGAAGCTGAAGCCTTATCACTCGCGCCAGTTTTCCGACGCCTTTTGTGCCACATTGCTCGAATTGTTGGAATGGCGTGATGGAGTGGCCCGCGAAATGGATGTGCCTCCCGTGCATATTGTAGAGCTACTTCCGCTTGAAAAAGCGCTGCAAGATCCAGATACATTTCTGCGAACAGGAGAGTTTCATGGCTTTCATTACAAGGTGAAGAAAAACGCGTCCTTGAGAAAGCAGGTCGAGACTATCATTCGAAAATTCGACCCTACCGATCAAACCCGCACGCGCGAGCGTAAACCACGCAAACCATTTTATACAAAGGAGGAAACAGATCAAATGAACACAACGCTCTGCCTTCCATTCAAACAATTGGCTGTAGACCGCTACGGTGAACTCACCGCTGAATATCTGCTGCGCGGATTGAAAAAACTGGTAACCACTCCAGAACCTGACTTGAGCGACCTTAAACCCTATCAGCTAGAACTTTATAGATGCATGAAAGAAGGCCTGGAATGGCCATTGAGCTGAGGATGGCTTAACCACTCTATTTTTGACCTCGCTCAGTCAACGGCCTTAAAACTAAAAACACCACCGGACAGCAACCATGTTAAAAGATATCGAAATACCCGAGGCTACAGCGGAAGAGGTGTTGCGTGTTTACAATAAAAAAATTGAGCAGCAGCAGATAATTACTGCCATGGCAGCAGGGGCACTTCAGTCACTGTGGTATGTAAGCGACTACGTGCTAATGCCGGAAGCACGCTTGAAATTCTTTATTTGGCGTATATCGGTTCTTCTGCTTCCCATATTGGTGTGTCTTTTTAGAAAGCAATTAAGAATTAGCGCGTCCGGATGCCTTTTTTTCTCGGGTACTCTTACTGCGCTTATGATTTCAGTTGTCATGTGCAGCGCGCCCGAAAGTGTTTTCCAAACCTATGTGCTAGGGTATTGTATTCTCTTTATCGCCGCAGGAGCACTGGCGAATCTCAAACCTCTTCACTCCATTCTCTTTCCGCTTGTTTCGCTAGCTTTTAATTTAATCCTGTACTATTTCTTAAGTCCTCTCGATTTCGGAATGTTTCTTACTGAGGCATTAGTCCCTATTTACTCATTCGCTACGATTGCATTTTTGTTGATAGAAGCTCGAAAAAAAATGCAATTGAAAGAGATAAGCTCACGCATGGAAATAGATCGCTCACGCAAAATTATTGAGGCTCAAAAAAACAAATTGAACGAGGAACTGGACAACTTTGTGTACAGCGTTTCTCATGACCTGCGCAGTCCACTGCTTTCTGTAAAGGGTATTCTTTCATTGATACTCACTACCGAAAAATTAAACGCCGACGCCGAGAAATATATGCACATGGCTCAGGGAAGCATAGACAGGCTTGATAACACCATTCAAGACATTTTGGAATATTCGCGCAACTCGCGGCTAGATGTGAAACTAGATCACTTCGATATACGACCTGTGGTACAGCATATTTTCGATGACATACAGTTCGTTTCCGACAACCCCATGCGATTCGAAATCGAAATCGAAGGCGACTCTATGGTCTATACCGATCAAACGCGACTCAGTACCATTATTAAAAACCTCGCTTCCAATGCGGCTAAATACCGCAACTTACATCATGAGCAATGTCTGGTTCGATTCGAATTGAGAACAACAGACCGTGCCATGCACTTCAAGGTCATTGACAACGGCATTGGAATTCCGGATGAAGAAAAAGACAAGGTTTTCCAAATGTTTTACCGAGTATCTACCGATCGCATGGGCACAGGTCTTGGGCTTTTCATTGTGAAAGAAATCACCAACAAATTGAAAGGCACTATCGTTCTTGAATCCAACGTCAATGAAGGAACATCGGTTGAGATTATACTTCCCGTAATGCCAACCTCAACTTTAGTTTGATGCCTCTATGAAACAATCACTCGTGCATGTGGCCCTTGTGGTGGAAGATTACGATAAAGCCATCGACCATTATACGCGTCAACTCGGTTTTATACTTACAGAAGACACTCGTCTATCAGAAACGAAGCGCTGGGTGCTGGTTACACCACCGGGCAGTGCATGCTCCCTACTCCTGGCTCAGGCGTCCAATGAAGAGCAGCAAAAGCATGTCGGAAATCAAACCGGAGGACGCGTTTTTCTGTTTTTGCATACCGATGATTTCGATCGTGACTATGACCGTTTGTTAAAACACAACATTGAAATTGTGCGCCCAGCATCCTCAGAGCCACACGGTAAAGTCGCCGTTTTCAAGGACATGTATGGCAATTTGTGGGATCTCATTCAACCGATATCCCATCCTCCATCCTAGTTTAAGTATGAACTGCACCTTCGCTTGATTACCTTGCGTTTCCATGTCCTTCAATCGCTATAACCCACAAGTTGACGACTACTTCGCACGCGGATGCGGAAGATGTGCCTTGTTTGAAACACCGCAGTGCCGTGTTCACTTATGGCAAGAGGAAATGCAGACCTTACGCGATATTTTGCTCAATGCCGGGCTCACCGAAGAGCGCAAATGGGGTAATCCCTGCTATACGTTGAATGGTAAAAATATCGCCATGATGGGAGCATTGAAAGAGTATTGCTCAATCGGTTTCTTCAAAGGTTCTCTTTTGAAAGATCCGAAAAAGTTATTGGTTGCCGCCGGAGAAAACTCGCAGGCTGCACGACAACTCAGATATACCAACCTCAAAGAAATAGACCGCCATAAAAAAGACATCATAGCCCTCGTGGCCGAGGCCATTGCGACGGAGCAGTCAGGCAAAAAGGTAGCGTTCAAACCGACCGAAGAGTTTATAATGCCCGATGAGCTGAAAGAAAAATTCAAAGAGTCACCCGAATTGGAAAAAGCCTTTTTCGCGCTCACTCCAGGCCGACAACGAGGATATCTGCTACACTTTACAGAGCCAAAACAATCCGCAACCCGCCGATCTCGCATCGATAAATATCAGGAACAAATTATGCGAGGAGAAGGCTTACACGATGCATATCGAAAGTCGAAATAGCCCCTCCATTTTCGCGCTTTGTAACTATACTTGCAATGTACAAGCAATGATAGCTTGACTTTCGACACATGAGTTTCAAAACAGAGCAAGAACAATTTTGGGCCGGCAGTTTCGGCGTTGATTATATCGATCGGAATAAAAGCGAAGAATACCTCGCTTCTAATTTGAATTTCTTTTCGAAAGCATTGAGTCGCGCTGGCAAGCCCAAAAGCATCATCGAGTTTGGCGCCAACATCGGCATGAACCTGCGGGCTATTCGCCTGCTGTTCCCCTCGATTGAAACGAAAGCCATTGAAATTAATCCGACAGCAGCAGCTGAGCTCAAAGCCTGGATGGGTGAAAGCAATGTGTTCGAAGGATCGATTTTCGATTACAGCCCAACAATCAAGGTCGATGTAGCGCTCATCAAAGGTGTGCTCATTCACATCAACCCCGACATGCTTCAAACCGTATATGAAAAACTGTACGCAGCAAGCAGCAAGTACATCCTAATCTGCGAATATTATAATCCGTCGCCTGTAACCATCCCCTACCGTGGTCATACCGACCGCCTCTTCAAGCGCGACTTCGCCGGCGAAATGCTCGAAAAATTTCCCGACCTCCAACTCATCGACTACGGTTTCTGCTACAAGCGCGATCCGGCTTTTCCTCAGGATGATGTGACGTGGTTTTTGTTAGGTAAGAGGGGATAGGGGATAGGTGATAGGTGATAAGTTGCGCTGAGATTATTCTTAAGGGGAATTTATGGCATAACCTGAAATAAGGTATTGGCAAGTTTCATTGAAATATTGCGTGCATGAAATCACCGTTTGCGGAAAAGAGCTATGCATTCGCAGTGAAGATTGTATTTGCTTGCGACTCTATTGCAGAATCAAAACGAGAATATATCCTTACAAAGCAACTGGTTCGTTCCGGAACTGCAATTTCAGCCTTGTATCAAGAATCAAGACATGCCGAGAGCAGAGCAGATTTTATTCATAAACTTTCCATTGCCCTGAAGGAATGCAATGAGTCCATTTTTTGGATCAATCTCCTATTCGATACAGGAAAAATGCCACCTGAAAAGCACACTGCACTTTTAGAAGATGCGACACAACTGCTCAAAATGCTCACGGCTATGATTATTACCTCGAAAAAAAACACTCAAAAGAAAACCTGATTCTGAAATCTGTCATCTGAATACCACACTCAACCTATTACCTATTACCTATTACCTATCACCTATCCCCTATCACCTATCCCCTATCACCTATCACCTATTACCTATTACCTATCCCCTGTAACATCTCCCCCCTACCTTCGTCATACCATCACTTCGCATGACAACGCAAGAATACAAC
>Ga0315902_10008310_pt1 | contig 14072 bp, 11 predicted proteins | sample LakEriMetagenome_9_FD_203523 | JGI IMG/M metagenome (GOLD analysis project Ga0315902, IMG submission 203523) | Freshwater fungal communities from buoy surface, Lake Erie, Ohio, United States - Buoy 12 MA117 | ecosystem: Environmental > Aquatic > Freshwater > Lake > Lake biofilm | place: USA... | reverse complement strand
TTGATGACGCAACAAAAAACGCTTCGCGATATTGAAAAGTGGATCGACACCTCCAAAGCTACTGAGGAAGCGGCAGACCGAGTGGCTGCTCAAGAATCGCAAATCGCAAAACTGCAACGATCACTAGAAGACAAAACGAAGATCACATCGTCGTTTCAACAGTCACTCGCTGCATCTCGATCCCAGCAAGATCAATTATCAAAACAACGTGCATTGCAACTCCAAGAGCAAGAGTCCATTCAAAAACAAATCGATCACTTGGCGGATACCGTGAGTTTATTGGAGAAGTCCGCTACTATCTTGGAGAACGGATTGGAAATCGAGCCCGTGAAGCGGTCGATCGCGAAGGGAATCCAGAATCGAAATGAACAGATGGTGAACGTCCAGGCTTCCATCGCAAATTTCGATGCGCAATTGGGAACACTATCTCGCAGCCAAGAGAAAATTGCGGAAGAAATAAGGTCCAGCGAACAAGAGCTGTTCGTTTCGACCAATAGCATGGCGACGCTTCAAACGGAACTTCAACAGCTTCGCAACATGCTCACAGAATCGAGCGAACGGTGCAATGCCTCCCTGCAATCGGTTAGCCAAGCCTGCGAAGTTGCAAACTGGATCGGTGGGCAACGTGCGCTTTCTCCCGAGCAGTTGGGCTGGAGCGTTCTTCAAGCAACGCATGTTTTGCCAAACTACATAGCTGCGGAGCTCGTAGAAATCGAGAAGCAAACCCCACCGTCCCCTGACGAAGATCCAACGACCAAGCAAGCTCGCATGGCGAAAGCAACGCGACAAGCGATCGATAAATTGCGACCCAATGTCGATGTTTTTGCGAATCTCTTTTCGTCAGGTGTTGGACAAACCGCCGACGAATTTTTCGCCACACCCGACCAAGCTTTGTTTATGGCCAATGGTGGCTCCGTTTTCGCCTGGTGTGCTCCGAGCGGTCAAAACGTTGGCGGTCGCATGCTTGCGCAGACAAATCCGGCGGCGGCATGCCAATTGGCTTATCGAGCGTTGCTGTCACGCGATCCCGAACCGAAAGAGATAGAATTCGTTACCGAATGCCTCAACAATTCAGGTGACAAAAAGAGTACCATCCTTCAAGAGCTTGTATGGGCCATCGTGACCGGCTCGGAGTTTCGTATCTACCCTTGAGAGAGAAAGATCGCAGGAGCTTATATCCATGAAACGAGCGCACTATGCATGCGGGTCTGTCGAACATTCGATGAGTCGACGTCATTTTCTTGGTCGCAGTGTTGCTGCCGTTAGCGCGGGTGCCGCTGTCGCCGGTGCGGGTACGACGATGGTCGGCGGCTTGGGTACGTTGGCGACGGGGTTGGCTTCCGAACAGCTTCGATCTCAAGACATGCGCGTTGTTGTCTTCAATATGCATGGTGGATTGAGTCAACTAGAAAGCTGGGATCCAAAGCCTGGAACAAAAACGGGAGGACCATGCCGAGCGATACCAACCTCCGTTCCAGGAGTGCACATCAGCGAGTTGCTGCCGCACACCGCAAAGCAAATGCATCATCTCTGCTTGCTACGCGGAGTGAACACAGCCGAGGACGATCACGGCAAAGGTACCTATATGATGTTGACTGGGCGTCGCCAGACTGGGGCTGACTATCCACAGATCGGATCGATCGCTACCAAGATGCTCCATGACGACAATCGTGGTTTACCTGGTCATATCGTAGTAACTCCGGGTGGCGGTGGTGGTCGAGGTAACGAATCCGCTTATCTCGGACCCAAGTTCAACAGTATCTCCTTGGGAGGCGACAAACCACCCACCAACTCCAGTCGTCCCGACAAGATCTCAGAAGAATCGGAAGCAAGACGACACGACTTTCGTCGTAAGATCAATGAGCAATTCTTAAACAAGCGTAGAACTGCAATCACCGATGCCTACACGCATAGTTACGAGCAAGCGTTAAAGCTTATGGAGAAAAGAGATGTGTTTGACATCTCGAAAGAACCGGCGTCGGAAGTAGAACGATATGGCAAACATGATCTAGGTCGTCAATGCTTGATGGCCCGACGCCTTTTAGAGAGTGGCGTTTCCTTTGTCCAAGTGACCCACAGCAACTACGACACTCACAACGATAACTTCAACTTCCATATCGAACAGATGGGAGAATTCGACCGTGCTTTCTCAACCTTTATCGCAGATATCGTCGATCGCGGTATGCTCGAGAAAACACTCGTGGTGGTATTGAGCGAGTTTGGTAGAACGCCGAACATCAATCTTTACTACGGTAGGGATCATTGGTCCAAAGCATGGTCTATTGTCATGGCGGGCGGCAAAGTGGCGCGAGGTGCAGTCTTCGGTGCTACCAACGCCGAAGGAACCGAAGTCATCGATGGCAAAGTAGATCATGGGGATTTGTTCCACACGTATTTGCAAGCAGTTGGCGTGGACTCATCGCAATCGATCGTCGCCGACGGTCGAGAACTACCGATCGCTGATCCCGCCGCAAAACCTATTTGGAAGGTCCTCACTTAAAGATTCTCTGGCCACTGTTTGCCGAAAAAATCATGTTGGACATCACCAAAACCAAAGTTGTTTACCAGTGGAAACACGACAGCCCGCTGATTGCCTGTCGCATTTCACCCGCTGGGAAAGAAGCGGTCTCGACCTCAGAAGACTCAGCAATCATTCGTTGGAAGATTGAGAACGGCGAGAAGGCTCCGATGATCGGCCACGAGAGTTGGGTGCACGCTATCGCGTACAGCTCCGATGGAAATCAGCTTGTATCGGGCGGTTGTGAGGGCCGGCTGATATGGTGGGACATGAACGCAGCTTCACCTTCGATCGTTCGAAAGGTCGAGGCGCATGAAGGTTGGATTCGAGCTGTCGAGATATCGCCTGATGGCAAGCGATTGGTCTCTGTCGGCAACGACCGGTTTATCCGAGTTTGGGACCTTGCCACTGGTAACAAAATTACCGAGATTGCGAACGCGCACGACAGGCATGTTTATGCCGCGAACTTTCATCCATCACTGCCACTCTTGATGACCGGGGACTTGCTCGGCAAGATTCATGTTTGGAATTTGGACACTTTTCAACGGGATCGAGTAATCGAAGCCACTCCGCTTTATTCCGAGAATAAAGGTCAACGAGCGGAGTTCGGAGGCGTTCGCACACTGGCCTATCATGCAGCTAGAAACGAATTGATCGCCGGCGGAACTCACAAAGCCAGCAACCCATTCGGCGCTGTTCATGAGCCGCTGATACTTCGCATCGGTTGGGACGATGGTTCTCTCAGAAAATCCCACGTGTGTGAGGGAATCCCAGGAGGCATGATCTGGCGAGTCCAATGGTTGCCTGATGGAACCGCGGTCGGTATTTCGGGGGGATCGACCGGCGGTATTTTGCTATTTTTCAATGATGCACAAGAGAAAGAGATCCATCGATTCAAGCTTCCCTCGCTCGCCCGGGATATGGATCTTCATGCAACGAGCGGTTTGATTGCGACGGCGCATTTTGATCGACATCTGAGGTTTACAAGTATCGCAGCCACGTGAATAGCAAATGATGTCGGCTTCGATATGTGGGATAGGCTTCCAGCCTGTCAAATCTCAAATACATTGCAACCTTCGTCACAAACGTGCATTCGTCCGGGACAATTGTCACAAAGGTCCCAGACTAAGGTTTATCTTCACGCATTGCGTGCTTCGACAATTTACTTGCGTATTGCTTTTCGGAGTGCATCCAACAAAGGACGGCGATTCGCGGGCTCTTCTTCCGGCGGCTGTTTGTCGTCGATCGGATTAGTGGCTGACTCTTCTTTGGCCTTTTGACGCTTCTCACGAATGGACCGGATCAAATCTGCGGCGGCAGCGATCGCATCATCCGCCTTTCCATCAGCGACTCCGCCGAGCGTGTTGAGAACCGCGGTGGTAACCGGAGCTTCGCCATCGAGTTGCCCCGCCATCATCGCTAACAACAATCCCGAGTCCTTGCGCATTAGATTCCAATCGACGACCGGGGCATCCAACGTTCCACCTACGGGAACTCGAAGTTTTGGGACGCCTAACTCCTGGACCGCCGCGCGCCGTGCGAATTGCTCGACGGGGACCGGCACCAACATCACTAAGTCGAGCGAACGATCGACGATGCCGACAGAACCCGAACTCGAAAATTGCAATCGTTCGTCCACTCTGGGAAGGCCTGCCTCTAAGCCTGAATGTGTGATGCGTTGGTTCTCCATCCCGACATCCATCTGGGTTCCATTCACAAAGACCAATTCGAGCGAAGCAGGTTTATTGCGCAATCGAGAGATAAGCTCGATTGCTTCGACAAGGAGTGGTTCCGTTGGTCCAGCCCTTACTTCATGCAATACAATTCTAGACTTACCCCTGGAGTCGATGGGGTGTTCCAGCGGCACAACGATTTCCGACGACTCCAGCGATACGCGACCATCAAACCAAGCCGACTTGGCCAACAACGGAACGGCATACCCCAGTCCCAAACGGACCAATTCCGGAGTGATGATAACTTGATCAAGCACTTTCGCGGGTGCGATCGTCAACGTGGGCTCTTGATCCGCGGCGCGGTATTGCACCGATAGATCAAACGGAGGCACAACCACCAACGGGGCAGTACCGTTATCTTCATTGACTTCGACCGACGCATGCACAACGACGATATCGATGTCTAGTTTGGGCTTTTCTTGTTTCGAGTTAGACTTTGAATCTTCACTCGTTCGTCGTATCGAATCCACTATTCGTTCGAGATTGGTGGAGTTATCCAATAACGCGATGTCGACCTTCGGTTCAACGATCTCGATTCGCCCAAGTTTGCGACCACTCAACACGTAGGACAATAGCCCTCGGTCGGTCTTGATGGAGGAGATCGTAAGTAGCGGCTTGACGGAACGGCCTTTCCCTGAGTCATCAGGCTCTGAAACAGAGATTCCTTTAAGCTCGAGAGGGCTTAACCAACGAAGCTGCACTTCGGCGATATCTAGATTGAGTTTGTCTTTTGCGAACGATTGAATCAATGGATCATAAATCCATTTGCTTCCGAGCATCGTTGGCAATATGAGGACGATCAAGAGACCGGCCAAGAGGAAGCAACACAGAACCAGCCAACGTCGCTTGAGAAGTTTCATTTAGAATCGGTGACCGCGAGCCGGGCCGTTGGGGCATTGGGTAAGGATCTCAGGACCATCTTCACGCATCAAGACCGTATGTTCGAACTGCGCCGAAAGTTTGCCGTCACGAGTTCGGACGGTCCACCCATCTTTGGAATCCAATTTCGTGAAACGTGTGCCGACGTTGATCATCGGCTCGACGGTAAAACACATACCAGGCAGCAATCGCTCTTGGCGACTTTGACGATCAGCGACGTGCGGAATATTCGGGTACTGGTGAAATCGTTTACCTAGCCCGTGCCCGACATATTCTCGAACGACCGAAAAACCGCGTGCGGTTGCCTCGGCAACCACATTGTCGCCGATAACGCTAACGGTGCAACCGGGTTCTAGTGCTGCGATGGCTCGATGCATCGCATCAAAAGCGCATTGGGTGACGGCCCGCGCATGTTCCGAAACGTCGCCGATCATAAATGTTTCCGATTGGTCACCGTGCCAACCGTCAACAATGGACGTGATATCCACATTGATGATGTCGCCGTTTTGCAAAACGTAGGGACAGGGTATGCCGTGGCAGATAACTTCGTTGACGCTCGTACAGCAGCTTTTGGAATAACCGTGGTAGCCGAGCGTTGCAGGCTGATGTTTATGGCGAAGGGTGTATTCGTGAACCAGTTGGTCGATTTCCAGGGTGGATATTCCAGCCACAATATGCGGACGCAGATAGTCCATCAATTGGGAATTGAACCGTCCTGCACGCCGCATTCCATCGCGTTGGGATTCCGTAAGCTGCAATTTTCGGTGGTTTTGAAGCATTTCCAAAGAGTTCTTGCCTACCTGCCTGAAAGTCAATTTCTAATTTTTAGAATTCTGTCGAACCAGTGTATCCTTCGCAATGTCTTTGTTCAACGAAGTCCGCTGGCAAAAACTAACGCTCAAGAAAGAGGCCAAAGGAGCAAAAATATTGCAAATGGCCTAGCGAATCGAAATCAGGTCGTGTAAATATTGTTTCTCGCAGCGGCGGCTGTCTTCAGGACGGCCATCGTTGCGAATCGGGGTGTAGCGCAGTCTGGCTAGCGCATCTGGTTTGGGACCAGAGGGTCGTAGGTTCGAATCCTATCACCCCGACTGATTTTGTCGAAGAGTTTTTGTCGAAGAGTTTTTGTCGAAGACTTTTTTATCGAAGAGTTCTTTGGTTTGTCGAAGACGGTTTGTTTGAACTACGGTGACGTGTTCGGACAAATTGGCTTTTTGAATGAAGTTGGACTGCTTTTCTGAACAAAGTTGGCCAAGCTTGTTTTGCAAAAGTTAGTAAAACTCGTTTTGCAAAGTTCGTCGAGAACTGCTTAGTAGTGGCTCTCGCGAGGGGGAAGCGTGAACCTGGTCAGGACTTAAGTGGAGCAGCCATAAGCGTCGTACTCTTGTGCGAGGGCCTCTTCTAAGCAGTTCAGAGCCTGCTACTTTTGTAGGCTGACGCCAGAATCCTGAATCATTCGGGGTTTGCAACTTCACCGCCGCGAATCGTTCCCATTGCTCTCCAAACAACAAGATCGATAGAACTGGATGCGAAAGCGACCGACCCATCGATTCTCGACATGTTGCAGCCGCCCGTATGCTTACTCCCGAACGCGCGAGAATCGGGTCTCGGATTTGGCTTGGTGTGCATGCTCCCCATGACCAGGGGATCGACAGCATATTTTGTTAGATTGTCTGGGTTGTATTGCGTCCCACCCATACTTTCTCCCCAATGCACTCCCACCCAAGTCGCTTGGCCTGTCGCAACATTTCGCTCCCCGGCCATGAACGTATTGCTTGTACCATCCGTGACATCTCGCATCGATAGATTCGAATTCACAAAGAACAAGCCGTTGCCCCTGGCTCCTGCCCCCACAGCCGTTGAACCGTAATTGGCAATGTAATTGGCTCGCGCTGCAAAACCGACACATGGCCTTCGAATATCCGACGGGTTCGGATTCTCAGGAGTAGGCAGAGGAGGATTCATGTTTTGTGTCACCCTGGGAACACATGTCAAACCGACGGGCAAATCCGTGGGACATCTCCAGGTGGCCAAAAGTTGTGTTCGAATTCCTCCTTGCCCCATGGGATCGAGTGACGTCACACGAGCAATCTGATCGGCGAGCGGACGATTGTCGAGCTGTCCTTGAATCGCAGCACCCCATCCCCATCCAATCTTGAAGCGATCGGCATTGGGATCACTCGATTGCCTGATATAGCCAGAGGGGAATCGCCGCATTTGATCATGGTAATTGATCACACTGAGGGAGATTTGTTTCAAGTTGTTGACACAACTGAACCGTCGAGCTGCCTCTCTCGCGGATTGAACCGCCGGTAGCAACAGTCCGATCAAGATGCCGATCACAGCAATGACAACCAACAATTCGACCAATGTAAATGCCGGTTTGTGAGAGGTAGCAAACATGTTTGTCACCCAAGAATAGCAACAGGAACAGCAATAGAAGCCTTTATTGTAAATCACTCCGCACCGCCCGTGGGTGGTTTTCCGGCTAGAACTTCGAACATAGCGTGAAGTCCCGCGTCGCTAGACAGATCAGTGCTTTGGAGGGAATGACGAGGGGTAGACATCGTCAGGGTTGACAATTCGTTGCTGGTCTATGGCGAACAAATCCTCATCCAGTTTTCGAAAGAAACAGCTTGCATACCCTTCATGACATGCGGCACCGAATTGTTCGACTTTGATCAGTATGCAATCTGCATCGCAATCGATGCGGATCTCGACGACCCGCTGACGATGTCCACTTTCTTCTCCTTTGCGCCAAAGCTTGTTTCGCGATCGACTAAAGTAAGTCGCGTAGCCTGATGTAATGGTCTCGCGAAACGCTTCTTCGTTCATCCAAGCAAACATCAGCACCTGATTGCTTTGAGAATCTTGAGCAATTGCAGGCAACAGTCCGTTGATGGATCGGGAGAAATCAGGCTCTTTGATCATCACTGCCACGGTCTTTTCAAGATCTCATGGACGATGATTGCCGTTCGAAGCGTTTGTGGATTTCGCAACTGTTCTGCGATGTTACCTGAAGAAATCATTTGAGAATTGTTCGCGGTACTGACCACAGCGGCGTTGGCCGTCGTTGATTCCGAAGGGGCAAGACTAGAGGCTGCGAGGCTGGATTGTGCAAAGGTAGATTGACTCGAAGGACTGGGCTTTTGACTGCCTTTTTTTTGCTTTTTAGGTTTGCTCGACTGCTCTCGAACCTGGGAGGGGAGGCGATTCTCTTCGACAACTTGTGCGGTCTCGATCGCTTGGCTCAAATCGATCATAGGCTCCAGCCTGTTTGCAGATTGCGGAGCATTCGGGCGGCTGTAGGCATCATCGGATCGCGACAGCGTTGGCACGGAGGAGGTCGCGGGGCTCAATACGGGAGGTGGGACCAGCTCGATCGGCGGCCGTTCTGCTTTGTTTTGTTGTCTTTGCTTTCTACGCTGAGCAGCTTGCTTCAAAAAGTCATCGAGATCATCAGCCATAGCAATCTTCCTTTGAACCTAGTTGGTTTGCGATCGCGTTGGGTTGGTTGGCCCCGTCGTGCTGGTACCAGCGATGCTTTGTCGCATCTCGGTGTCCGCAGTGATGTTCTTTAGTTTGTAATAATCCATGACGTTGAGTTTGCCGCTAGCGAGTGATTCGGCAATCGCCTTCGGAACATCGGCTTCTGCAGCGACGACCGCGGCGCGGCTTTCTTCGATTTTCGCAATCATTTCTTGTTCGGTAGCGACGGCTTCCGCGCGACGGCTTTCGGCTTTTGCACGAGCCACTCGCGTGTCTGCTTCGGCCTTATCCGCTTGCAATCGAGCACCGATGTTTTCACCAACATCGATGTCGGCGATATCGATCGAAACAATTTCAAAGGCAGTCTGGTCGTCTAGTCGGCTCGCCAGCACGGCCTTAGAAATGACGTCAGGGTTCTCCAGAACAATTTTGTGACTTTCGGCAGAACCGATCGCGCTCACGATCCCTTGACCAACACGAGCGATGATCGTCTCCTCAGTCGCACCACCGATCAGTCGCTGCAGATTCGCACGGACCGTCACTCTCGCCTTTACTTTGAGTTGAATACCATCTTTGGCGATCGCGTCTAAGAAAGCGACCGCGCTGCCTTTTGGAGGGCAATCGATCACCTTGGGGTACACACTGGTTTGGACGGCGTCGAGAACATCGCGGCCTGCCAAGTCGATGGCGGCTGCTTCGCGAAAGGAGAGGGTGATCTGTTTACTTTTTCTGGCAGCAATCAGAGCGCGGATAACGAGGGGAACATTGCCTCGTGCGAGATAGTGAGCTTCCAGTGATTTCGTAGTCAAATCCTCATCGTCGATTCCAGCTTGGATGGACATGATCTTTCCACGCACAATCGTTCTCGCATCAACTCTTCGGAAGAGCATTCCGATCAAGTCGAGTATGGAAACTTTGGCACCGGTCATGAACGCTTGCACCCACAACCAGAAGTATCTTGAGAAGATCGCTAATAAGATGGCGACGAAGATAAAGGCAAGCAGGCCAAGTACCAAAAAAACGGCAAACAAAACTGGAGGCATATTCTTCAAACCGTTCGATAAGACTGAGTCAAAATTGTAGGCGAGGGCGTCGAACTATTTCGCACGCGTCCCCTTCGTCGTATCTCCACCCATCTGAAAGGTGAGATCGGTGGGGTGACCGTCACCATCATACTGAATTTTGATAGTTCCAGCCGTATACTTCAGTCCAAATTCGCTCTTACTGTGCGGAATCATTAACAGTGGCGTCGCCGTCACGTTAAAGAAAAGCTGGCCATCCTTGGTCGAAATCTCCCATACGCCGCCGCCAGGACGTGTGTACTTTCCAATAATTTTATCTTTTTGTTCTTTCGTAAGCTCAACGACAATCGGATCATACGGTGTTAGCGGTTGTGAAATCGTCTCTGGTGGGATTTCTCGCAGCCACACGTTTCGATAACGAACTGGATTCCCGTGATCTTGGAATGATAAAGGCAGTTTTTCGTTTGACTTTTGGTAGGGATGATGCTGCAACCAGGATGTCGGTCCCAATGGCCGGACGCCATCTTGAACCAGTACACCATTGTGCAAGACGGTCATTCTGGCGGGTTGCTTCAATTTGCCATCTTCTTCGTAGTGCGGACGTCGAAAAATGATGTCGTACGATTGCCACTCGCCGGGTTTTCGGCTTGCATTGACCAACGGGGGATACTGACCGTAAATCGAACCTGCTTGTCCATCTGCGTAAGTAATGTTTTCGAACGAGTCGAGCACTTGGACTTCAAATAGCCCTTGGAGGAAGACACCACTATTGCCTCTCCCTTGGCTTTTGCCCTCAACCTTCACGGGCGAGGCCCATTCGACGTGAAGCTGAACGTCGCCAAAAGCATCGACGGTATAGATATAACCGCTGCCGGGCACGGACTCCATAACATCCTCTTTGATAACCCACTTGGCTGGTCCTCCGTCTGCTGCCCGCCATTTGGCCAAGCTCTTTCCATCGAACAGAACCACCGCATCCGATGGAGGGGCTAACGGAAGGTTGGACGCACCGGGTGTAACAACAACAGGACGGACACGCTCCCAGTCGTGTTGTTTCCAGCCCGTCGACAATTGTGCTTGGATAGGAGAAACGGCTAAAGCAAACGACGAGATCCAGATGAAACCTAATGAGCGAGCAATAGACATTCTACAACCGTTCGAAAAAGTGCCAAACAACCATTTCACCCTATCATAATCCGAAAACGCGATTTATGCAGTATCCTCGCTATCTCGGAACCGACGGCTCCAATAGGAATAATCACTACAAACCTCAAGGTTTACCAAGAGCACCTCTAGAATTTCGGCCCTCGATTTGATTAGGAACGCACGCATCCTAAAAAAAAGTCGTACAGTGGATTGCCCAGTTGCCTATACCATTCGCCGCGAACATTCATGATCCCAGCAACCTCCCACAGCCCAACTAGGGTCGAAGCATTCCACTTGAATGGCGGACTGACCGGGACGGTGCCCATGCCTAACGACCCCAAGGAAGGCGTCCCATGCCCCCCGAACCACGAGCGACTGGGAGAGCAGAGCGAGGGTGTGTGGCACTCGCTGGTCCATGCGAGGCTCGGCGTTGTCTCCGGGATTTACGTCGCACTACGAGCGAAACATCCACCTGCGGCAGCCCATTCGCTTCGGGTGGCGTTTTGGACATCAGCATGGGCTATGCATCACGGACTACGCGAAGATCAGCTACAGTTGCTCGAAGTAGTAGCACTTTTGCACGAAGTTGGCAAAATCGGCGTTCCTGACCGTGTGTTACAGAAGCCAGATCGTTTGAACGAAACCGAACAATCATTGATGGACATGCACACGCAGGTGGGTATCGAAATACTCCAATCGTCAGGTGCCTCTCAAGAACTGCTTACTGCACTTGCTGGTATCGGTACGAATTATGAATCCTCGAGCGATCGTACATCCCCCGATATAGCCGCTATCGCCAGTCGTCTAGTGAACATTGTTGATGCCTATGATTCCATGACATCCAAGCAGTTGTATCGTGAATCACTATCGCGAGAAACAGCGTTAGCAGAATTGCTTCGCATGGCTGGTACTCAATTTGATCAAAAGCTCGTATGTTCATTCGCTGAGATCGTCATAGCTCAAGATCACGAGCTTCAAGCTAGAGTTGCTGAACGTTGGATTAGCGAACTTGAAAAGCAAGACGTTCGTAGGTTTTTTGAATTCGATGATCACCACATCTCAAGGCGTATGGGTAGCTCGATTATCCATTCGCTGAATGATACTTTCTATCGGCATATGATGGACCATATAGACAACGGAGTGATTTTCATTGATTCCGAGTATCGCGTGCTGGATTGGAATCGATCTGCAGCACGCATTACGGGTCGATCTGCAGAATCGGTGCAACATCAGGCGTGGACCCCTGAGATTGCGGGGCTATGCGACACGGAGGGGATTCCACTCAGCGAAGTCCATTGTCCATTTCGAGCCCTGATGACAAATGGTACAGTAGGGAAGCAAAGGCTGGCCGTTTGCACGCCAACCAACACGCTGGTACAAGTTTCTATCGATGTTGTCCCTGTTGCGAACGAGCATGGTCTCCGGCGTGGTGGTGCCATCATTTTGGAGGACGTGAGCGAAACGGCAGAGCTCGAGAGAAAAATTGTTCATTTGCGAGAACGGGCTTGCCAAGATCAACTGACCAAGGTTGCAAACCGTGGAGAACTCAATCGGCAACTCCCCGAGTTCGTTTCCTACCATCAACGAACTCGTCAATCCGGCAGCGTGATTATTTGCGACATCGACTTCTTTAAAAGAATCAATGACAATTTCTCCCACCAGGCGGGCGATGAAGCTCTGATTATTTTTGCAAAGTTGCTCAAGGACTCGTGCAGAGAAACGGATTTTGTTGCTCGATATGGAGGGGAAGAGTTCGTGATCCTTTGCAGCCAATGCGATCTCACCGAGGCCAAATCGTTGGCGGAGACTATACGCAAAAAGCTAACGCAAACGCCTCTTGCTATTCTTCGTAATCAATTCATGACGGCAAGTTTTGGAGTAGCAACCATCAATCCTGAAGATACCGAAGAGTCCGTATTGGGTAGAGCAGATCGAGGCCTTCTCATCGCGAAGGAGAATGGCCGAGATCGCGTTGTAAGTCTCGGGGATAAGCAATGTAAAGATCATGGTAAAACTTTACGTACGCCCAAATCATGGTTCCGTTGGTATCGCCCAGCACTGGAACAAACGACTCATTGTGAACTGCTGACGAACGTCCCTCGTGCGATCACATTAGAAAAGCTAAAGGGTTTTGTACATGACTTTAAAGCCGTCGTTCATGAAGTCAATCAATCCAGTGTCGTTTTGGATTTAGACTTCAAAAAAGCACCAATACCCAAGCTAAAGGATGAGCGAATGGGTAAATACCGAATGACCATTAAGTTGGCCGAGTTGGAAATGGCCACTGGTGGAAACAAACAACATACCAAAGTTGGCACATTGCTTGTCGTGGAAATTGCCCCTCTGAGAAATCGTGACCGAAGATCTGATTCTCAACGCAGTCAGTCGCAGAGACTCAAGACGGAGCTTCAAGGATTCTTGGTGGCGCACGAAATGGATGAAGAAATCCGATCGAAGGTATTGCGCAAGATCGAGCATGAAACGGACCCTCTTTCATAGCGTTGCAGTCGCTCGTTTCTAGGGCTGCATTCGCGGTAGCGGACTACCTAAAGTCTTCGGGTAGGAATGTAATGGTCGGCATCCGATTCCTCAATGCCCATACAGCTGCTGCGGTTCGATCGTTGACCTTCAGTTTGCGCAGAACGTTTTGAACATGCTCTTTGACGGTTTCCAAACTGATTCCTAGAGATCCCATTATCTCCTTATTGCAAAGTCCCAATCCTAAATGTACGAGGATTTGAACTTCCCTTCGAGTTAAGCTTTCGGCAATCGTCGGAATTGCCCACTCTGATTGAGTCATAAATACTCGAAATCGTTCCAACACCGATTCGCGATTTGGCGTCCCGGATCCTAAAGTGCGGAGGGACTTAATCAGTTTATTTGCCTCCCCACATTGAAGAACAAAGTCGTAAAAATGGTATGCGACACACTGAGCCACCAGTGTTGGGTTCGCAACATGGGTGTACATGATGATTCTGAGGTCACGGAGTTCTCCACGAATCTCCACCAAAGGTTCTAACATCTCGACTTTATGAAGCCGACTTTCGCATATCAGCACGTCGAAATGATCCTGAGATAGAGCTCGTTGGAGCTCCGAGTGATCGCCAACAAACTGATCGGCGACGATTCCATTGAGCGAACAGACCTGTTCAATGCCCCGGCGAACTACTTCGCTATCGTTGGCGCATATTATTCGAAAGGGCATTTCGAGTCATTCCGTATAGATTCCAGGTCTCTGCTGATTGCCCTGCAACGATCGACTGGCAACTGCAAGGCACACTATAG
>Ga0315902_10008308_pt1 | contig 14073 bp, 8 predicted proteins | sample LakEriMetagenome_9_FD_203523 | JGI IMG/M metagenome (GOLD analysis project Ga0315902, IMG submission 203523) | Freshwater fungal communities from buoy surface, Lake Erie, Ohio, United States - Buoy 12 MA117 | ecosystem: Environmental > Aquatic > Freshwater > Lake > Lake biofilm | place: USA... | reverse complement strand
ATGGATGGCGCAGCGCAGGCAAATCCGAGTGAGCCGGAGCCTGGAGGGCGGAGGCGAACGTCCGGCGAGACGGTACGGGGTAACCCCGAGCCGGCGCCTTCACAGCGATGGCAAGCGAGACGCTTGCCCCACGCGCGTCACTCGTCGTCGAAGGGCTCGATTTCGACGCGGGCCGGCGGGAGGCTGTCGAGGAATACGCGGCCGTAGTGCTTTGTGAGCACGCGCGGGTCGAGAATCACCACGGTGCCCCGATCCGCGTGCGAGCGGATCAGCCGCCCGAAGCCCTGCTTGAGCTTGAGCACGGCCTCGGGCAGTTGATACTCCATGAAGGGATTGCCGCCGGCTTCGCGAAGCGCCTCGATCCGGGCGGCCACGAGCGGCCGGTCGGGCACCGCGAACGGCAGCCGCGTGATGATCACCGTCACGAGGCAGTCGCCCGGCAGGTCGATCCCCTGCCAGAAGCCGTCGGTGCCGAGCAGCACGCTCGCCGGCCCGGCCCGGAAATCGGCGAGCATCTGCGTGCGCGTGAGGCCGTCTGCCTGGCTCACGAGCCGGAAGTTGCGCCGGGCGCACCAGCCGGCGAGATCGGCCGAGGCGGCGGCGAGCGCGGCGGTGCTCGTGAAGAGCACCATGGCCCGGCCCTCACTGCGCTCTACGTAGCGACGAATCATCCGTGCGCACGCCCGGTCATAGGCCTCGCGCTCTTCCGGATTCGGCAGCCTGTCCACGAGCACAAGCGCGGCCTGCTCCTCATAGTCGAATGGGCTGCCAAGCCGGCGGGTGATGACGCTGCGATCGACCGCTTCAGATTCCGAGGCGACCCGACTCGCGGCATCTCCCAGCCCGATCCGCTTGCGGAAGAATGCGAACGGATCAGGCTGGGCGCGGTCGTCTGCCATGGTGTCGTCAGCCTGCGCTGCCCCGACGGCGAGCGTGGCGCTCGTGAGCACGACGGTGCCCACACGGCTGAACAGCTCGCGCTCGAGCGTCGCCCCCACGTCGACGGGCGCGCCAGCCAGGCGGATGCGCTCCCGGCCCCGGCGTGTGCGCTGGGCCTCGACCCACCACACCGCGCCCGGCTCGCTCTGCTCGAGCCAGGTCCGCACGGAACCCGCCACGAGCGCGAGCCGGTCGGAGAGCGCATGGAAGTCGTGCCGCTCGGCGTCGTTCGCGAGGCCGTCGGCCGCCGCCTTGAGCTTGCGCACCAGGCCGAGGCATACGTCGCCGAGCGAGTCGGGCACGAGCCGCGGGCGGCGCACCCGCCAGGGGCCGTCGCCACTCCCGGCCACCGCGTGCCGCACCGCCGCGAAGAAATCCTCGGCGGCCCGGCGGCAGCGAAGCACATCGGGCTCGAGGTCGTGCATCTTGTAGTGGACGAGCAGCCCACGGTGCGTGCGCTCGTTGAAGAGCTTGGAGAGGATGCGGTCGACCGTGCCGCTTGAAAGGCCCACACCGAGATGGTCGCCTGCCACGCTCTCGAGCGTATGTGCCTCGTCGAACACCACGACGTCGTAGTCGGGCAGGAGGCTCGCCCCGGCACGCCGTAGCGCGAGATCCGAAAAGAAGAGCGCGTGGTTGACGACGAGCACCTGGGCATGGTGCATCCGCCGCCGGGCGGCGTAGTAGAAACACTGCTGGTAGGTCGGGCAGGCTCTCCCCATGCAGTTGCCCGAGTCGCTCTCGATCTCCTCCCACACCGTGGGCGTGGGCATGCTCGGCAGGTCGGCGAGCGAACCGTCGCCCGTACGGCGGGCCCAGGAACCGAGGTCGCGAAGTTCGGTAAGTTCTTCGTCGTCCTTGAAGAGGCTGCCGGCGCGTTCGAGCGCGAGCGCGAGCCGCCGCAGACTCACGTAGTTGCCCCGGCCCTTTACGAGCACCGCCGAAAACTCCCGCGGCATCACCGCCGCCACGAGCGGGATGTCTTTCGTGATGAGCTGCTCCTGGAGGGCGATCGTGTGCGTCGAGATCACGACGCGGCGGGGCCGACGGCCCGCAGGCACGACAGGCTCGTCGGCCTCGTCGTCCCAGTCGGCTTCCGACGGCGGCCCGGCGATCGGGGCTGCGTCGTCGACCTGATCGGCCGTCGCCGCGAGCACCGCGGGCACGAGATACGCGAGGCTCTTGCCCACGCCCGTGCCGGCCTCGATCACCGCATGCCGCCGCTCGGCGATCGCCTGGGCGACCAGCCGTGCCATCTCCAGTTGCTGCGGCCGCGACTCCCAGCCCGTCAGCCGCGCCGCGAGCCTGCCACCGGGCGCGAGAAAATCATCGGGGGAAGTCATACGAGCATGCAGTCTACCCGGCCGGGATGGATTTTCGGGCGGTCGGAAGTACAAGTAGTTTGTTCGCCACCTGCCTCGAGGACCGCGCCTGTGCCCCACTCTTCCGAAGGCCAGAAATCGTCAAAAGCGTGGGGCGGTGTGTTTCGCGAGCCGACCGACAAGCGGGTCGAGGCGTTTTCCGAAAGCGTGTCGTTCGACAAACGGCTCGCCGATGACGACATCGACGCCTCGATCGCCCATGCGCGGATGCTTGCCGCCTGCGGCCTCATGACGGTGCCGGAGGCCGATGCGATCTCCCGGGGGCTCGAGGAGATTCGGAGCGAGATCCACGGGGGACTGTTCGAGTTCACCGCCGCGAAGGAAGACATCCATCTCCACATCGAGTCGGCCCTGACGGCCCGGCTCGGTGACATCGGCCGCAAGCTGCACACGGCTCGGAGCCGCAACGACCAGGTGGCCACCGACCTCAGGCTCTACTGCCGGCGGGCGATCGACCGGCTCGACGCGGGCCTGCTCGAACTCGAGCGCGCGTTCCTCGGGCTCGCCGTGCGGGAGCAGGGGCTCGTGATCCCGGGCTACACGCATCTGCGCCGGGCCCAGCCGGTGCTTGCGAGCCATCAGGTGCTCGGCTGGTGTGAGAAATTCCAGCGCGACCGCGACCGGCTCGCCGACTGCCGGCGGCGGACGAACGTCCTGCCGCTCGGGTCGGGAGCCCTCGCCGGGTCGAGCCTGCCGATACACCGCGACCACGTGGCGGCGGCTCTCGGCTTCGAGGGCGTGGCGGCCAACAGCCTCGACGGCGCGAGCGATCGCGACTTCGTCTGCGAACTCGCCTTCGTGATCGCGCTCACGATGACCCACCTCTCGCAGTGGGCCGAGGAGTGGATTCTGTACAGCACTCAGGAATTCGGCTTTGTCAAGCTTCCTGAGGGCTTCTGCACCGGCAGTTCGATCATGCCGCAGAAGATCAATCCCGACGTGCTCGAACTCGTGCGCGGCAAGAGCGCGCGGACGATCGGCAACGTGCAGGCCCTGCTCGTGCTCCTGAAAGGCTTGCCCACCGCTTACAACCGCGACCTGCAGGAAGACAAGGAAACGATTTTCGACTCGATCGACACGCTCGAGGCGGTGCTCGGCGTGGCGGCGCCGCTCGTTGCGGGTACGGCGTTCGACCACGCGACGATCGCAGCCACGCTCGAACGGGGCCACCTCGATGCCACGAGCCTGATGGAGGCGCTCATCACGGCGGGCGTGCCGCAGCGGACGGCCCATGAGACCGTCGGGCACCTCGTGCGGCGGGCAATGACAAAGGACGTATCGCTGGCTGAGCTTTCCGACGAGGAGTTTTCGCGGGAATGGGTAGGCTGGACGGCCGCATTCCGCGGGGCGCTGGGGGCCTCGAGGGCAGTTGAGCGGATGACGAGCTTCGGCTCGACCGCACCCGCCCGCGTGGCCGACCAGATTGCCGTATGGCAGAAGCGTCTGGCCTGACATCGCGACGGCTGCGACTGACCGCGGCCGCATTCCTGTGCACACTGGCCGCCATGCCGTGCGCGGGCTCGGTGGCAGCCGACACGAAGCAGTCACTGCTCGCCCAACTCGGCTCTGCGAACCTGGCCTCGTGGCCCGCCGCCATCGCCGCGCTCGACGCTCTCGGCGCGGACGATGTCACGGAGTTTCTTCTCGCGCCGGCGGTGGTGCCCGACACGCCGCCCGAGATTCGCGACCTCGCGCTCGCCGCCCTGCGGCATGTGCATAATCGCTCTGCGGGGCCAGGTGAGCCTTGGCAGCCGCCGACCCGCGGCGAGGCCGTGGCCCGGATCACCCGCCGGCTCGACGGCGTGCTCGTGATGCCGAAGGCTGCTCCGTTCGACCACGAGCCGGCGGATGCGGTGCGGGTTCGTGAGGCGCTGCATCTTGCCCGCGACCTCATGGCCCTCGGCGCCACCGAGCCCGACGCCGTGCGGCTGGTGCTCCTCACGCGGCTCGAAGCGCTTCGCGGCCCGGCGCCCGGGCCCGTGTCGCCGGAATTCGAGCCGGGGCAGCTCGCGACGGTGCTCGCCGGGCCCGACGGGCTCGATATCGAAGCCGTGGCCGACGTCCTCGACCTGGCCGCCTCGCGCGGCCTGTTCGCCGCCGCGGCCGCCGCGGCCCATGGGATCGAAGAGGCCGTGCTGCCCCCCGATCGCCCGCTCGACGCACTGCACGCGCCCCTGCCGCCGGCAGTGCGGCAGGCGCTTGTGCGGGCGCTGGCCGTACCCGATGCCGAGCTCCAGTTCGCGGCGGCCCGCACGCTTGCGCTCGCCGCCGGCCCGCCCCCGTGGCCGGGGTCGAGCCGCGTCGTCGCGGCGCTCGCGCATGCGGCCACCGCCACGGGGAGCGACCGCGTCGTCGTCGCCCATCACGATGCCGACATCGCCCATGAGCTCGCGGCGGGCGTGTCTCGCTTCGGCTACCGGCCTGCGATCGTTTCGACCGGCCGCGCGGCGGTGCTGGCGGCACGCGACCACGCCGACACGGTGCTCGTGATCCTCGGGGCGCGAATCGTGAAGCCCTCGGCGTTCGAGACGGTGCAGTTCATTCAAGAGCAGCCATACGGCGACATTCCCCCCGTGCTCGTCGTCATCGATCCCTTCGACGACTACGCCCGGGGCCGGTTTCTCACGAAGTCGATCCTGAAGTTTTCGAGGGTGCAGTGCGTCGCGCTCGTCGACCGCATGGAGAGTTTCTTCCACCCCACGCTCGATGCCACCACCGGGGCGGAGCTGGCTCCGGCGCGATTCCCGCAGACGCTCGAAGACGTGGCTGGTGCTGTGGCCGCCTCGGCCGATGGCCGCTCCGCCCGTGCGGCTCGGCGGCTCGACCGGGGGCGGCAGGCGGCGACGCTGCTGGCGATTCTCCACCGGCGCGAGTGGGAGCTTCCGCCCGACGTCTGCAGCCGGCTGGGCCTCGCTGCGGCACGCCGCGGCCCGGCGGAGTACAATCGCGACGCGTTCACGCCCCCGCCGCCCGCTCCCGCTGATGCTGCGCTCTCCGAGCCAACCCGGTGACGACTCCACCTCTCCGATCAAGGGGTTGATCGGCTCCGGCCCCGCCATGGCGGAGGTCTACGCGATGACCCGTCGAGTGGCGGCGTCGAACGCGTCGGTGCTGCTCGTCGGTGAGACTGGTACGGGCAAGGAACTTGTGGCGAAGGCGATCCACCAGCTTTCGCCGCGGGGCAGCGGGCCGTTCGTGCGGGTCAACTGCGGCGCCCTCTCGGAGAGCCTCCTTGAAAGCGAACTCTTCGGCCACGTCCGCGGCTCATTCACGGGCGCAATCGCCAACCGCACCGGCCGCTTCGAGGCAGCTCACACCGGCACGATCTTCCTCGATGAGATCAACTCCACGACGCCCAAGCTTCAGGTCAAGCTCCTCCGAGTGCTCCAGGAGCGGGAATTCGAGCGGGTGGGCGACACCGAGACGATCCGTGTCGACACCCGCGTGATCGCCGCGAGCAACCGCGAACTGCTCGACGAGGTGGCGAAGGAAACATTTCGCGAGGATCTCTACTACCGGCTCAACGTGGTGCCGATCTACCTGCCGCCACTCCGGGCTCGACGCGAAGACATCCCGCAGCTCGTGAGCCATTTTCTGGAGATCTACAACGACGCCAACGACCGCTACGTCGTCCACATCCAAAAAGACGCAATGGAGGCCCTCACCCACTACCACTGGCCGGGCAACGTCCGCGAGCTGCAAAACGTCGTCGAGCGCTGCATCGTGATGGCCACCGGCGACGAGCTCACGCTCGACCTCCTGCCGCCGGCGATGCGGGGCGACAAGCCGTCGGTGTCGCTGCCCGGCCGCGGCGGTGACCTCGACAGCCTGGCCCGCGACCTCGTGGAACAGGGCCTGACGACGGCCCCACCCGACGACGAAAATCTCTTCGACCGAATCGTGAGCCGCGTGGAGCGCGAGCTGATCTCGCAGATGCTCGCCGCCTGCGATGGCGTGCAACTGAAAGCCGCCGCCCGCCTCGGCATCAACCGCAACACACTCCGCAAGAAACTCCTCGAGCACGGCCTCGAGGAGGAATGACGTCGCGCTTTTTCAGCCACGTCAACGTCCGCGTGGCTGCGCCGACTCGGGGTTACCCCGTACCGTCTCGCCGGACGTTCGCTGCGCCCATCCTGGGCTTCACTCACTCGGATGTGCCTGCGCTCCGGCATCCATGCCTGCGCTGGTCACATACGCCGTCTCAACGGTAGGGGCAACCCCTCGCCTCCCCAACTCGTAGGCGCGTGGGACCTTCGGCGGAGTCGGTCGGTGCGATGCGGAAGAGCCGACGGGCAGATACGCGGCTTACACCAAGCGCACCATCACAGTTGAGACTGGACTAGCGATCGCCCTCGGCGATGAAGCAGCGTACCGCCGGCTCCGAATGCGGGTTGTTAACGCCTGCCTCGCGGTTCAGGGCAGTTTGGCAAGCGGGACGCTTGCCCCACGCGCTAGACGGTCATTTCGCGGGCGTGGTAGCTCGAGCGGACGAGGGGGCCCGAGGCGACGCGTTTGAAGCCCATGCTGCGGGCGAGTGCGCCCAGTTCGTCGAATTCCTCGGGCGGCACGTACCGCTCCACGGGCAGCGAATCGAGCGTCGGCTGGAGATACTGCCCGAGCGTGAGGAAGTCGACGCCGTGGTCGAGGAGATCGGCGAACACGTCGAGGAGCTCGTCGCGGGTCTCGCCGAGGCCGAGCATCAGGCCGCTCTTCGTTTTGACGTCGGGCATGAGCCTCTTCGCGGTCGCGAGCAGCTCGAGTGTCCAGGAATAGACACTCTTGCGGCCGCGGACGGTGCGATAGAGCCGGGGCACGGTTTCGGTGTTGTGATTGAAGACGTCGGGCTTCGCCTCCATGAGCCGCTCGAGGGCGCCGGGCTTGCCGAGAAAATCGGGCACGAGCACCTCGACCGCCGCACCCGTCGCCGCCCGCACGGCTTCGACCGTGCGGCGAAAGTGCTCGGCACCGCCATCGGGCAGGTCGTCGCGTGTCACGCTCGTGATCACGACGTGCGCAAGACCCAGACGTTTCGCCGCCTCGGCGACGCGCTCCGGCTCGTCGAGCTCGAGCTCCTCGGTCTTGCCCTTGGGCACCGAGCAGAAGCCGCAGGGCCGCGTGCAGACGTTGCCCAGGATCATGAACGTGGCGGTGCGCGACGACCAGCATTCGAGCCGGTTGGGGCACTTGGCCGACGAGCACACGGTTTCGAGGCCGAGTTCGGCGATCAGGTGGGCCGTCTCGGCATGGCCGCCACCGGCGCCGAGGTTCTGCCGCAGCCACGGCGGCAGACGGCGCACCGCGGGAGCCGGCGGCACAGGAGCATCCACCGTCACGATCGGCAGCGAGAACGACAGGCTGTTTGGGCTATCCGACACGTTTGATCATCTCTCGAGATCGCGGCCCGAGGTCGACAGGCACTGGAAAACCAGCCTGCACGTGGACCCGCGGAAATGCGAAGGCATCTGTCATCTGTTGTACGAGCGCCGACCGAACGTCTGGGAGCCTCACGGGCCGCTGGACGTCGGCCTCGATCGACCCCATCGTACGCATTCCCGCCTTGGCGGCGACAGGCAGCGAGCGCACGCGGTGATGGAGCGAAAGCTCGGGGCAGACGTTGAGGAATCCCCCGTGCCACACCACACCGCGCCGCACGGCGATGCCCACGGCGGCGAGGAGCCCCGTGCGGCCGAAGATGCCCGGCAGGCTCGAATCGCGGGCCGCACCGCACCGTACCGCACGCACCGCCGCCTCGAGCGCGTGCTCGAAGCGCTCGAGGTAGCCGCCGACATCGTGGCGACCGAGGCCGAGATCGGCGAGCGTCGCGAACAGCGACACGCACACCTGGCCCGACCCGTGCACCACGGCACCACCGCCGCGGCCGACGAACTTGAGCGGTAGTCTCTGCCCGCGGAGCTCCTCATCGGTGATGTCGACGTCGGCTCGCGACCCCGAGCGGCCAATCGTGATCGATGGCTCCAGTTCATAGAGCATGAGCGTCGGCGGCCGGCCGGCCGGTTCCGACACTTCCCACGCCAACCGCTCGGCCATCGTGAGCGCCGCATCAAGGCCGATCGGGCCGGCGAGCCACGCCGCAAGTGCACGGCGTGGTCCGGTGATCCGGTCGGTGGCGGGCGTGTCGCCGAGGTCTCGCATGACCCTGTTGTACCCCACCCACGCCTACTTCTTGCCCAGCAGCGCCTCGAGCGACTCCCACGCGAGCGGCACCCACGGCACCGCGTCGGGGAGCGTGCCTGCCCGCAGCCGGGCCGCGGGGCCCGCGTCGGCCCGTTCGAGCGCCCGCTCCACCGCACCCCCGAGCCGCTCCAGCCAATCGGGCACCTCGACGCCCGAGCCGCTCCCCTGCCCGAGCATGCCCTCCGCCCGCTCTTCGAGCGTATCGCCGGCGCCGGCCGGCCCGCCCGCCGTCGCCTCGGCCACCGCCGGCTCGACGAGCGATTCGAGCTCGTCTTGTTCGAGCACGGCCGTGAACGGCCGCCCTACACGATCGGCCACGCTCGCCAGCCGCACACCCCAAAAAGCCTCGAGCTTCTCGAGCCTGGCCACGAGATCGGCTGCCGTGTCACGGGTCTCCTCACGCATCCGGCCGCGCCACGCTGCGGCGGCCTCGTGCAGCCCGCGCCGGGCGAGCACGCGGTGGGCCATGTTGACCGGCCGGAGCGTCCACGCGATCCGATCGTACTCCGCCTTGAGCCGCAGAAAGTCGAGAAGGATGTGCAGGTGCTCCCCGCGATCCGACTGTGTCGTCGTCGAATTCCAGTCGCGATATTCGGCGTGGTTTTCGGCCACGCACTCGAGCACGAACCGCAGCCTGGCAGCCGCCTGCTTGACGGGCACCACATCGCGTTCGAGATCTTCGACGAGCCGCACGGGAAACCGTGGCCGGCCTGCGGCCGTCTCCTCGGCCGGTTCCCCGGCATGCCGCTCCACGAGTTGCTCGAGATAGTGACGCACGCCGCCGCGGAGGATGCCGCGGAGCGATGGCGGGGCGAGCACGTGCTGCGTGAACAGGCCCGCTCCATACTGCTCGACGAATTCCTTGACCACGGCGAAGGCCTTCGGTTCACGCACCCGCTCGAGCACCGAAAGCCGCAACTGGCGAGCATGGGTCATCCAGGTGTCGAGCAGCTTCGGAACCAGGAGCGAAAGCCCGGCAAGGATTCGCTCAGTGACCATCGCGGCATCGGGCGCGGTGCCGTCGGCCTCCGGCGCCTGCGCGCTCTCCACGATTCGCTCGACGAGCGCGGCGGTGGCCGCCTCGAAGACCCGGTCGAATTCGCTCACGCTCGCGGCTCCCGGCGGCCGACGGCTCTCGAGCGCCTTGGCGAGCTGCACGATCTCGGACGTTTCGGCCACGAGCCCCAGCCGCGGCAGGCAGGCGGCGAGCCGTTCGAGCAACCGCTCGCGGCCACGTGCCCGGACGATCCGCAGCGGTCGACCACCGCGCGAGAGCGGCACGTAGAGCACGGCCTTGCCTGCGAGCCGGCTCCTCACCGTCGCGAGGGCGGCACTCGCGGCCGGCACGTCGCCCACGAGGATCGCCGCGAACAGCCCGCCCACCGTGAGCCGCGGAGCCGCTCCGGCCGGTTTGCCGCCGAGGCAGATGCGGGCCGACACGATCCAGAGCGTTTCGGTCGCCTGCACGGCCGCGTCGATGAGCCGCTCCACGGCCGCGTCGCGCTGCCAGCGCAGGCGGTCGAATTCGGCAGGCGGCATGCCGAGGGGTGGGACGGCGTCGGTCGCCGCCAACTGCTCGGCAGCCCGTACGAACGTGCGCCGCAGCCGCTTGAGCGTGTGCCGCCAGCCAAGCGCCGAATCAATATCGGCTCGCGATGGCACCGCGCCTTCGCGCACGTCGACGGCACACGACGCGGTGACCGCATGCCGCAGGAGCCGGCAGACGCCGGCCATGAACTCGGCAGCTTCCTCGATCTCCACCATGCCTCCGGCGCGCGAGGCCCCGGGCAGGTCGACGTCGAGCATGCCCCCATCGACGCCGTCGTCGGTCGAGTCGCGCCACACCATCGACTCGTAGGCCGAGGCGACTCGCTCCTCCTCATCCACCTGATCGTCGCCAGCCGCGTCATCGCCGCCACGCCGATCATCCGGCGGCCCGGCAGCCGGGCGGCCTCCCGCGTCGCCCTCTCCAGCCACGCGTTCGAGGCAGTCGACGACACTGCTGATATTGGCTTCCACGAGTTCCAGGAACCGCCGCACGCGAGTTCGGCCGGCGGGCGACGTGTCGGCGACGGCCCGCGCCGTCCAGCGCACCGCGGCAGCCAGCCAGTCGGCCCCCGACCGCTCCACAGCCATGCCTTCGAGAAGCGATGCCCAGTGCACGAGCAGCCCCATGGCGCCATCGAGATCGCCTTCGTCGAGGAGCGCCGCCGCCGCCTGGGCATGGCTCTCCGACGCGGAAAACTCGCCGACCTCCTTCCGCCAAAACGCCGGCGGCGGCGCGTCGACGAACCCGCGCCGACGTTCCAAGGCCGCGATCACCTCACGGGTCGAATCGAGAATCTCACGGCCCGAAAGATGCGGCACGCCCGAGACGGTCGTCGTCGCATGCCTGTCCCACCAGGTCGCGAGCCGTTCGAGGGCGGCTGCCGCCCGCATCGCATCGGGCTCGGCCCGGTCGAGCCTGGCCACACGCCACGCGACGGCGTAGCCCTCGAGAATCGACTCCGTCACCGCCACGAGGTCGTCGACCCGGGGATCGGAAAGGCTCTCGCCACCCGGTTCATGAAGGGGAAACTGCCCGCCCAGGCCGAGGATGTTCCACGGATCGACCGCCGCTCCGCAGCCGACCGCGCGAAAGAGGAGGTCGGTGGCCGCATCGAGCCGGGCGAGAGCCTCGTCGGCCCCGGGAGTCGCGCCCACGAGCGCCCGCCGTGCCGCGACGACGTGGCTCGTGATTCGGGCGAACATCCGCGCCGACGCAGCAGGCACGCGGCCGGCGAGCCGTTCGGCTCCCTCGGCCCGCCCAAGCTGCGCGAGCACTGCGGCCAGCGCCACGTTCTCCACCTGCCTTGCCCGCCGCGAAGCCAAGAGCGCGTTGATGTGCCGGCGCACGCCGCCGAACGGCTGGCGCAGCCGCTGCATCTCGGCGTCGAGCCGCTGCCGATGATCGGAAGGCAGCGTGCCGAGCAGCCACCGGTAGAAGTCGTCGCGGTAGCCCGCGATGCGCGGCAGCAGCTCGGCGAGCGGCAGCCCGGCATGATGGGCGCCAGGGCCCCGGCCGGATAACCCCGACGCCATGAGCATCACGCCCGCAAGCACCGCCGACGACTCGCGGCGCAGCTGGGCCTGTCGCTCGAGAGTGCGGTCGAGTGGCGACGCCGCCGCCGCGTCGGGCCAGGAGAGAATGCCGTCGAGCGTGGCCTGCTGCACGACCATCCGTCGGTAGTGGCCCTGGGCGTCGATCCGCTCCGGATCCCAGAGCCCGAAGAGATAGTTGGGCCGGCTCGCAGCCGGGTGAAGGAAGTCGAAGGCGCGCGGGTCGATCGCCAGCTCCTCCAGGAGTGTCGGATCGAAGTCGGCCTGTTCGAGGAGCTGTCGCGGTGCGGCGTGGAGGATCTCGAGCGCACCCTGCACGAGGTCGCGATACGTCCCGTGGGCAACACCTGCCCCCGCCACGAAGAGCGGAACCGGCCGCACCCGCTCGTGGGGATACGGCTCGGAGAGCCGCCCATTTTCCAAAACGGCGACTGGCCGCCAGCCCACGTAGTCGTTGAGCCGGCCGATGGCTCCGGAGATCGCCGCATCGATCGTCTGTCCGTCGCCCGCGCCGTCGTCACCAGGACAGCCGACCGCGAGGAGCGCCTGTGCCGCAGCCGCCACGAAGAACGGCCGCTCGATCGCGCCGGGCGGCTGGTGCTCGAGCAGGTCGCCATGAAACGCCCGATATCCAGGCAGGAGCCGCTCCTCCACGAGCGCGAGCATCTGCCGCGCCTGCCGCGCGTCGCGAAACGCCGGCTCGGCCGCCTCGAGCGCCGCGAGCCGCTCGCGCAACAGCCCGACCACGGCCGTCACGGCATCCGGCCGCTCGACGACGCCCGCGGCATCAGCCTGCTCGAGGGTCGCAAACAGTTCGCTCCAGCCCCGCCACACGGCCGGATCGAAGGCACCGGCGGAGAAGTTGAGGTAGCCCAGCACCGCAGCCGCCGGATCGGGAGCACGGGATGGCGGCCTGGCATGCGACATGGCGCGAACGTGACGGATGGGAGGGTGGGAACGGTGGGACAGGCTCTGGGCCGGAAAAATCCCGCCGAAAATGAGTCCCGGATCGTACCATTTTTGCACGGTGGATTCCGGGAAGTAAGGTTGGGATCATGGGCCGCCTGACCGGAATGCTTTCGTGTCGAAACTGGCTGCGCGGCGTCGTGCTCGCGGCGGCCGGCATCGGGTCGCTCTGTGCGATCAGCCGTGCCGATTGCCTCTGCGGCACCGCGGCCGACGGCCTTGCCGCCGAGCGGGCCGGGCTCGACCTCGAATGGCTCGTGCAGATTCCATTCAATGCGGCGACGTCCGCCGTCGAGCATGTCGTGATCGGCCGCGATCTCGTGGTCGTGCAGACCGGCGATGGCAACGTGGTCGCCGTGCGGGCGGGTGATCCGCGGGAGGGCGCGCCGCTGCCGGGCACGATCCTCTGGAAACATCCACTCGACTCCCACGCCGGTCCGTTTCAGCCCGCCGCGATCGGGGAAAACCTCGTGGCGGTCGCTCACGGCGACGGCATCCACGCCTTCGACCGCACGACCGGGCAGACGCTCTGGAGCAGTCAGTTTAGCCACCTCGCCGATGCGGGCGCCGCCGTCTCCGACGGCTGGGTCTACACGCCGTTCGGCACCGGCAAGATCATGCGGCTCCCGACCAACCCATATCGAAAGGCCGAAGCCTCCACACCGGCGGCCGACGCCAAAAAAGAGACGCCTGCAGCCAAAAAACAGGCCGCCAAAAAGAAAGGCCGCGCAGGACCGCAGAAGGTAGAAAGTCTGGAACCGCTGGCGCTCAGGGAGGGCGGCAGCGTGTCGCTCCAGCCCCTTCCTTTCCAAGACGGCGTGCTGTGGTGCACCGACGACGGCACGCTCGTCGTGCTCGATCCCTCCGGCGACGGCTGGCGGCGCAACGAATTCTTTCTCGATCGCCCGCCGGCTGGCCGCCCCCTCGTGCACGACGGTGCGATCTTCGCCGCCACGGCCGAGGGCGACCTCGTCCGGATCGATTCACTCGAGGAGGCTGCCGCCGGCGACCTCCGGCTCGCCTGGCGCGTGTTTCTCGACGCCCGTCCCGAAGGCCCGCTGTTCGCGACCGGTGAACAACTCGTGGTGCCGCTCGCCGACGAAGGCTTAGCCGTCTATTCGACGAAGACCGGAGAGCTGCTGGGCCGTACCCACGTGTGCGGCCGCGTCATGGCCGTCGCCGCCGGACGCATCTGGCTCGTCGACCGCGTGGGCCGGCTCGTGAGCATCGACCTCGCAACAGGCGAAGTGCGCGACCGGTTTTGCTTGGGAGGTTTCACCTTCCCGGTGGTGAACCAAGCCACCGACCGCCTGATCCTCGCGTCCCCCTCCGGCGCAATCGTGTCGCTCAAGGCGCACGACTCCAAGTAGGACACGCTTCAGCCTGTCATGCCCTGGTCGGTAAGCGCGCCGGCTCGGGGTTACCCCGTACCGTCTCGCCGGACGTTCGCCTCCGCCCTCCAGGCTCCGGCTCACTCGGATGTGCCTGCGCT
>Ga0315902_10008306_pt1 | contig 14077 bp, 13 predicted proteins | sample LakEriMetagenome_9_FD_203523 | JGI IMG/M metagenome (GOLD analysis project Ga0315902, IMG submission 203523) | Freshwater fungal communities from buoy surface, Lake Erie, Ohio, United States - Buoy 12 MA117 | ecosystem: Environmental > Aquatic > Freshwater > Lake > Lake biofilm | place: USA... | reverse complement strand
GACTTCCAGGCCGACGATGCGGTCGACGTCCTCGACCTTGGCTGTCAGCATGATGATGGGCGTCAGGTCGTTCGCGGCCCGCAGCCGCCGGCAGATCGACAGGCCGTCTTCGCCGGGCAGCATCAGGTCGAGCACGATGAGGTCGACCGTCTCGCGCGTCAGGACCCGGTTCAGGGCCTTGGCGTCTTCGGCCAGCAGGACGTCGAAGCCTTCCTGGCTCAGGTAGCGGCGCAGCAGGTCACGGATGCGGGCGTCGTCATCGACGACGACCACGCGGTCGGCGCGGGCAGGAGCAGGTGTGTTCATCGTGGATTCCGAGGGCGGGGCCCAATTTGTAACAGCGCCATTGTGTGGGTCCGATGCTGTGTTTCCGGCCAGTCTTTCCAATCGTTACGCAATTTGCGGTGCCCGCCCGTGCCGCCACTCGGCCCTGGGGCGGCGCGCACAATGCCAGCCTTCTGTCTCTCAGAGCGCTGTGCCATGCCCACCCTCGTGTCTGTCTTTCGGCTGGCTCTGCTGGCTGTTCTGGGCGCCGCCATCTCGGCGCCGATGCACGCCCAACCCGCCATGCCTGCCATGCCCATGCACAACCCCAGCAACATTGTTCACTTGAGTGCCAGCGCGACCACCGAGGTCGCGATGGACTGGCTGGTGATCGTGTTTTCGACAAGCCGCGAAGGCAGCGATGCGGCAGCCGTGCAAACCCAGTTGCGCCAGGCCCTGGAAACCGCGCTGACCGAGGCCCGCAAAGGCGCCAAGCCGGGCCAGCTCGAGGTGCGCACCGGCAACTTTGCGCTGAATCCGCGCTACGGCGCACCGCAGCCGCGCAGCAACGCCCCCACGATCACCGGCTGGGTCGGCAGCGCCGAGTTGGTGGTGGAGGGCCGCGACAGCGCTGCGATCGCTGCGCTGACGGGACGCATCACGACCCTGAGCATTGCCCGCGTGTCGCAGTCGCTGTCGCGCGAGGCGCGCGAGAAGGTCGAGGCCGATGTTGCCGCCCAGGCGATTGCCCGCTTTCGCACCCGTGCCGAAGCCGTGAGCCGACAGTTCGGCTTTGCCGGCTACACGCTGCGCGAGGTGCAGGTCAACAGCGCCGGGGAAGCGCCGGTCGACCCGCAGCCGATGATGATGGCCCGCGCCAGCCGGGCCATGGCCGACGAATCGCTGCCGGTGGCGGCTGGCAAGGCCGCGGTGACGGCCAACGTCAGTGGCAGTGTGCAGATGACGAAGTAGCGCGCTGCTCGCAGTCCGGGCGGTTGCTTGCGTTGGCTGCGCCTTACTGCGCGACCCAGCCGCCATCGACCGCCCAGGCCACGCCGCGCACGTTCTGCGCCGCCGCCGAGCACAGGAAGACCGCCAGTTCGCCCAGTTCCTCTGGTGTCGTGAACTGCAGGGACGGCTGCTTGTCGGCGAGCAGCCGGCGCTTGGCCTCGTCGTTGGACACGCCTTCCGCGGCCGCTCGTGCATCGACCTGCTTCTGCACCAGCGGCGTCAGCACCCAGCCTGGGCAGATGGCGTTGACGGTGACGCCGCTGGTGGCGGTCTCCAGCGCCGCCGCCTTGGTCAGCCCGACGATGCCGTGCTTGGCCGCGACATAGGCGCTCTTGCCGGCCGATGCGACCAGGCCATGTGCCGAGGCGATGTTCAGCACCCGGCCCCAGTTGCGCGCCTTCATGCCCGGCAGCGCCGCGTGCATGGCGTGGAAGGCCGACGACAGGTTGATCGCGATGATCGCGTCCCAGCGCTCGGTCGGGAAGTCCTCGACCAGGGCCACATGCTGGATGCCGGCGTTGTTGACCAGCACGTCGACGCTGCCGAAGCGCGTCTCGCAGGCGGCGACCATGGCCGCGATCTCGGCCGGCTTGCTCATGTCGGCGCCGTGGTAGTCGACCTCGCCGCCCAGGGCGCGCACGGTGGCCAGCGCGCCTTCGACATCGCCAAAGCCGTTGAGCATCAGCCGGGCGCCTTGTCGGGCGAGTGCGCAGGCGATGCCCAGTCCGATGCCGCTGGTGCTGCCGGTGACGAGAGCGGTTTTTCCTTCGAGCATGTCGTGGCTCCGGGTGGGCTTGGTTACGATGAATCCATTATCCCGTTGCACCGCAGCATGACCACGACCGCCAGCGACCCCGTCCTCCACCACCTCCCGGTCCTGCGTGGCCACCAGGTCCTGCGCCTGGCCTACTGGGCCTGGGGCGAGGCGCGTGCCGAACGGACCGTGGTCTGCGTGCATGGCCTGTCGCGCCAGGGGCGGGACTTCGACGAACTTGCGCGAGACCTCGCCGGCCAGGGCTGCCGCGTGATCTGCCCCGACGTGTTCGGCCGCGGCCGAAGCGACTGGCTGCCCGACCCGATGGGCTACAACGTGCCCGCCTATGTGGCCGACATGGTGGCGCTTCTGGCGCGGCTGGACGTGGCCCAGGTGGACTGGGTCGGCACCTCGATGGGCGGCCTGATCGGCCTTGGCGTGGCGTCGCTGCAAGGCCCGGGCGCGCCGCTGGTGCGCCGACTGGTCCTGAACGACGTCGGCCCGACCATCGAGCCGGCGTCGCTGGAGCGCATCGGCCAGTACCTCGGCCAGCCGGTGCGCTTTGCGAGCCTCGAGGAAGCCGCCGACGCGATGTGGGCGATCAGCCAGGGCTTCGGTCCGCACAGCCGCGAGCAGTGGCTGGCGCTGACGCGGCCGATGCTGGTCGCGCACCCGGACGGTGGCTTCAAGCCGCACTACGACCCGGCGATCGCGCTTCCCTTCAAGGCCGTGACCGCTGAGCTCGCCAAGGTCGGCGAGGCCATGCTCTGGGCCGCCTACGACAGTTTGAAGATGCCGCTGCTGCTGCTGCGTGGTGCGGAGTCCGACCTGCTCAGCCCGGCCACGGCCCAGGCGATGACCGAGCGTGGACCCCGGGCCCGCCTGCACGAGTTTGCCGGGGTCGGCCATGCGCCGATGCTGGTGCAGCCCGAGCAGCGCGCGGTGGTGCGCGGGTTCCTTCTGGCTTGAGCGCACCGGGCCGACGATGAAGTCCAGGGCCGAGGCGCCGCCGGTGGCGCAGGCCGCGGCGATCGTGCAGATCGTCGAGGTGCCGGATGCGTCCCGTTCGTCCGACGCGCCCGGCGACCGACTGGCGCGGGCGCGCAGCTTCGCCGAGCCATTGCTGGCCGGCCGTCTGCTGGACACCGGCGAGGACGCCCTGGCGCATGCCGATGGCGCCGCCGCGATCCTGGCTGACATCGGCGCGTCGCCGGCACTGTGCGCAGTGACCTGGCTGGTCTATGCCGGCGACGGACTGAGCGACCCCGATTCGGCACTGGCCAAGGGCTTTGGCGAAGACGCTGCACAGCTGGTGTCGCTGACGCGCAAGCTGGTGCAGATCCAGCGCGCGGCGCGGCGCGGGACGGCGACGGGGGGTGCCCCCGATCGCCGGGCGCAGACCGAGCGCGTGCGCAAGATGCTGCTGGCGTTCTCGCGCGATCTGCGGGTGGTGCTGCTGCGCCTGGCCTCCCGGCTGCAGACCTTGCGCTGGCATGCGGCCAGTCGCACGCCTTGCCCTGTCGATCTGGCCGAGGAGACGCTGCAGGTGTTTGCGCCGCTGGCCAACCGCCTGGGCATCGCGCAGGTGAAGTGGGAGCTTGAGGATCTGTCGTTCCGCTTCCTCAAGCCCGACGAGTACCGGCAAATCGCGGCACTCGTGGACGGCAACCGGGCCGCGCGCGAGGCTGCGGTCCAGGCCGCGCGCAGCGAGCTCTCGGCATTGCTGGCGCAGGCCGGCCTGGTGGCAGAGGTCAGTGGCCGGCCCAAGCACCTCTACAGCATCTGGAAGAAGATGCGCGGCAAGGGCCTGTCCTTCGAGCGCGTACTTGACGCCCGGGCGCTGCGGGTCGTGCTGGGCAGCGTCGCCGATTGCTACGCCGCGCTGGCCCGTGTCCACGAGCACTGGTCGGCGGTGGCCGGCGAGTTCGACGACTACATCGCCCGGCCCAAGGTCAACGGCTATCGCAGCCTGCACACGGTCGTCGTGGCCGACGACGGCCTGCCGCTGGAGGTGCAGCTGCGCACGCACGAGATGCACCAGGCGGCCGAACACGGCGTCGCCGCCCATTGGCTCTACAAGGAGTCGGGTGCGCGCGGCTACGTCGGGGTGTCGGCGCCCGAGGCCGAGCAGCGCCTGGCGGAGGCGCGCAAGGCCGTGCTGCGCGAACTGCTGGCCTGGGAGCGCGAAACGCATGGAGACGGCGAACCCGCGGGTCCGGCGTCATCGACACCCGCACTCGCAGCCGACGACGAGCGCATCTACGTCTTCACGCCGCAGGCCACGATCGTCGAGCTGGGGGTCGGCGCGACGCCGGTGGACTTTGCCTACAGCCTGCACACCGAGCTCGGTCACCGTTGCCGAGGCGCACGAGTCGACGGTGCCCTGGTGCCGCTGAACACGCCGCTGCGGTCCGGGCAGACGGTCGAGATCGTCTCGGCCAAGGACGGCGGGCCGTCGCTGGACTGGCTGAACGCCGAGCTCGGCTACCTGAAGAGCCAGCGCCACCGCGCCAAGGTGCGCGCCTGGTTCAACGCCCAGGCCCAGGCGCAGACCATGGCGCGTGGCCGCGAGGGGGTCGAAAAGCTCCTGCAGCGTGAAGGCCGCACGGCGGTCAACCTCGCGACCATGGCCGAAGGCCTGGGCTTCAAGAGCCCCGAAGCGCTGTTCGAGGTCGTGGGCAAGGACGAGTACTCGCTGCGTCACATCGAGCAGTGGCTGCGTCCACCCGAACCCGAACCCGATGACGACACGGTGCCGCTCAAGCGCAGCCGCAGCGCCAGTGGCGGCGGCGTGCTGGTGGTTGGCATCGATTCGCTGATGACGACCCTGGCCCGTTGCTGCCGGCCGGCACCGCCCGACGCCATCGCCGGCTACGTCACGCGCGGCAAGGGCGTGGCCATCCACCGCCAGCGCTGCAGCAACTTCCGCCACATGGCCGCGCAGCAGCCCGACCGCGTCATCGCCGTGGCCTGGGGCGAGCCGGAGCCCGGCCCGCGTGCCGCCGCGGCCCTGTATGCCATGGATGTGACCGTCGAGGCCAGTGACCGCCAGGGACTGCTGCGCGACATCTCGGAAGTCTTCACACGCGAGAAGGTCAACGTCACTGGCGTCAACACCCAGAGCGCCAAAGGCGTGGCCTGGATGACCTTTACCGTGGAGCTGCACGACACCGCACGCCTGGCCGGCGTGCTCGGCGCACTGGCCAAGGTTTCGGGTGTGCGGTCTGCACGCCGGCGATGACATCCATGCCGGACCGCCTGATGTATAGTCATGGGCTTCCCCAGGCGCGTAGCTCAGCTGGTTAGAGCACCACCTTGACATGGTGGGGGTCGTTGGTTCGAGTCCAATCGCGCCTACCAACACACAAAGCCGGTAAGTCCTTGTGAATCAATGGCTTATCGGCTTTTTCGTTTGTCCCGCGCGCGCGCTTTTTCGGTGCCTTTGCGACCAACCTACGCAAAAAGCATGAAAAACCAGGGCGCCGGAAGACTGCCACGCGCTCTCTGACTCACCAAGCCGTGAGGCCCTTGCTGACCAAGTAGGACTCCAGCGCAATGTCCCGCTCGTCTTCGCAAGCGAAGATCCCTTCGAGGATCCGGTGGTAGGTGGCATGCCGCATGCCGCTGGGCCGTTTCCAGTTCTCGCCAAGGCGAGCTTCTAGCTTGTTCTGGCGTCGCCATCCTCGCCCGAGGCTGTCCTCGGATTGGCTGGCGTATGCGATGCGGCCACAGCTACGGCACGCGAAGACGCCTCCACGGTAGAACAGCACGGCTACGCGCCGCCAGCACTGGACACAGCGCATCCAAGGCCTTGAACCGCCGAACCGGCATCCGGTCCGCTCCAGTTCGATGCGCTGCGCTACTGGCCGGTCGTTGGCGCAAAAGGTCAGCTCCAGGGCGTCTTGACTGACGCCGATAGAGATCGAGCCGACTTGCTCGCCCGTCCGGGAGTTCGACCATCTCCAGCTGAAGAACCCGCCGCCCAACAACTTGCGCCGCGCTAGGTCTCGCACGTCAAGCCTCAGGCATGACTCAGCCGTTCGCCGCCATCCAGGCCGTCCAGCCCCGTATCGCATGCCGCCTCTTGCCATTGTGTGTCCCCGTCTGATTACGAAATCACTTGCCAAGTTGGTCTCATTGACCCATCAGTGGGCATCCCAGTGGGGGCACCCATCAGGGTCTGCCACGTCTGGGGGCCAGTCTTGCTTGTGTCCGTCCTTGGTGGGCACCCGGATGAAGTCGCCCGTCTGTGGGTCGTACATCTCGGCATTGAAAGCGTCTTCGCGCTCCCGCTTGAACTCGGCATGCCCGAGTACAGCAGACTTCGCAATCGGCGCAACGACTTGCGCGTCAGCGTGAGCCGGTGCCATGAGTGCTGGTGCCGCAGTTCCGCGCGCTGCGCCGCCTGATGGCGCGTTCCCTACACAGGATAGGGAACGCGCCCGCGGGGGTTCCAGAAACCCTATAGGGTTGTTCTCGCGGCTCTTGCCCTTGCCCTTGGACGTGAAGATTTGAGTCATGGTCCGCATGCGCTTCGGCGGCCGCGCCACGTCCAGGCCTAGTGCCAAAAGGTAGGGGCCGGGATCTCGCTCGATGTTGGCGCGGAACTGCGGCCAAAGCTTGCTTCCCATAGCGCCATCAAGGCCTGTGCGCAGGCTTGCCAGCACAGTTGACGCCGCCGCCGTCTTCGTGGCCCCCGCGAGCCGTGGAGGGGCCTTGGCGAGGCCGTACCTCGCGCTAACGGCTTCGTAGAACTGCTGCCGGTGATCGAGCAGCGTGTTGCGGTTGCCAACCATGTCGGAGCCGACGAGCCGGTTGCCGCTCAAGGGAAGGATCAAGACATGGCAATGCGGTGCGGCCTCGTCTCGGTGAATGTCGGCGGACAGGATGTTCTGCGCGCCACCGAACCGGCTTGCAGCCCAGCCCAAGCAGTCAGCGAAAAAGAGGCGGTCATCAACCTTGTGATCGGCCGGCAGACTGAAGATGAGCTCTAGTGCCAGGACTGCGTTCTTGCGAGGCTTTTCGATACCGGCCGCGTCCATCAGGCGACGGGCAAGCAAAGCAACTTCATCGGCGGTCGGCGGGCCAGTCAGCGTCTCGTTCAAGTGCGAACGCGTCGGGTCGATGTGACCCGACGCGCCCTGTTCAGCTTGAATGGCGCGCCGGTTGTGGCGCGCCGCCTTTTTGACGATGCCAACCCCCTTCAGCTTGCCGAGCCGCAGGAAGTCGGCGGCGCTCATGTGGTCATGCCCTTGATGTAGGCCAGGAACCGCGCAAACCAGGTCGATGGTCTTGCGCACCACGCGCGAATGGACAGGTGCTGTAGGCGATTCATAGCAGCCCCCATTTCTTCAACAGCGTCCTGGCCAGCGCGATGTTCTCCGTCGCCTTGTTCAGCCAGTACCTCTTGCACCGCACGCACTTGGTGCCCCGGACGCAAGGCACTTTCTCCCAGCGCCGGTCAAAGACAAGGCCGTAGCCTTCCAGTGAGCTCACCGTGCTGTGTAGGCAGTGGTCGAAATGGGCTTCAGCCTCGAAGCGGTTCAGCGTCCGCCCGGGCAGGAACGTGAACAACATCGACGCCAGCTTCGTAGGCGAAGGGCGCGCGGGTCTCCCTGACCCGAAAGTCATATCGTCTGTCATGGTGGCCCCCGGTTAGAGACCGGCGACGAGCGCGTCGATGTCCGCGGCGCGCCACGCGACAGCACGCGCAGACAGCCGGACAGGCGCCGGGTACTTGCCCGCCTTAACGCCAGCCAGCCAGCCGGAACGACTGACCGGGAACTTGATCAGCACTTGCGGCAGCTTCAAAAGTGCCGGGACGACGGCGCGGTCGTTCGGGGTGACGGTGTCGATCTTCATGCTCGAATCCTCAAAGAGACAGTCAAGGAATCTCTCAGCACGGGCTGCCAGGGTCGCCCCTCCGTTGACCGGAGAAGCGCTTACCTGTACCGTCAGACCCTGAAGTCCTTACCAGTTCTTCAATGGCCTGTGCCCCTAAGGATCCGGACACCCCGCGAAGGGTCCGGATCCTTTTGCTTTGAGTCGTTGTGGGCCCATCGATCTACTTCAGCATCGGGTGCCATAAGCCAATTGGCGCTGGCTGGATCCACAGGAGGGATAGTACGGACTTGCCAGCAGCCCATCAAGGCACTATGGCTAGCGTTTTCACGCAGTTGCAGGGTCGCGCCGGTTAATCCGCTTCTGAGCTCAGATACGCAACATCGCCAGCGCCCGAACAGCTTGCTTCTGGGTCAGGTGGCCGTAGTGCTTCTGGATCATGGCTAGGCTGGTGCCGCTTAGCGCAGCCACCGTCAGCGGATCCAGCCCGCCGTTCATCAGATCCGTTATCACGGAGTGCCGGAGGGTGTAGGCGGTCACGCTGTCAGGCAGCTCAGCGGCCGTCACAGCTGCCCTCACCAAACCCTTCCAAGCGTCCTTGCCCCATGCGGCGCCGTTGGCGCGCGCGAAGATGGGGAGCATGCCGATCCGATCCTTGCAGAGCGACTCAAAGAAGCGCGCTGTATCTAGTGGCAGGGACAGGTTGCGGTCAGCGCCGCTCTTGTCCTTGCCGATGCGCAGCGTCTTCAGCCGCTTGTCGAAGTCACCCACCTTCAGCGCGGCCAGCGCGCCGGGGCGCAGGGGAAGAAGCGAGAGGCCACGCAGGAAGTCGGCCAGATCCGGGGCCGCGCTTTTGACGAGCGCCTTGCGCTGTTTGGCATCGAGGTAGTCGGTGCGCCGCTTGTCCGCCCCCTCGATGGGCAGAAGCTTGCCGCGCCACGCGAAATCGGACGTGAGGTGCCCGTCTTTGTACGCGAGATTCAGTGCCGCGCGGAAGCACGTCATGTCCCGATTGAGCGACGAGTCAGAGCGCTGCTGTCCGCGATTCGGGCCGCTGTCGGTGGGCTTGGTACGCAGCGCCTTGCGCCATGCTTCGACGTGAGCAGGACTCAGCTTGGGCAACTCCAGCCGCATCAGCTTTGGGTGTGTGTAGACATAGGCCTTGAACCGGCTTTCCACGTCCTTAGCAGTCTTGCTGCCGGTGCCCTTGGTGTTCTCCAGGTGTGCGATGTAGTTCTCGCACGCGCCGCGCACCGTGAGAGTCTTGGCAGCGCCGCCCTTTCCGAGATGTTCGAACCACGCCCTAGCGTCCGTTAGCGCGGCGCCATGGCGATCTTTGCCCGGCAGGCTTGCGTAGTCCCCCAGCGCCTTGTATTGCTGCTTGGCGGGCTGGTCGTCCACAGCTTCCGCAAAGAAGCGCGCCAGCCATGTGCCGTCTGTCGTCTTGCTGACCTTGCGGAACCCGAGGTAGCAGCCGCGTTGAACTTTCGACCAGTACGGATCCCGGCGGGGTGGCAGCTCGTTGCGAACGTTGACTTGGCTGATCGTGTGCTTGGTTGCCATGGCGCAAGGTACGAAAGTAGTACGAAAACATTGTATGGATTTTCTCGTACCTTGCTGAACCAGTTGAGGCCTTTTTCATAGGTGATCCGCGGTTCTTCTGGATCCGCAGAAGTGCTAGAACCCCACCTTGACATGGTGGGGGTCGTTGGTTCGAGTCCAATCGCGCCTACCAAATTCGGTAGGAAACAAAGCACCTCGCGGAGACGCCAGGTGCTTTTTTCTTGGGTCAGCGCTTGCCTCGTCGGGTCGACGGGGCCGGGCCGGTCGAGCCGCGGACGATCAGGGACACCTCGACTTCGGTGTTGCGCGGCGACTCGCCGCCGCGCAGCAGCGCCAGGGCGTGATCGGCGGCGCACTGCCACATGCGTTCGGCGGGCACGTGGACCGTGGTCAGGCCCGGCCGCAGGTGGGAGGCGAGTTCGAGGTCGTCGAAGCCGACGATCGACAGGTCCCGTGGGACGTCCAGGCCCAGGCTCTGGGCCTCGAGCAGGGCGCCGAAGGCCAGCACATCGTTGCCGCAGACCACTGCGGTCGGTGGCGACGGCGCTTCCATCAGCTGGCGCAGGCCTTCACGCGCGGGCGCCAGGCCGTAGCGGCGCTCGACCAGCCGCGCCGCGGGCAGGACCAGGCCGGCTGCGGCCAGGGCATCCCGCACGCCGCGAACGCGTGCGGCCGCACGGTCGTTGTCGTGTGTCAGGCCGGCCAGCATCGCGATGCGGCGGTGCCCCAGGTCGAGCAGGTAGCGCACCACCTGGGCCATCGCAGCCTGGTTGTCGAATCCCACGCAGGCCAGTCCTGGTGGCGGTGGCCAGCTCATCACGTGCACCACCGGGACCCGGCGGCTGTGGAGGCGATCCAGCAGACCTGGCCGCTGGCCGACGCCGCACAGCAGCAGCGCATCGGCGCCGCGCGCCAGCAGGTTCATCGCCTGGCTCTCCTCGGCAGCCGGGCTGTAGTCGCTGGTGGCGATCAGCAACTGGTGCCGGGCCTCCGCCAGGCGCCGTTGCAGCGCATCGATGGCCTTGGCAAAGATGGCGTTGTCCACCGTCGGGAAGATCGCGCCGATGGTGCCGCTGCGACGCGACTTGAGCGTGCGCGCGCCGGCATGGGTGATGTAGCCCAGCTGGGCGATGGCCGCTTCGACCTGCGCGCGCAGCGTGCTGCGCACGCTGTCGGGCTGGTTGACGACTCGCGACACGGTCGCCGTGGAGACCCCGGCCTGGCGCGCCACGTCGCCGATGGTCGGGAGGGCGGGCGATGCCGGGCTGCTGTGTCGACCGCGGGTCATGGTGGCTGCCAATGTACCCGTTTGCATTGCGAAGGCTCGATCTTGAGGGGCAACACGAATAGGGAAACTCCGGGGTGAATCCGCATGCCGAGCGCTTGACGGCATCCGAGCCCCGGTGAAAACTGAACGCGCTTCTGAAAACGTTTACAGGCTTCTCCAGCGATCACCCATGAGTGCCGCACAGGTGACCCCGATCTCTCCGGGGGCTCCCCCGGGAGCCTCGGCGTCACTGTCGGCCTGGGCCCGCCGCCTGGCTGCGGTGGTGGTGACCTTGCTGGTTGTGATCGGGGCCTGGCACCTGCTCACGGCGGTCACCGGCATCGTGTCGCCTGCGCGGTTCGCCACGCCGGCCGAAGTCGGCCTGGCCCTGCGCCAGATCGCGATCGACGGCTATGGCAATGCCCGCCTGCACGAGCATGTCCTGCGCAGCGTGCTGCTGGTGACGATGGGCTTCACGGTCGCTGCGTCGGTCGGTGTCGTGCTGGGGCTGGCAATGGGCGCCAGCCGCTCGGTGGAGGCCTTCGTCAACCCGATCTTCCTGGTCCTGCGGCCGATCCCGCCGCTGGCCTGGATCCCACTGGCCATCGTGTGGCTCGGTCTCGGCGACGCGGCCAAGATGATGGTGATCTTCGTGTCGGCCTTCGTGCCGTCGGTGATCAACAGCTACACCGGCGTGCGCCAGATCGACAAACCGATCTTCGAGGCCGCCGCGATGCTGGACGTCACGGGCTGGCGCTACTGGCGCGAGGTGCTGGTCCCCGGCGCGCTGCCGAGCATCTTCACCGGCCTGCGGCTGTCGCTCCAGGCCTCGTGGACGACGCTGGTGGCGGCCGAACTGGTCGGTGCGGTCGCGGGCCTGGGTTCGATCCTGAACCAGGCCTCGCAGGACATCTACCCGGCCATGATCCTGGTCGGCATGATCAGCGTGGCCCTGTGCGGCTGGGGCATGACGCAGATGCTGGGCTGGATCGAGCAGAGGGTCATGCCCTGGAGGCTGCGTTCATGATCGCCGCGCCACTGCCTGCGGCCCGCTTCTGGCGCCTGAGCATCGCCGGTGCGGTGAGCTTCCTGGCGGTGTGGAGCATCGCTGCACTGTCGGGCATCACCTCGCGCGAGTTCCTGCCCGCGCCGTGGGACGTCGTCGACCGCTTCGGCCAGTTGCTGGTTCAACCCTTTGCGGGCTTTGTCCTGCACGAGCACCTGCTGTCGAGCCTGAAGCGGTTTGCGATGGGCTTTTGCCTGGCGGTCGCGATCGGCATCCCGCTGGGCCTGCTGATGGCGTGGTTCAGGTGGGTGGATCGCATCGTCTCGCCCGCGTTCGAAGCGGTGCGTTTCGTGGCGCCGATCGCCTGGGTGCCGTTTGCCGCGCTGTGGTTCGGCACCGGCATCGGCGGGCCGGTGCTGATCATCTTCATGGGCGCCTTTCCGCCTGTGCTAATCAACACCTACCGCGGCGCCCAGCAGGTCGACCGAAAGTACATCGAAGCGGCGCAGATGCTCGGCGCGAGTGCGGTCAGGTCGATGACCCAGGTGCTGCTGCCGGCCGCTGTGCCTTCCATCGTGGCGGGCTTGCGCATCTCGGCCGGACTGGGCTGGCAGTCGCTGGTGGGCGCGGAGTTGATCGTCGCGTCCAGCGGCGTCGGCTACCTGATGGTCAAGGGCCAGGCGGCCGTGTCCACCGCCACCGTGATGTCGGGCATGTTGGCGATCGGTCTTGTCGGCCTGCTGATCGACGTGCTGTTGCGCCGCGCCCAGATGGCCATCGAGCGCCGGCGCGGCATCTGAAAGGTCTGAAGGATCTCCATGGCGAATATCCAGTTCCAGGGCGTCCAGCGGGTCTTCAAGCAGAACCGCAAGGAGTTCGTTGCGCTCAAGGACATCGACCTCGTGGTCCAGGACCGTGAGTTCGTCGTCATCGTCGGGCCTTCGGGCTGCGGCAAGACCACCTGCATGCGCATGGCCGCCGGCCTGGAGCACCCGACCGGGGGTCATGTCCGGGTGGACAACGAGATCGTGACCCGACCCGGCCCGGACCGCGCCGTGGTGTTCCAGGCCTTTGCGCTGTTCCCCTGGAAGACGGTCTGGGACAACATCGAGTTCGGACTCAAGTCCATCGGCGTCGAGGCCGTCGAACGCAAGCGCCGCATCGAGCAGTACATCGCGCTGATGGGCCTGGGTGGCTACGAGCAGGCCTACCCGCACCAGTTGTCGGGCGGCATGCAGCAGCGCGTCGCGATCGCACGGGCCTATGTGCTCGACCCCAAGGTGCTGCTGATGGACGAGCCCTTCGGCGCGCTGGATGCCCAGACCCGCGTGGTGATGCAGGAGGAACTGGTTCGCCTGGCGCGCAAGAACCCGCGCACGGTGCTCTTCATCACCCACGCCGTCGAGGAGGCGGTCTACCTGGCCGACCGCATCGTGGTGATGTCGCGCCGGCCCGGCACGATCCGCGAAATCATCGACGTCAAGTCGGTCCGCGAGCGCGAAGGCTGGGACGAGCACAAGCGCATCGAGGACGTGATGGACCTGCCGAGCTTCGTGCATCTGCGCACCCACGTCTGGAAGCTGTTGCGCGAGCAGCAGGGCGACGACGCCCATTGAGACCCCGAGCCCCCACCCACCCCCCCGACCCCAAAAGTAGATGGAGACCGAGATGAAGAACTGCCTTCGTGCCAGCGTGCTGGCCGCCATGACGATCTGCGGCGCCCTTGCCGCACAGGCACAGACCCTGGCCGAGATCAAGGTCAGCTACCAGCCGGCGCTGTACTGGGCGCTGCCGTTCCATATCGCGACCGAGAAGGGCTGGTGGGCCGAGGTCGGCCTGAAGCCCGTGTTCTCGACCTTCCCGGCCGGCGTGCCGCAGATCGCGGCTTCGGCCTCGAAGTCCTGGGACGTCGGGGGCACCGGTTCGGTGCCGGCGGTTCTTGGCCACGTCCGCTTCGGCATCAAGACCATTGGGGTCACCAACGACGAGTCGCAGGGCAACGCGCTGCTGGCACGCAAGGAGGTGGCCGACCGGTTCGCCGCGTCGCCGCAGAGCATCAAGGGCCAGACGATCGTGCTGACGGCCAACTCCACCGGCGACTACGCGGTTCAGTCCTGCCTGAAGAAGTGGGGCCTGGCCAAGAGCGACGTCACGATCAAGAACATGGGCCAGGCCGAGATCATCTCGGCCGTGTCGTCCAACAACGCCGATCTGGCCGGCGTCTGGGCGCCCAACATCTACACACTCGAAGAGAAGGCCGGCGCCAAGGTCATCTGCACCGGCCGCGACGGCGGTGCCGTCGTGCCGGGGGCACTGATCGCCCGCGGCGAGTACGCCGAGCAGAACCCCGAGAACGTCGCCAAGTTCCTGG
>Ga0315902_10008305_pt1 | contig 14078 bp, 9 predicted proteins | sample LakEriMetagenome_9_FD_203523 | JGI IMG/M metagenome (GOLD analysis project Ga0315902, IMG submission 203523) | Freshwater fungal communities from buoy surface, Lake Erie, Ohio, United States - Buoy 12 MA117 | ecosystem: Environmental > Aquatic > Freshwater > Lake > Lake biofilm | place: USA... | reverse complement strand
GAGGGTCACGGGTGAGGACGCCCATCAGGTCGCCGCCTACATCCACGCGGCCTTCTATTCCGCGGTCGCCCGCGACCGCCACCGGCCGCCCCGCATCGAACTCTCCAGGCTCACCGTCCGGCAGCACCGAAACGTCCTTGCCGACCTCATCGGCGCCTTCCGCACCGAGGCGCCCGCGATCGACACAGCCCGCGGGCTCGAGGGAGAGTACTTCAAGACCCGCGGCTTCAAACGCGACACGGGTCTGGTCCTGGAACGAGTCGATCCGCTGATCGACTTCGACTTCGGCACGGCGAGCCCAGCTCCGGGCGCGATCGAGCCCAACCGGTTTTCGATCCGCTGGACCGGTGCCGTCATGCCGACGGAGACGGGCGTGCACGAGTTCGTGATTCGTACCGAGCAGGCCGCAAAGCTCACGCTGAACGCCAATCCCGGCGGCCCGGCGCTGATCGACGCCGCCGTGAAGTCGGGAAGTGACACGGAGTATCGGGCGTCGATCTTCCTGCTCGGCGGCCGGGCGTATCCCCTGACGCTCGAGTTCTGGAAGGCGCGCCAGGGCGTCGACAACGAAGACACGGACGACGAGAAGTCGGCACCGGCATCGATCCGAATGCTCTGGAGGCCCCCTCACGGAGCCTTGGAGACCGTGCCGAACCGCGTGTTGATCCCGCACAAGGCTCCGCGGGTCTTCGCACCGGCGACGCCGTTCCCGCCCGACGACCGGTCGATCGGCTACGAGCGGGGCACGAGTGTGTCGGAGGCATGGCTCTCCTCCACGACCGCCGCCGCGATCGAGACCGCCGATCATGTGCTCGCCGACATCGATCACCTCGCCCGCGGGCCGCGAGACGCAGCCGATCGCGAGGCATCCCTGCGGGTGTTCGCTGCGGCGTTCGCGGAGCGGGCCTTGCGGCGGCCGCTGACCGCCGATCAAAGGTCGCTGGTGATCGACAGGCCGTTTGCCGATGCTCCCGACCTCGACACGGGTCTCCGGCGGTCGCTCCTGGCGGTGCTCGGTTCGCCGCGCTTCCTGTTTCGCGAAGCCGGCACCGATGACGCCTTCGCCACGGCCGCCCGGCTATCGTTCGGTCTCTGGGACTCGATCCCCGACGACCCGCTCTGGCAGGCCGCAGCCCGGGGTGAACTGGCGAATGCCGAGCAGATCCGCGGCCAGGCGGAACGGATGGTGCAGGACCGCCGGACTCGGGCGAAGGTCCGCGACTTTCTGTTCTCGTGGCTGCGAGTCGATCTCGGCCCGGAACTCGCCAAGGATTCCTCGCGGCATCCGGAGTTCACGCCCGAGGTGGCAGCCGACCTGCGCACGAGCCTCGAACTGTTTCTCGACGACGCGATCTGGGTCGGCGGCGACTTTCGCCGCCTGTTCACCGCCGACGAACTGCCCCTCAACGGCCGGCTCGCTCCGATCTACGGCGCCACGTTGCCCGTGGATGCAGGCTTCACAGATGTCCGGCTCGACGACGGCCGGCGAGGCGGCCTGCTTTCGCATCCGTATCTGATGAGCGTGCTTTCGTACCCTGCCTCCACGTCGCCGATTCACCGCGGCGTGTTCCTGGCCCGCAGCGTGCTGGGGAACACCCTCCGGCCGCCGCAGGAGGCGATCGCGCCGCTGCCGGCGGAGCAGCACCCCGACCTCACGACCCGCGAGCGGGTCTCGCTGCAGACGAGTGCCGTCACCTGCCAGACCTGCCACACGCTGATCAATCCGCTCGGCTTCGCACTGGAGGAGTTCGACGAGATCGGCCGATACCGCAGTGCCGAACGATCGGCCGACGGGGCGAGGCCGATCGACGCCTCGGGCTCGTATCAGCCCCGCATGGGTCCGCCCGCGACGTTTCGCGGCGGCCGCGAGTTGGGAGCCTACGTGGCCGAGAGCCACGACGCGCAGGAGGCCTTCGTCCAGGCGATGTTCCACGCCTTGGTGAAGCAGCCGGTGCGGGCCTGGGGTGTCGACACGCTCGACCGACTCACGACGTCGTTCGCTGCGTCGGGATTCGACATCCGCCGCCTGCTGGTCGATATCATGGAGGTGGCTGCGGTACCGCCGCGGCTCGACGTCGCCTCCACGCCCGCCCCGGAGCCCATCCCGTGACCCTGCCTGGCACGATGTCGCGCCGCGATCTGCTGCGACACCTCGGCGTCGGGTCGGCGGTGCTGCCCTTCCTCGGCAACCTCCCGAGTCTGGCCGCGGCGACGGCGGTGCGGAAGCAGCGGCTGGTGGTCGTGTTCAGTCCGGACGGCGTGGTGAAGAAGAACTTCTGGCCCGCGGAGCCGGGTGACTTCGGCGAACGCGACCTGCCTCCGATCCTCGCCCCGTTCACGCCCTTCAAGGATCGGCTCCTGACGGTCAAGGGTGTCGACAACAACGTCACGGGCGATGGCGACGGCCACATGCGGGGCATGGGCTGTCTGCTCACCGGCATCGAGCTCTTTCCCGGCAACGTGCAAGGGGGCAGCGACACCCCCGCCGGCTGGGCGAGCGGCCTTTCGATCGACCGGGAGATCAGGAACCACCTGCAGGCCAACCCGGCCACGGCGACCCGCTTTGGATCGCTGGAGTTCGGCGTCCTGGTGCCCAACAAGGCCGACACGTGGACGCGGATGGTCTACGCCGGCCCCAACCAACCGGTGGCCCCGATCGACGATCCCTACCAGATGTTCGCGAAGCTCTACGGCGAGACGAAGGATCGCGAGAGCATGCGGAGCGTGCTCGACGAGGTCCGCGAAGATCTGGCTCGGGTCGCCGCCGCAGTGCCCGCCGAGGATCGCCGGATTCTCGAGGAGCATGCGGCGCTGGTCCGCGGCCTGGAGCGAGAACTCGCCGACCACCATGCCGCCGTCACGCACGCCGTGCCCGTTCTCGAGCAGGGCGTGATCGAGCAGAACGACCAGATGCCGCGGATCAGCCGAATGCAGATCGAACTTGTCGTCTCGGCGCTCGCCGCCGACTTCACCCGGGTCGCCACGCTGCAGTACACCAACTCCGTCGGCCAGCCTCACATGACCTGGCTCGGCGTCGACGAGGGGCAGCACGAACTCTCGCACGAGCCCAACTCCAACGCGTCGGCGCAGGAGAAGCTCACGAAAATCAACGCCTGGTATGCGGGCGAAATCGCCCACCTCGCGAAGCGGCTCGCCGAGACGCCCGAGCCAGGGGGCGACGGCTCGCTCCTCGACCACACCACGCTCGTCTGGACGAACGAACTCGGCGAGGGCAACTCCCATTCCCGTAACGACATTCCCTGGGTGCTCGTCGGCGGCGGCCTGGGATTCTCCGCAGGCCGCGCCCTCGAGTTTCCGGGGGTGCCCCACAACCGGTTCCTGATGACGCTCGCCCATGCGATGGGCCACACCGGCCTCGTGCGGTTCGGCAACCCTGACCACTGCGGTGACGGCCCGCTGACGGGCCTTGCCTGACCGACGGGCAGCCATCATGCTGCCCGAGGCATGCCCGCTTCCCCACCACCTGCCGACGCCCTCGCTCACGCCGCGGCGGCGATCGCGGCGGCCCGACGCCCGCTCGTCACCGGGCTCGTGGCCGCGAATGCCGCGGTGGCCGTGGCCGCCTGCGATCTGGCCGAGGCGACAGGGGCGGCGATCGATCCGGGATCGCCCGAAACCGCCCGCGTCGCGGGGCCGACGCTCGCCAGGATCGGCATGGTGACGGCGGCCCCGGAGGAACTCCGCGACCGTGCCGATCTCGTGCTTTTCTGGTTCTGCGACCCGGCGCGGGCAACGCCGGGATTCCTCGAGCGGTTCATCGCTCCGCCGGTCAACGGCATGCAGCGGCAGACGATCTCCGTCGGCACGCATGGCGTGCACCCCCGCGGCACACAGCAGCGACACCTGGCTCTCGACGCCGACGCGGCGGTCGATCTTGCGCGGCTCGTCGAGGCCATGGTTCGAGATGTCGCCATCGGCACGGCCGCGTGCAGTCCGGCCTCGCTCGCTGCGGCACGGGATATCGCATCTGCCGTCGCCGTGGCCCACACCGTGGCGATCGTCACCGACTGGTCGGCCGACGACGTGGGGCTCGCCGCCTGGAGCACGGCGGCACTCGCGCGGTCACTGGCTCACGTGAAACCCGCCTTCGAGGTGCCGCTCGGCGAACGCGATGACGATGCCGTCACCGTCTGTACGTGGCGGTATGGCGCGGCCGGCGCGATCGATCGGGCCGATCGCGGCGGGGGCCGGTTCCTGGCCGCCGAGTCCGATGCCGTGCGGCTGATCGACCGCCACGAGGTGGATTGCGTGGTGGTCGTGGGCGAGGCCACCGCGGCCGTCGCGGCGGCCGTCGACCGTGCCGCCGGAGCCGTGTCCGTCGTGCGGCTTGCGGCCGACGCAGCGGCGCTGCGGTCGCTCGCAGCCCGCGTTGCCGCGTCGGGAGCGATCGCATGACGCCAACCACGATTGACCGCCTCGTGCTCGCCCAGGGCACGATCCACGATCCCGCCACGGGCCGGGATGGCGTCATCGACGACATCTGGATCGAGGGGGGCACGATCGTGCCGCGGCCCGCCGATCCACGCCGCTTTCATCGGATCGACTGCACGGGCCTCGTGGTCATGCCGGGCGGCGTCGATGTGCACAGCCACGTCGCGGGGCCGAAGGTCGGGTTCGGCCGCCGGATCGCGCCGCACCTCGCCCGTCGCGACGGCGCGCCGGCGGCGGTGCCCACGATCCATGCCACCGGCGCAGCCTACGCCGCCCTCGGCTACACGACCGTCTTCGACGCCGCGATCGCCACGTCGGCCGCGGCCATGGCCCACCTCGAACTCGCCGACCTGCCGATCCTCGACAAGGGGATCTACCTGCTCGCGGCCGACGATGCCGCGGTCCTCGACGCGATTGCCCGGGGAGACGCCTGCGAGACCGCGCGGGTCGTGGCTGCCGCGGTGACCGCCGGCCGCGGCTGGGCCGTGAAGGTCGCGAATCCCGGTGGCGCGGCGTTCTGGCGGCAGGGCCGCGGCGATCATCACGACCTCGACGCGGCGATTCCTGGCCATGACCTCACGCCCCGGCGGCTGCTGGAGCGGCTTGCCGACGCAGTCCAGGCGATTCAGCTGCCGCACCCGCTCCACGTGCACACGGCAAACCTCGGCCTGCCGGGCAACTGGCGAACGCTCCTGGAGACGATGCGATCGCTCGACGGCCGCCGGGCCCATCTCGCGCACGTGCAGTTCCACAGTTACTCCGGCGGCGATCTCGACGAGGGCTCGTTCGGCTCGGGGGTGGCCCCGCTCGTCGAGTTCTTCAACGCGCACGACTCGCTCACGCTCGACGTCGGCCAGATCCTGTTTGGCGAAACGGTTGCGATGACCGGCGATGCAGCCGCCGCGGAACACCTCGCCCACGCCACGGGCGTGCCCTGGGTGGCACACGACCTTCATCTCTCCGGGGGCTGCGGCATCTTGCCGATCGCCTACAAGGAAAAGAGCCTGATCCATGCCTGGCAGTGGGCGATCGGCCTGGAGTGGTTTCTCTCGGTGAGCGATCCCTGGCGGGTGGCGCTCACCACCGACCATCCCAACGGCGCCCACTTCACCGCCTACCCGCACCTGATGGCGCTCTTGGGCGACGCCGCCTTCCGGCGGGCCGCGTTCGACCGCATCCATCCGGCCGTGCGAAAACGGAGCCCGCTGAAGGATCTCGACCGCGAGTATTCCCTCCAGGAACTCTGCATCGTGACGCGAGCCGCCCCAGCGCGGATCGCGGGCCTCAAACACAAGGGCCATCTCGGCCCGGGTGGCGACGCCGACATGACGCTCTATCGCCCCAACCGCGATCTGGCGCGGATGTTTTCGATCCCGGCGAAGGTGTTCAAGAACGGCGTGCTCGTGGCGGAAGAAGGCCACCTCCGGGCCACGCCGTCCGGCGGCACGCTCGCCGCCCATGTCATCGGCTGATCACGCCGTCCCGTCGAGTGCCTCGGCGAAGCCGGCGACCATCCGCTCGACCGGAAACGATTCGCCCGCCCGGGCTCGGGCCGCGGCGCCAAACCGCGCCGCCTCGCCGGGCGTCTCGAGCAGGTTGAACGCCCGCCGCGGAAACTCGCTCTCGGGCAGCGGCGGCACGATCCAGCCCGTCTCGCCGCTCACCACCAGCTGCCGGGCCGGGTCGCTCGCCACCGCCACGGCCGGCACACCCCGCGCCATCGCGTCGAGGATCACGCCGCCGCAGGCCGACACGCCCGTCTGCCAGACGTAGACCACCTGGCCGAGCAGATCGGGCAGCAGCTCGCAGTGCGGCATCACGAACAGCCGCTCAGCCAGCTGCTGCACGCGGGCCCGCCGCCAGAGCCTCCGGAGCTGCGGCCCTTCGCCAACGAGCACGTGCTGCATCCCCTTGCGAACCACGCCCAGCTGATCGATGCCCCAGACCAACTGCTCGAGGCGGGATTCCGCCACCAGCGGCATCACGGACAGCGTCCAGGTGCAGCCGGGATCGAGGCCAAGCCGCGCGGCGATCGCGGCGCGGGAAGTCCCCGTGCCCTCATCCGCCACGATCCCGGGCAGCACCGTCGCGATGCGGCCGCCCACGACACCGGACTGCCGGCACGATTCGGCCACGCCCTCGGAGGCGGCGACTACGCGATCCGCGCCGCGAACCACGCGCGCGGCTCCGCGGCTCCGCACCGGCACCGCCACGTGGGCCACCGTGCGGAGGCCCGGGGCGACAAGCCGCGCCACGGCGGCCATGGCGGCCTGCCGCCTGCCGAACGAGACGAGCGTTCCCGCACCAAGGCGGCGCACCAGGCCGACGAGCCGCGCCGTCGCGGCCACATCGGGCAAGGGCCGCCGGCCGATTGCGTGCACCGGCAACCCGGCGTCGCGAAGCCGCGCCGCCAGACACCCGCCGGCCGACGTGACCGCAACGTGGACGTTCCATCCATCGGCCGCAAGTCCATGGGCGAGCAGTTCCGCCTGTCGGCCGATGCCGACGGCGTCGAGCCCGCGGACGGCGATCAGGACCGGCTGGCGGGCTCTGTGCATCGTGCCTGTGAGGCGCGGGCGGCGGCGATGTCGTCTTCGTCGAGGGCCGCAAGGTGCGGAAGGTGCCGCAGGTCGCCATCGAAGTCGAGTCCGTACCCGACGACGAACTTGTCGGGGATCTCGAAGCCGACGAAGTCGGGCTCGATGTCCACTTCCGACCGTCCCGTCTTTCTGAGAAGGACGAGCGACCGCACGCTGGCCGCCCCGCGGCGGCGGAGTTCCTGCAGCAGGGCCTTGAGCGTGTGGCCGGTGTCGAAAATGTCGTCCACGAGAAGCACGTCCTGGCCGGAGAGGTCGGGCAGGAGATCGAGCCGTAGCTCGAGTTCACCCGGTCGCGTGGCGGTGCCGCGATAGCTGCTCGCCCAGACCATGCTGACCGTCACCGGTCCCTCGAGCCGGCGGATCAGATCGGCCACGAGCACGATGCTGCCGGTGAGCACGCCGACGACCGTAAGTGGCCGACGGCCAACCTCTCGCTTTACGTCGTCGGAGAGCCGGCCGATGCCGGCAGCGAGGTCGTCGGCCGAAAGGAGGATTTCCATCGTGTCGCTATCCTGCGCGTCGGGTGCCGCCCCGGGAACCATGGCGGCGGAACGAGCAGGATAACGGCCCGGTGGGTCGCTAGAATAGAGGCTGATTTTCCCCGCCCGGCCGCTCCTTCCATGCCTCCTCCACGCGCCCACTGGTCCGTGATCGAGGTGGGCGGGCATCCCTGCGAACTCCACGAGCCGCCCGACCCACTCCCCGGCCGAGCGATCATCTACCTGCATGGTGTCCGCGAGCGGTGGCTGCAGGACATGCCGGCGCTCACCGCCCTCGTGGAGCAGCACCGGCTTCCCGTGATCGCCCCGCGAGCGGGGCGATCGTGGTGGCTCGACCACGTCGTGCCGTCGTTCGATCGCAGCATCACGCCCGAACGATACGTAGTCGACACGATCCGCGGCGAGGTCGAGCGGCGGTTTGGCGTGGTCTCGCCCGGCATCGCGCTCGTGGGCACGAGCATGGGAGGCCAGGGGGCGTTGCGGATCGCCTACCGGCACCCGGCCGTGTTTCCGGTAGCTGCCGCGATCGCCCCCGCGATCGACTTCCACCAGGCGATGCGGCAGGCGGGCGACCGCGACGACGGCGAATACTACGACACCCTCTGGCAACTCTTCGGCGACGTGGAGCGGGCCCGGCAGGACACCGCGATTCTCCACGTGCATCCGCTCAACTGGCCGCGGCATCAGTGCTTCGCCAGCGACCCCGACGATCTCCACTGGCACGACGGCGCCGCCCGGCTGCACAGCAAACTCGTGGCGCTCGGCATCCCGCATCGCGCGCTGCTCGAGCCGCGGGGCGGCGGACACAGCGTCGCGTATTACGACAAGGTCGCGGGCGACGTGATGCAGTTCGTGCTCGACGCGCTCGACCAGGAGTCGCGTCGCCTCGCATAGCACGGCCTCCCCGTAGCACAGCTTTTCAACCCGTGGCACACCGGCGCGCATCGCCTCACGGCCGATCCCGTCCAAGCCCAACGCCGTCAGGCGTGGGACGCGGTCAGGAGAGCCAACGTCCAGCGTGAACGCGCCCGAGGCCTCACGGCCTTCGGCTTTTACACGCCGTCACGTGCCCGGCACGCGGGGAGGCGTCAACGGTCGCGGCCCGCCACCGCCGCCGAGAAAGCCGCCCGGCCGTCCGCCTGCTCCGCCGCCGCCACGAATCTGGTCGAGATCGATGAACCGTGCATCCTCCACGTCCACCCGGTTGAGCGCCCGCCAGTAGAGGATCTTGCCGGCCGATGCCGTCGACGGCTGCGAACCGGCCTTGAGCTGACGGAAGAGCTGCGCGTCGCTGCGGCCGTCGCCCTCGAAGACGAGCAGATCCTTGGCCTCGCTCCACGTGAGCCGGGCGCTCCGCGCGGTGAACGACTCCCCCTCGACGAGCACGTTGCCGCCGGCGCCGAGTTCGATGCTCGACCGCTGGCGGCCGGGCATCGGGGGCGCCTGGCCGACCCCGAGCATGTCGCAGTCGATCGTCACCACGCCGTCGGGCAGGCCGCCGGCCGCATGCGGGTCGAGCGTGTCGCCCCGCCGGGCGATCGGCCCCCAGATCGCCTCGACCCGCTGGTGAAACTCCATCGTCCGCCGGTGGAGGTTGCCCCGCAGCCCCTTCTGGAAATCGACGCCAAGATACGTCAACTCGTTGGCCCGACGCGTGGCCGCGACGGGCTGCGCGGCCACCGGCTGTCCCTGCGGGCCTGCCGGCATCGACATCTGCGGCGGCTGCCCGGCCCGCGTGCTCGTCAATCGGCCAGGGCCTGATCCGGTCACGTCCCCGCTGAGACGGTCGATCACGAGATCGCGAACGAAGAGCTGCTCGGTCGACTTCTCACCCGCGTCGTCCACCGACTCGCTCTCGAGTTTCACCCCGGCACCGCAGGCGATCTTCGCCACGTCGGGCTGCTTGCCACCGCGCGGCGACTCGCCTCCGGCAAACTCGAACGGCCTGTCGAAGATCACGTCGAGGGAGCCCGACTGGAGTTCGGCCGCCGCCCCCTTGGCGATCACGGTGTCGATGAACCTCGCCTTCTGACCGTCGAAGTCGAGCCGCCCCTGCCAGGTGACGTCGAGCGTGCCGGGTGGTCCCTGTGGAGTGGCCGGCGCAGGACCGCCAGTCATGCTGAACGACTCGAGCGCCCCGGCCCCGGCGGCCATCGGCAGCGATAGCCGGCCTGCCCCATCCACGGTGAGCCGATTGTGGCCGCGATCGAACTCGACCATCGGCCCCTCGAGATCGATGCCCCTGCCCTTCACCACGGCCGGACGGCCGGAGACGATCGCCTTGGCGTCGGGACCGGTGGCCCGCGTGAGCTGCATCTGATCGCCGCGAATCTCCACGCCCGGCTCCACCTCGGCTCCCGGTGCCGGCGGTGCGAGTGGCTGTTCGACGAGGTGTACCTGGCCTTCCATCGACATCTCGTCCACCTCGTTGCCCTTCGGTGCGAGCGTCACCTTCCCACGGACGAGCGAGGCCGTGGCAATCATCTTGCCGCGGGTCCGCGACGGCGGTGCCTGCTGCGGCGGCACGGCGGCGGGCCCTTGTGGCGGCGCGGGCTGGTTCGGAACCGGTGCGGCAGCGACTGGCGTGCCGGTGCCTGAGGGAGCGGCCGCCGCAGGCGGTGGTGGTTCGACCGTTCGGAACCAGAGTTCGAGCCGGTCGGTCCGCGCGGCCACCTCCTCCGCGTCGGCCTCCACCATGCCGCGGGCGAGCAATCGCGATGGCCGCACGCCGGAGAGGTCGGGGCCGGCGGCTGGGTCGGCCTTCACGGCCCGCTGCCCCTTCACCACGTCGAGCCAGAGGTGCATCTCGGCGGCCGACAGCCGGCCCTGTGTCTCGACCGTCACGTCGGCGTCGCCGGCCAGCGACACGACATGGCCATCGCCATCGGGTCGCATGCGGAGCCACTGCTGCCACCGCGCCTGCGCGGGCGGCGACTTCTCCGAACGCATGCGGATCCAGCCGGGCCCGACGGCCATGAGCGTGCCGGGATCGCCGGGCCCGCCGGGCATGTAGTCGATCTTCCGGGCCTCCATCTCCGACCCCTTGGCGACGAGCGACACCGGCTCCTCGCCGTCGAGCAGGATCCGCCGCGTGGCGATCTCGTAGCCGAGCCGGGCGGCGCGAGCCTCGAGTTGGCCGCCGGTCGAACGGGCCACCACGGGCGCACCCTTGGCCTGGATCTCCACCGGCTCCAGGCCGCCGCGGGCTGCCGCGTCCGCACCGTTCGCGGCCGCTTTCGGCTTCCGGGCCAGCACGATCGCCAGCAGGTCGCACGAGAGCTGCTCGGTGGCGCCATCAGCCGCGGCACGGATCACGTCGACGTGTTCCTCGAGGGTGATCACGTTGGCCGACACGTTCATGCACAGCGCGCCACGGCAGGTGACGAGCACGGGCGGCGGCGCAGGCGGGCCGTCGGCGGTCGGAGTGGCAGGGGCGGGAGCGGCAGGCGTTGCGCCGGGCAGCATGCCGCCGGCGACGCCCTCGATCCGCATCTTCACGTCGCGATCGAGCCGGATCGAGTCGACGCCGCCGATGTTGGGCCCCTTGTCGCCCGGGCCTGCGCCGCGGGCGGGGCCGCCTCCACCGGGTCGAGGCCGCAGCCGGGCCACGAGCCCGCGGCCGCTGCCGCTCGAGCGTCCATAGCGAAACTGCACCATCTCGCCGGTCCGCACCTCGAGTTCGTCGAGTTCGATGTCGCGGGTCACGATCTCCACGTCGTCTTCGGCCTCGGGCGACGTGGGTGTGCCCCGAATCGTCACCTGGCCCCGGAGGCTGCCGCCGATCAGCCGGGCGAGCCGGCCCTGACGGAGATCGAGCGGCTCGTCGAACTCGAGCACGGCGCCCTGCGGAGCCCGCAGCACCATCGTGCGGCCCGGCTGGCCGTCGGCGGCCACCCGATTGCGGTCGGGCAGCACGACGAGCGTGCAGGGCACGAGATTCACCCGGCCGTCGGGCAGCGAGTGGTAGTCCTTGAAGAGCAGCCGCATCTGTCGGCTCTCCAGCATGATGGGATTCTCGCGCTCCCACGAGCCGGGCGGAAACACGTCGCCGAGGGCCGCGAGCCGCTGGTCGGCGCGGGCGCGGATTGCCGCGGCCTCCTCCGGGGTCATCTCCAGGGCGGTCGTGGTGTCGCGAACCCGCGGCTCGACGATCGGCACGACGGCAAGCCGGTAGAACCCCGCCGCCGCCAGGGCGACGAGGAACACCCGCAGCGTCCGTCCGAGTCGATGTTCCATCGCCGTGTCACCGCCGCTGCATGGTCAGGCCCGCTGGGCCGTGTAGCCGGCCACGACGGCATCCCAGCCACCGCGGGCCCCGAGCAGTCGCTCGATCAGTTCGCGAACGGCACCTCGGCCACCGGGGAGCGTCGTCACCACCGCCGCGGCACGGCGGAGTTCCGCGCAGGCGTCGGCCACCGCCGCCCCCACGCCGCACCGTGCCACGACCGGCAGGTCGGGCAGGTCGTCGCCGAGAAACGCCGTGTCTTCCCAGGAGAGCCCGCACTCCTCGATCACCTGAGTGGCGGCGGCGAACTTGTCGTCGATGCCCTGCCGTAGGATCTCGATGCCGAGTTCCGCGGCCCGGCGTTCGACCACCCGGCTCGACCTTCCCGTGATGATTCCGGCGCGGAAGCCGGCACGCCGCCAGGCCCGCAGCGCCAACCCGTCGCGGATGTGGAAGGTCTTCGACTCGCCACCCTGGTCGTCGTAGGTCACGCCGCCGTCGGTGAGCACGCCGTCCACGTCGAGCAGCAGGAGCTGCACGCGAGCGAGGCGGCGATCGAGGTCGACGGGGGTCATGGCGGGAATCCAGGCGTGAAACACTCAGGCCGCCGCGGCCGGTCGCGGCGCGGCGAGCAGTTCGGGGGGCACGAGGCCGACGAGATCGACGATGTCCACGAGACCGACGGGCCTGCCGGCCTGATCGAGCACGGGCAGTTCGCTGAGCCGCCGCGTCTCCAGGATCGCGACCGCGTCGCGGAGCCGCGTGCCGACGGGCAGGGTCGTCGGCCGCGGGGTCATCACCCGGCCGATCGGCTCATCGAGCGCGGCGTCGTGCCGCCGCTCGAACAGCCGGGCGAGATCGCTGTCAGTGAAGATTCCCCCGAGCGTGCCGTCGTCGTCGAGGATCATCACGGCGCCGGTCCGGCGGGCCGGCAGTGGCCGGGCGAACACCGCGCGGACGGTGTCGACGGGGCATGCGATTCGGCATTCAGCCAGCGGCCGCATTACGTCCTCCACCAGCATCAGCTGGCGGCCCAGGCTGCCGCCGGGATGCCGGGCGGCGAAGTCCTCGGCGGTGAACTGCCGCAGGCTGCTGGTGACGAGCGCGATCGCGTCGCCGAGGGCGAGCATCAGCGACGTGCTCGTGCTCGGCGCGAGCCCGAGCGCGCAGGCCTCGCGGAGGGCCCCCGTGGCCACGACCACGTCGGCGGCGCGGCCCAGCGCGCTGTCGGCCCGTCCGGTGAGCGCCACGATGCCCACGCGGCGGGCGGTGAGGTGCGGCAGCAGTCGGGTGATCTCCTCCGTCTCGCCCGACTGCGAGAGTGCGAGCACGACGTCGTCGGCCCGCAGCGCGCCGAGGTCGCCATGCAGCGCCTCGGCGGGATGGAGGAAGTGGCTCGGGGTGCCGGTGGAGGCGAGGGTGGCGGAGATCTTCCGGGCCACGAGCCCCGCCTTGCCGATCCCGGTCACCACCACGCTGCCGGAGCAGCCGAGGATCATCCTCACGCCTCTGCAGAAGGAGGCGTCGAGCGCGTCGGCGGCACGGAGCACCGCCTCGCCTTCGGCACGGAGGATGTCACGGCCATGCGCCAGAATGCCGTCGTCGTTGAGATCGTGCATACCTACACCGCAGGCGGGGACTCCGCGCGGAGTTCCCGCGCGGGGGCGGGATGGTAGGTCGTCTGCGCAAGCCACGCAACGCAGCTTTTCAGCCTGATCTTTTCAGGTGAAAGCTGACCGGCGCAGCCTCACGGCCGGTCGAGGCGGGGACGGGCCCGAACTCAGCTCGGGGCTGCCCGGTGCCCGGGAGCCGGCGTTGCTGGTCGAGCGAAGCCAGGATGGCGAAGCGAGAGCAGCATCGAGTGAGCGTCAGGCACGATGCCTGACGCGAACGTCCGGCGACGGGGCCCGGGCAGCCCCGAGCCTCGGCGAGTCACATGTTCAGGTTGGCGACCTGCACCTACGACGTCGAACGGTCAGCCGCGCGCGTACCGCGCCGCCATGTCGGCGAGCGTGATGCACTTGATCTTGCCGGCGTTGCCGGCCTGGCCGAACTGCACCATCCGCTCCGCGCATACCTTCTTCATCGCCTCGCGGGACGGCTTGAGGTAGTCGCGGGGATCGAACTTGTCGGGAGTCTCGGCGAGCACCTTGCGGATCGCGCCGGTGATCGCCATCCGGCAGTCGGTATCGACGTTGATCTTCCGCACGCCGTGCTTGATTCCCTTCTGGATCTCCTCCACGGGCACGCCCCAGGTCTGCGGCATCTTCCCGCCGAACTTGTTGATGATGTCCTGGAGCT
>Ga0315902_10008302_pt1 | contig 14083 bp, 12 predicted proteins | sample LakEriMetagenome_9_FD_203523 | JGI IMG/M metagenome (GOLD analysis project Ga0315902, IMG submission 203523) | Freshwater fungal communities from buoy surface, Lake Erie, Ohio, United States - Buoy 12 MA117 | ecosystem: Environmental > Aquatic > Freshwater > Lake > Lake biofilm | place: USA... | reverse complement strand
TTGTCGTGCTCAAACGCCAACCATGAAATGTCGTGCTGGCGATCGCTGTTGACTAATGCATAAAACGGAAAATCGAAAGATTGTGCAAATGCCATTGTGATGCTTAAACAAGGGCGGTAGGTCGCCGGTGATAATGCTTCAATGAGCTGTGTTTGCATAGTCGAATCGATGTTGCTTTCACGCAAAATATCGATGGTTTGTGGTGCCGGTGGCGTAAACAAAATTGCATCACCTTGTGCAATTTCGTGTTGATCTGCATCAAAACAACGAATCGTATGCGCGTCATAGCGTATATGGTGTACGCGTTGTTGAAACGACACGTGGAGATGAGCAGGCATTAGTAATTTGCCAAGTTGATTAATACCAGCGCGATATACTAGTTTTGGGGCGGTGTTTTGGGCAGAATCACCAACTGAAATCGTATTGTCATGTGTGAATGTCCAGACCGGTTTGGCGATATCAATTAATTGACTAGCATCAAGTTCATTGCGAAAAAACGCCAGTTGGTCTGCATCATTCGTACGAAAAAACTGAGCCCCATGGTCAAAAATTGCTCCATCACGTCGACGAGTAGCAGTACGACCACCCACACCACGACTTTTTTCGATACAGTGTATTTCAATATCTGGTGCATGATTCGCTAAGGTGTGAGCGGTTGCCAAACCGCTAATACCTGCACCGACGATTAATAGCTTCATAATATTCCTCTTGCATAAAATAAAATATCAACATACAATACTCTAGCATATAGGTCTTCTAGCAGTATTTCACCTGAGTCTAACTGAATAAGCAGACGATCTCGATAGGATGTGCCTATCTATGATTGATGAACGTGGAGTTTGCGTATGGCGCCTTTGTTAGATGTCCGAAACCTGGAGACGCAATTCAAGACCCAGGATGGTGTAGTCAGAGCGGTAAATAATGTGTCGTTTTACGTGAATCGTGGCGAGACGTTAGGTATCGTAGGTGAGTCGGGCTCAGGCAAAAGTGTGACGTCACTTTCGGTGATGCGCCTTATTCCAAACCCACCAGGTCGCATTACCGGTGGCGAGGTGATGTTTGACGGCCAAGACCTATTGAAACTCAGCGAAGAAGCAATGCGTGAGTTGCGCGGCAACCGCATTGCGATGATTTTCCAAGACCCAATGACCTCACTAAATCCAGTGTTGACGGTTGGTCAACAGATTATCGAGTCGTTGGTTTTGCACCTCAAGCTCTCTCAAGCCGAAGCACGTGCTCGTACAATTGAATTGCTACAAATGGTCGGCATTCCTGGCGCTGAAAAGCGTGTTGATGAGTATCCTCACCAGTTTTCGGGTGGTATGCGCCAACGCGTCATGATCGCAATGGCATTAGCATGTAATCCTGAGTTATTGATCGCTGACGAGCCAACGACTGCGCTTGATGTGACAATTCAAGCACAAATTCTTGAGTTGATCGAGAAGTTGCAAGCAGAGTTGGGTATGGCTGTCATCATCATTACGCACGACCTAGGCGTAGTTGCAGGCATGTCTGACCGCGTGATGGTCATGTATGCAGGCCGCGTCGTCGAAGAGGGTCCAACGCGCGACATCTTCCATAATCCACGCATGCCATACACGATTGGCTTGCTGAAATCTATTCCACGTCTCGATAATGTGTCGGGTCGACGATTAGAGCCAATCCGCGGGTTACCACCCGACTTGATTACGTTGGGTCAAGAGTGTGCATTCCGATTCCGTTGTGATTTTGCACAAGCTGGTAAGTGCGACGCACAAGTACCGCCACTGCGCAAAGTCGGCGAGAACCACAATGCTGCATGTCTGTTTGATGTCACAATCGAATCGGAGCCGACCGTTGCCGCATCGTAGGCAGTGGTGCTGAAGTGTGAAATACTGCGACGGAGGATTTGGGATGACTGCTGCCAAAGAGCAAAAAGCCTTGATTGAGGTCAAGGATCTTAAGATGTATTTCCCCGTTACTAAGGGAATCGTCTTGCGCCGCAAGGTGGGCGATGTCAAAGCCGTTGATGGTTTGACATTCACCATCAAAGAAGGCGAGACATTGGGGTTGGTCGGCGAGAGTGGTTGTGGCAAGTCGACCACAGGTCGTGCATTGATTCAGTTGTATAAACCCACAAACGGTGTAGTGAACTTCCGCGGTACCGACCTCACGAAGTTGCCAGCCGAAGAGATGCGCCGCATGCGCCGCAAGGTGCAGATGATCTTCCAAGATCCATATGCATCATTGAATCCACGCATGACGGTTGGTGATATTATCGCCGAGCCGATTATGGTGCACAATTTGCGTCAAGGTAAAGATGCAGTGCGCAAGCGTGTCGAAGAGTTGTTAGCACTCGTCGGCTTGAATCCATACTTCATCAATCGCTATCCACACGAGTTCTCGGGTGGTCAGCGCCAGCGTATCGGTATTGCTCGCGCGTTGGCCGTCGAGCCAGAGTTCGTCGTTTGTGACGAGCCTGTGTCAGCGTTGGACGTGTCAATTCAAGCACAAGTCTTGAACTTGCTCGAGGAATTACAAGAGAAGTTGGGCTTGACCTACTTGTTCATTGCCCACGGTTTGGCTGCGGTAAAGCACATCAGCGATCGCGTCGCCGTCATGTACCTTGGCAAGATGGTCGAAATTTCGGATGGCAATGAACTGTACAAGAATCCTGTGCACCCATACACGCAGGCATTGCTGTCAGCCGTGCCGATTCCCGATCCAGATGTTGAGCGCACGCGCACACGTATCATCTTGACTGGTGACGTGCCAAGCCCGCTCAACCCACCATCTGGGTGCCGATTCCATACGCGCTGCCCGATTGCCATTGACAAGTGCAAGCAAGAAGAGCCACTCATGAACGATATTGGCGATGGCCATATGGTGGCCTGCTGGCGATCACACGAGTCAGTTGCTCTGATGCGTGCACAAGAACACCAGTCAGTAGACGCCATTAAGTCACACGCACACTAAGCGGTTACTTCGCATTGTGTTTGGCGCGTTGGGCTTCGTACGAAGCCCAACGCGTTCTTTTTGATGCATGATGGTATACTCCTTGTAGAAAGAAAGACACGGTACGGCTTACTAATTCCCGTACAAGGCGAGGTAGATGATGGCGGATGTACTGTTGCAGATTCGCGAGGTGAATGGTGTTGCTGGTGCAAAACTTCGTGATGATGGCCAAGGTGTAATCGTTCAGTGCCGTGCCGATGCCAATCGGCATGAAATTCGCGAAATATGTGATAAGGCAAACCTCGCGTTGACCATCGAATCAGTTGATGTTGGTCTTACTCCCGAAGAAGAAGAAATTGCCGATTTGCCCAAAATGATTCGCTTTACCACGATTTGTCTCGTAACAACGGTTGCGGGCTGGATTCTCAACGAAGTAGGTGGGGTTCCCAGCTGGATTGTATGGGGCGTGTTCGTCGTTGCCTATATCTTTGGTGGGTACTTTACCTCACTCAAAGCACTCAATATGATTCGCAATCGTCAGTTTGGCATCGATATGCTGATGATTTTGGCGGCGCTTGGCGCAGCAGCAGTTGGTGAACCTCGTGAAGGCGCACTGTTGATGTTCTTGTTTTCGTTGTCTGGCACGCTCGAAACCTACGCAATGGGGCGCACTCATGCGTCAATTCGTTCGTTAATTGCGATGACCCCTCGCGAAGCCGAGGTCGTTGATACGCGGGGTGTGCGTATTATTTCGGTCGAAGCACTCGAAGTAGGCGATGTAGTACTCGTCCGCCCTGGTGCGCAAATACCCGCAGACGGTGTAATTATTCGCGGCGAATCAACAATAAATGAAGCATCTATCACGGGTGAGTCAGTACCCGTTGACAAAAAAGTCGATGCAAAAGTGTTTGCTGGCACAATCAATGGTCAAGGTGCGCTCGAAATTGAAGTCCGCGCCGATGCATCTCAATCCACATTAGCACGTATTGTCAGTGTCGTACGTGAAGCACGTGAACAAAAAGCGCAAAGTCAAGATTTTACTGATCGAATAGTTGGCGTCTACTACGCATATCTTGTAGTAGTGGTCACAATTATCGCCTTTATCATTGGAGTTGCCTGGATCGGTGAACCATGGGCAGCTGCGTTTTATCGGGCAATGACACTAATGGTGGTCATGTCGCCGTGTGCATTGGTGATATCTATTCCGGCAGCGTTACTTTCGGCGTTGGCTCGTTCAGCTCGCGATGGTGTGCTCTTTAAAGGTGGACGATATCTGGAAGCAGCTGCCACCGTGAAAGTTGTCGCACTCGATAAGACTGGCACTGTCACTACCGGTCAACCACAAGTTGTTGCGGTGATACCAGTGGGTGGCCCGGGGCGTATCAGTGAGCAAATGCCCTGTATCGATGTGCAAGAGGTATTGCAATCAGAAGGCATCCCGCTGAATGTCGACCAGATTCGCTTGTTGGTGGCAGCTGCGGCTGTTGAGTCGCCTTCAGAACATCCGTTGGCGAAAGCGGTAGTTCAGGGTGCGTTAAAGCGTGGTCTCATCATTCCTACAGTTACCGAATTTAAAGCCATCGTGGCAGCAGGGGCGTCTGGTGTGGTGTGCAATCAACGCCTTCGAGTAGGAAAGCCAACGTTGTTTGCAAATGTGACACCTGATGTCATGATCGAAATCGAAGCCTTGCAACGACAGGGAAACACCGTGATTGCGATTGGATCAGACATCGAGATTTGGGGGCTGATTGCCATCGCCGATACTGTTCGCCCCGAAACGCGCCAAGCGCTCCGTGCGTTACAAAACGATGGCGTTAAACTTGCCTTGCTGACCGGTGATAATCAGCATGTGGCATATGCGCTTGCCAAGGATTTGGGTATCGATGATGTGCGCGCTGATTTGTTGCCCCAAGATAAAGTGTCGGCAATCAAGGATTTACAGCGTCTTTATGGATCAGTTGCCATGATTGGTGATGGTGTTAATGACGCTCCTGCACTGGCAACAGCTGATTTGGGTGTTGCTATGGGCAAAGGTGGTACTGACGTTGCTCATGAGAGTGCGGATGTCGTGCTGATGCGCGATGACTTGAGTAAATTGGCTGGTGCGTTGCGCTTGGCTAAGCGTGCCCGACGTGTAGTCTGGCAAAATCTCGTTTTTGCGATGAGCGTAATTATCATGCTGGTTATTTTTACGATTCGTGGCGATGTTGAGCTTACCCTCGGTGTGATTGGTCATGAGGGGAGTACCTTGTTGGTGGTGGCGAATGGACTGCGACTATTGTGGCCAAGTAAGGCATAATAAACAGCTATTTGCCGTATGACCGTTTATGTCATACCATTGATGGTATCCAATGCATTTTGTGGAATAGATTTCAGTGCAATAGAGAGGCGCCGTATGTCAATAAAATCAGATCGTTGGATTCGTAAAATGGCCACAGAGCATGGCATGATTGAGCCATTTGTTGAAAAACAAAAGCGCGATGGTGTTATCTCATATGGCTTGTCATCCTATGGTTATGACATGCGCGTCTCGGACGAATTCAAGATTTTTAGCACCAGCCCATACAACACGGTCGTGGATCCGAAGAACATCGATGAGCGCATTTTTCAGCACTTTAAAGGGGATGTCTGTATTATCCCGCCCAATAGTTATGCTTTGTGTCATTCATACGAATATTTCCGGTTGCCATCTGATGTCTTGGTACTGGTAATCGGTAAATCAACGTATGCTCGCGCAGGCATTATTGTCAATGTAACTCCCGGTGAACCAGGTTGGGAGGGTCAGTGGACGATCGAGATTAGTAATTCAACACCGCTTCCAGCCAAGATTTATGCCAATGAAGGCATTGCGCAGTGTTTGTTCTTTCAAGGTGACGAGATTTGTGAAACATCGTATCGGGACAAGATGGGTAAATACCAAGGGCAACGTGGCATTGTGTTGCCACGGGTCGAAGGTCTCGAGTAACACGAAGTGTGTTAACATTTGTGTTTTGGGATGACTTATACCATGATTAGTGGTCACTATTGTATCGAAGGTTTGGGTGCTGTCAATAACCCGATACACAGTGATAGAATCTGGTGTATTTGACGCATTATTATTGCCGAATATGGTAAGTTGGCATATAATTAACATGTATGAGCATGCTACAGATACTCTGCGACAAAAGCAGCGCATGTTTTGAAGGTTGCCACTCATGAGTGAACTTGGTCAGCGTTTGCGTAACGCACGTCAATCTCAAGGGATTAGCATCTCGCAGGCTGCAACTGAAACACGCATTCTTCAGCGCTATCTAGAGGCGTTGGAGGATGGTGACTACCAGTATTTGCCAGGCGATGTATATGCGCGTGGATTTATCCGTAATTATGCACTCTACCTCAAAATACCGGTAGAGGAGCTCATACAGTTGTATCGATATGAACGTGGTCGTACTGAGCCAATTGTTATTCGTCCTGCAGTGGTGCCACAAATAACCCCAAGTACGATATTGCCACAACTACTCGGCGTGTTTTTTGTCATGCTGACGATTACCGGCCTAGGGTATTTGGTGCTTCGGGCGGTCGATTACCTCAACATCACGCCAGCACCAATTGTCGAAAATAGCGCAGAGGTTATTGCTCCAACTGCGACCATTGCTGTGGTGGCCCCTACTGATATGCCAGCAGAACCTACGGCTGTGGTAGAGCCTACAGTAGCTGTGGTGCCGACAATGACCGTGCCAACGCCAACAGTGATGGCATCTCCAACTCCTGAGGCTCCCATTATGCTAACCATCGCAATCGACTCGGGCAATAATACGGGTTCATGGTTGCATGTCAAAGTGGATAACAAGTCTGTCTACCAAAAAATCCTCAAACCCGGCGAGTCATTGCGGTATGCAGCACAGCGTGATGTCTGGATTCGTGCTGGTAATGCCTATGTAGTGACTGTCAATATCAACGGCGTAGAACAACGCTTGAGCAATACCCCGGGTGATGTGGTATCTTTTAGTTGGCCACCCTAAGCGTAGCACGGAGCTGCGGTTTGATAGCGATGAAACGCGGGGTGCATGATGCCCCGCGTTGTTGTATTACGAAGGAGCGATGCCATGGCGAGCGAAAGTAGCTTTGATGTGGTGTCAGAGTTTGATTACCAAGAGATGGTCAACGCGGTTGATCAAACCAAGCGCGAGGTGAACACGCGCTATGATCTCAAGGATAGTAAGACCGAGATTGAACTCACCGAAAAAGAAATAACCATTACCACTGAATCAGAGATGCATCTGAGTGCGGTGCGTGATATTTTGCAAAGTAAGGCACTGCGTCGTAATTTATCAATCAAGGTCTTTAAGATAAATACGATGCAAGATGTGGCTGGTGGCCGAGTTAAACAGGTCATTACATTGCAAAAGGGCTTGTCTGATGAAGTTGCCAAGAAGATTCAAAAACTTCTTAAAGAGCAATTTCCGAAGGTGCAAGGTCGTATTCAAGGTGATGCTATTCGTGTCGCCAGCAAAAGCCGAGACGATCTCCAAGCAGTGATTGCCGTGTTGCGCGAGCGAGCAGATGATTTTCCGGTGGCGTTGCAATTTACCAATTATCGCTAGGATAGGTATTTATAACTATGAAAGTGCATGTGATTACCCTTGGGTGTCCCAAAAATGCCGTTGACAGTGAGGGTATGACTGGTATTTTGCAGGCCCAAGGGCATCAGATGGTGAATGATGCACATGGTGCAGATGTCGTTATTGTCAATACGTGTAGTTTTATTGCGTCCGCACGCGATGAAACAATCGCCGTTCTCAAAGAAGTCGCCGATCAGAAGCCTGCCGGTCAAAAGCTCATTGCTGCTGGTTGTATGGCCGAGAGTCATGCTGCAGTGGTGCAATCAGTGCCTGGTGTTGATGCGATTTTGGGGACGCGTGAGTGGATGCGCATTGGTGAGGTTGTTGGCGTAAACCCCAAACCGGTGGTAGCTGTACCTGCTGCCAAAGTGCCCCTGATTGATTTGATGCCCGTAGATCCCACGGCCGTCGACCTCAAAGTGCCTGGTGAGTACGCTGATTGGCGTACAGCTGCCATTGAGCGCACCATGAAAGGCCCCTCTGCCTATCTGAAGATTTCGGATGGGTGTAATTTGCGCTGTGCGTTCTGTACGATACCCTCGTTTAAAGGAGATATGCGTTCAAAGCGCCCCGATGCAATTGTACGTGAGGCCGAGCAACTTGTTGCGCGTGGCGTCAAAGAAATTGTCTTGGTCGCCCAACACCTGACCGACTATGGTCGTGATCTGGGACTCAAAGATGGCTTGGCAGATTTGCTCGATCAACTGTGTGCGGTGGTGCCACATGATCGCTGGATTCGTTTGATGTATGCCTACCCCCATGGTATTACTCCGCGTTTGATTGAGACCATGGCAAAGCATCCCCAGATTTGTCAGTATCTGGACATGCCACTCCAACACGCACATCCAGCCACGTTGCGTCGCATGCGTCGCCCTCCAGATATTGAGCGTACCAAGGGGATTATTCGTGATTTGCGCGTTGCTATGCCTGATATCGCAATTCGTTCGACGTTCATTGTTGGATTCCCCGGCGAAACGCGTGAGGAATTTGATGCCTTACATGATTTCCTGGCTGAGATGCAACTCGATCGCGTCGGCGTGTTTCGTTATAGCGATGAGCCAGGTACGCATGCGACGACCCTTGAAGCGAAGGTCCCTCAGAAGCAGATTGAGCGCCGTTGGCACAAAATTATGCAACTGCAACAAGAGATCTCGCTCCAGCGTATTAGCCAGTGGCGTGGTCGTACGATGACCATGTTGGTTGAGGGTGTTGGTAGTGACGAGACGGGGCGCCCCTTATTGGTTGGTCGATCGTTCCGTGATGCGCCTGAGGTTGATGGCCAAGTCTTTGCCTGGGGCAAAGGCCAAGCCGGTGATATGTGTCAAGTCAAAATAAACTCGACCACTGAATATGATGTGTGGGGCAAAGTAATCTAGTTCTCGTGATACAACATCCGCGCCGAGCATACGCTCGGCGCGGATGTTGCGTTATTCGCTCTGTTTCTGTTTAGGCGACGTTGTGCTTGCCCATTACCTGGCGTAAGCGCTCGAACCCTTGCGGGTTGTTCTTGGCCAAGAAGTCGACCATGTACTCTACTGCAGTATCGCTGTAGTCGGTCAACAAACTATCGAGCACTTGTTGCACTACGAGCGTCACAAAATCAGCTTCACTCAAGGTGGGAGTGTAAATATACGCGAGACCATCGCGCTGACGATTGAGTACGCCCTTCTCCGCAAGACGACTCATTGTCGTCATAACAGTGGTATATGCAATATCGCGTTGCTGCGCTAAGGCACGATGAACCTTCTTTACGGTGCTACATTCGTCATGCCAGATGACCTGCATAATCTCAGTTTCGAGTGGACCTAGCACCTTAACCAAGCCATCTTTGGCCGGACTAAAGCGAAACCGTAAGTTCGGTGTCATACAAGACTCCTATTTAGGACAATACATCGTACTAGCATTAGTGTACTACCAACATACAAAGACAACAACAGTACATTATGACGATAATATTACAGGCAATAGTTTACATTCAAGGTGTATGTAGTATGATGACAAATTATACTACAAAACATAGTTTGTTTTAACAAAAGAGCGTGGTAGACAGGCGTATAGAGGAATAAAATGACAAATAGGTTACGATGAAAAAAGAAACGATAAATGGCAGTGACTTTGATGCAAAGAAGTTTCACGTGAAACAAAAAGGCAGCCGAAAACAATACATAACGGTTTATAATAACAATGCAATCAAATAAAGGGGTTTAGATGAGCAACGACATACGCGTACAAATTCGAGCAGAAATGCAGGCGGTTTTTCCAGAGCATGAGGCACTTGTTGCTGAATTTTATGGAATGCAGGAATATCATCTCGGTTGGCGGAATCGTAATCTTCAGACTGAGTCCGCCGATCCAGGTAAATTACTGCGGCCGATTATGACGTTGCTTGCGGCTCAGATTGTTGGTGGCGATGTCCGGCATGCACTGCCTCTGGCTGCAGGAATACAGCTACTACATGATTTCTCATTGATTCATGATGACATTCAAGATAATAGTGATTTGCGCCGTGGCCGTCAGACGTTGTGGTCAATCTGGGGTATAGCCCAGGGCATTAATGCGGGTGATGGGATGTTTGTGTTGGCACACATGGCGATTCAACGCATGTATGATGTTGGTGTGCCAGCCGAGCGTGTGCTTGATGTGTTGCGGCGATTTGATCGCGCTATATTGCAGATTTGTGAGGGACAACACCTTGACATGAAGTTTGAGGGTGATTGTTCGATTAGCCAATCTGCATACATTGCCATGGTGACGCGTAAGACAGCAGTATTAGTGGCAAGTTGCGGTGAGCTCGGTGCATTAGCCGGTGGTGGAACAGATGCGGATGCCAATGCACTGGCTGAGTTTGGTTTGCATCTAGGGATTGCATTTCAGATGCAGGATGATATCCTAGGGATTTGGGGCGATCCTGCAGTAACGGGTAAGCCGCTGGCTGCTGACTTGGCGCGGCGTAAGCTTAGTTTGCCGGTGATCCATGCATTGGCGCATGAGTCTGCAGACGGGGTATTGCATCAGCTATATATCACACCGGTTGGAGATGACCGGTTGATTGATGCAGCTATTCAGGTGATGAATCAGAGTGGAGCCGAACAGGCTGTAACGGAATTAGTCGAAAGCCACTATCAGCGTGCATATGCCGCTTTATCACGGGTTACCGTCGTGAATCACGATGCGTACGCACAATTGCATGCGTTAGCCAATGGGTTGTTGGGACGTAAAGTATAGTAATGATGTGGTACATGTACAAAGAAAAGGACGCGCCATGCGTATTTTGATGATATCTGCCGAATATCCTCCGATGATGGGTGGGGTTGGCGATTATACGCGACGCTTGAATGGTGCGTTGACACAACTCGGTCACGAAGTCGCTGTGGTAACAGGTAATCAAGGGCAAGCCTATCGGGATGCAGCGCGTATCTATCCAGTACGCGTGCAACGATGGGATGGTAGTTGTGTACCTGTTGTACGTCAGGTTATCGCCAAGCTACAACCAGATATTGTGCATATTCAATATCAAACGGGCGCATACAGCATGAATGTGGCAATTAATACGCTACCACGCAAGTTAAGTTATGAGCGCAAAAATGGCCTAAAAGTTGTTACCACCGCGCATGACTTATTGCCACCCTATCTGTTTCCTAAGGCTGGGCCACTCCGTGAGTGGTATACCAAACGAATTATTCGTGATGCAGATGCGGCTGTGATGACAAATGCTGGTGATTATCATCGTGTAATGAGTGATGCGAAGGGTGTATGGAATCCGCAGACCGTTTTTATTCCAATTGGCGCAAATGTTACACCTGCTCCGCCACCGTTTTATGAACGATCATTATGGCGCGAGCGATTCGAATTGTCCCCAGGCGGGATGTTATTGGCGTATTTTGGTTTGTTGACGCAATCGAAGGGTATCGAAACGATTATCGAGGCCATGCAAGTGTTGCCTGCCACTACACGACTTGTGATGATCGGAGGTGCCGGTGATTCAGATGCAGATCAGTCATATGCGCAACAAATCAAACAAAAAATCAGTCGCTCAGGGCTTGATCAGCGAATCATCATTACCGGATACACCGAGCCGGCAGACGTATCTGCATATTTAATGGCTGCAGATGCAATTGTATTGCCGTTTAGTGATGGATATTCGTATCGTCGTGGGAGTTTGATAACGGCATTGGCGCATCAGGTGCCGGTAATTACGACGCGTGCTCCTGCTGGATTATCGCAAGACCCGTTACCGGAACTGGTTGATGGTCGGCATGCACTGTTAATCGACCCCCAAAACGTTGAGCAACTGGTGGCAGCTGTTGAGCGTATTCAACATGAGCCTGAACTAGCCTTCATGTTGAGTCGCCAAGGTCGTGATCTTACTGATATGTTTAGCTGGGAACGCATCGTGCAGCAACACGAAGAGTTATATCGTGGCTTGATCGCATAACAGGATGGTGTGAGGGCAGCAATGAGGCCCACCGTGGAGTGGTAACTCCGCGGTGGGCGTTTTAATTAGGCGTGTGATGTGTATGTCATGACCATAGCCCAGCCGATTGTAGGGCGTTCATGGTGTATGTAATTGTGACGCATGCTTGCGACTTGGACGACGAAATCAGCATGTTCGGGGTCATCTGGGTTATTGATGATCCATGTACGGGCTGTCTGCCATTTTTTACTTTCGTACCGGTCCCATTCTTCAAGAGTTGAGACCAGCATTTCGTGCGGTTCACCGTCACCACGCACAATGTCAACGAGTTCGGCCAATGTTGGCACAAAGCCGTAATCAGCCATTGATGATTGTGGCTGGGCGTCGTAGCGAAAGATATCGCCGATAACAATCGGTGCACCGGGCTTGGCCACGGTGCGCGCAAATGCTACTGCGTTGGGTAATCCTCCAAGTGCAAATGTGGCGCCCACACAAAAGACAGCATCGAACGTGTGTGGTGCTAATTGGACGGTAGACGCATCTGCTTCGATGATGGTAATACGATCTGCTGTACCTGATTCGACTGCACGCTGTTGGGCTGTCTGACAAAACCATGGATTAATTTCGATACCGGTGCCTTTGGCGCCGGTACGAGTTGCGATGCGATTGAGCAACCACCCACGCCCACTGCCGATATCAAGGACATGATGGTATGGTTGTAGATTAACCAAATCAATCAGGTGATCGAATTTGGCAGGTGATGATGGGTTTTGGATGTCGTGATGTTGCTCAACGATAGACCAGAACCGCGTGAAATGCATGGAGTACTACCTATCTGTGTTGCAACTGCCGCAAGATTGTGTGCCAGTGGTGATGAATTTGAGAGACAGTTTGCGTCCAATCGCCCGTATTGTCAATCACGACATCGGCAACTGCGATTTTGGCAGATTGAGGGTTTTGGGCATCAATACGCTGTATGGCCTCGTCGATACTCATGTTACGCGTCCGACATAAGCGTTCAATTTGTTGTTCGCGATCGCATGCAACCACCCACACTGCATTGCAATGGGCTGGCCAGCCTGATTCGATGAGTTTGATTGCGTCAATCACGGCAATTGTTGGGTGTGCGCGACTTCCTGCTGGGAGTTGAGCGAGCCATGAAAGGATATGGTGTCGCACTGCTGGGTGCACAATCGATTCGAGGAGGCGTAATTGACCCGCATCGCCAAAGACAATATTCGCGAGCGCTTTGCGGTTGAGTTTCCCATCAGGTAAGACCACCGTAGGTCCAAAGGTGGTTACGATGGTATCGTAGACTGCCTGCCCGGGTTGTTGTAACTCACGCGTGACACTGTCTGCATCAATGGCTGTGGCGCCAAGCTTGAGCAACTCGGCGACGACGCTGCTTTTACCGCACGCAATATTACCGGTCAAACCGATGATGTACTTATAATTCGACGTATTCATGTTTGATGACCGTCTCGTCGTTAATCCCGAGGTAGCGCAACATCTCATCCATTAATAGTGCTTTGTGTGTGGCGTCGCGTTGACTCCACGTGCGACTCTTGATTTCGAGATAGGGACCAGAGTGAGCCGAATTGATAAGGGTATCGATATTAATAGCGAACTCGGTCTCTTTGTAGGTGATGTGCATGCGCCGGCGCTCTTTGGTAATCGTAATTATCTGGTTTGGTTGAAAGTACTCACGATAAAAGCGCTCTGTGTGATTGGCTTGGGCCGTGTACCGTGCACGACTGAGTTGTACGGCAGTATGATGCTCAATGCGCGTGGCTGGTTCGGTCAGTGTCAATGTGTAATAGGGAGGTGTGCGCCCATTTGCATCATGACGGTGATCTTCGCGCAAGCGGATTCGCCCTTGTGTGACATCGTTCCACATAAAGTACGTGTCGTACTGAGTACGGCTATTCTGGCGAATGAGGTGGAATGGTAGTTGTGAAAGTTGTGCGCTGATAGTATCAGCCTGTGTTGGTGTGATGCGAGCTTTGATCTGCACCTCAAAAATCTCGCTGGCGGCGACTGGGCTGATGGCCAACACCTTATCGAGCAAGTTCTCTTCGCGGTTGGCCAAAAAGAGATTGATATCATGAGCAATTCGGCGTGCATCGGCGAGCAC
>Ga0315902_10008301_pt1 | contig 14084 bp, 13 predicted proteins | sample LakEriMetagenome_9_FD_203523 | JGI IMG/M metagenome (GOLD analysis project Ga0315902, IMG submission 203523) | Freshwater fungal communities from buoy surface, Lake Erie, Ohio, United States - Buoy 12 MA117 | ecosystem: Environmental > Aquatic > Freshwater > Lake > Lake biofilm | place: USA... | reverse complement strand
ACTTTGGCGACAGGTGATTGTCGGAAACGCAATCGCTAACGGAACCTTCATGATTGTGCCAAACCGTTATGGCAACGAAGGTTCAATCACTTTTTACGGAAGCAGTTTTATCTGCGACCCCTACGGGCGAATTCTCGCCCGCGCAGCCCGCGAGGGCGACGAAGTGCTCGTGGCCGATCTAGATCTCGACCAACGCCGCGACTGGCTCGACCTGTTTCCGTTTTTGGCTACGCGTCGACCAGACACTTACGACATGTTGGTTGAGCCGGTCACAAACCGTCGCACCGAAAACGGCGACGGCGAAGACGGTGGCATCGCAGGAGTGAGTTACTGATGACCTGGCGCATGCCGGCCGAATGGCAACCGCACGAATGCACATGGATGGGTTGGCCCGCCAAAGATTACGAAGACGACCCGTCTGAGAACGATCGAGCCTTCGCCGCCTGGGCCGCTGTGGCAAATGCGGTGGTTCGTTTCGAACCGGTGAAGATGCTTATCGAACCTGGCGATGTTGCCGAGGCAAAGGCGCTGCTCGACGACCGGGTCGAACTGGTCGAAGCCTCGCTCGATGACGGCTGGTTGCGCGACACCGGGCCGAGCTTCGTTAAAAACGCCGCCGGTCAGGTGGCTGCAGTCGACTGGGTTTTCAATGGTTGGGGCGCAACCAGCTGGGCAATCTGGGCCAAAGACCAGCACGTTGCCCGCCAAATCGGCGACTTTACCTCTGTCGAGACGATCTCGAGCAGCCTTATCAACGAGGGCGGCGGCATCCATGTGGATGGCGAAGGAAACCTCTTATTGACCGAGACCGTGCAACTTGGCGAGGGGCGAAACTCAACCTGGACTCGCGCCGAAGTCGAGGCCGAGCTTCACGAAAAACTCGGCACCTCTCGTGCAATTTGGATTCGTCGCGGGCTCACCCGCGACTACGACGAGTTCGGCACCCGCGGTCACATCGACATTGTGGCCTGCTTTGCACCCGGAGGCAAGATTCTGTTTCACGACCAGCGCGACGAAGCGCACCCCGACTTTTCGGTTAGCCACGAAGTGAAGCGCACTCTCGAAGAGGCCGGTGACTTCGAACTGATTGCGGTGCCGGCACCAAAGGTTTTGAAAGATGAACACTCATGGGTCGACTATTCGTATATCAATCACTACCTGGTGAACGGTGGAGTGATTCTCTGTGCATTCGATGACGAAAACGATCAGGCGGCAAAAGCGATTCTCGAATCGTGCTACCCAGATCGTGAAGTCGTGCTCGTCGATGCAAGAGCAATCTTCGCTCGCGGTGGCGGCATTCACTGCATCACTCAACAGCAACCGGCTTCACACTAAACAGAAGGCACAAAATGGCAAAAACCGTTCTGCACGATGAGCACCTAAAACTCGGTGCGAGCTTTACCGATTTTGGTGGCTGGGATATGCCGGTGCGCTACAGCAGCGACCTTGCCGAGCACCACGCAGTGCGCAATGCCGCAGGTGTGTTTGACATTTCGCACATGGCCGAAATTTTCATCTCAGGAAATCAGGCAGCAGCATTTCTAGACTTTGCTCTGATCGGCATTGCGTCAGAGATCGGCCTCGGTCGCGCCAAGTACTCGATGATTTGCAACCACGAAGGTGGAATCATCGACGACCTAATCGTCTACCGTCTTGCAGAAGACGAGTTTTTGATAATCGCAAACGCATCAAACCGTCACACCGTAGCCGCAGCACTCAAGTCTCGCCAAGATGGTTTCGCCGCCAAAGTTGACGACCAGAGCGATGACTGGGCATTGATTGCGATTCAGGGGCCAAAGGCCACCGGCATTTTGCAGAAACTCACCGATGCCAACCTGGCCGAGCTCAAGTACTACTCAATTGCCGAAGCCACGGTAGCCGACGCCAGCGCTTATCTCTGCCGCACCGGCTACACCGGCGAAGACGGCTTCGAGGTGCTGGTTTCAGCAGAGCAGGCAACCAAGGTCTGGAACGACATTCTTTCTGCCGGAGCAGATGACGGCCTGATTGCCGCCGGCCTTGCCTGCCGAGACACCCTGCGCCTAGAGGCTGGCATGCCGCTCTACGGGCACGAACTCGACGAGCAGCACACACCGATTGACGCGGGTATGGCCAAGGTTGTTCGCCTCGACGAAGGTCACAAATTTGTTGGTCGCGAAGCCCTCGAAAAGATAGCCGAAGCTCGCGAGCGATTGATCGCGCTGGTGGGCGAAGGCAAGCGCGCCGCCCGCGCCGACTACGAGCTCAAGCATCCAGAAACCGGCGAAACCATCGGCGTAGTTACCTCTGGCGCGCTGTCGCCAACCCTCGGCTACCCGGTAGCCATGGCCTACATCCGTGACGGGAATTTTGGCGTGGGCGACACGATTAGTCTTGACGTGCGGGGTAACTTAGAGCCCTACAAAATCGTGAAATTGCCGTTTTACAAGAGAGAGCACTAGCCGAGCATGTCGAATCCAACTGATCTTCACTACACAAAAGAGCACGAGTGGCTAAAGGTTGAGGGCGATGTGGCAACCATCGGCATCACCGCATACGCGGCAGAAAAACTCGGCGATGTTGTTTTCGTAGACCTGCCAAAGGTTGGCGCTAAGACCACTTACATGAAAATTTGTGGCGAGATTGAGTCGACGAAGTCTGTTGGCGAACTCTACTCACCGGTTGACGGTGAAGTCGTTGAAGTAAACGGCGACGTAACCAATGCTCCTGAGCTTGTTAACCAGGATGCCTTCGGCGCTGGCTGGCTAATCAAAGTGCGCTTCGAAGCGCTGCCAGAACTAATGACCGCTGCCGAGTACGACGCTTTCACTGGCGAGTAATCGAACCATGCCTCTCGAACACGAAAAATTTCAGTATCGCCACATTGGCACCTCAAACGCAGACCAGAAGGTCATGCTCGACACTCTCGGCTACAACTCGCTCGACGATTTGCTCAGCGCAGCTGTTCCAGAGGTAATTCGCTTTCGCGGTGACAGCACACTAGACCCGGCTCGCAGCGAAGCCGAATCTCTCGCCGAGTTGCGCGCGATCGCCGCAAAGAACCGCGTGACAACTTCGATGATTGGTCTCGGCTATTACGGCACACACACGCCAACCGTTATCAAGCGCAACATTCTCGAGAACCCCTCTTGGTACACCGCCTACACGCCATACCAGCCAGAGATTTCGCAGGGTCGCCTCGAAGCGCTAATCAACTTTCAAACCATGGTCACCGACCTCACCGGCATGAAAACCTCAAACGCTTCGATGCTCGACGAGAGCACGGCGGCCGTCGAAGCCATGATGATTGCCAAGCGCACGGCAACCAGTGACTCAAACGTTTTTCTCGTCGACCGCGACACTTTTCCGCAGACCAAGGCACTACTAGAGCACCGCGCTCAGCCGTTACAGATCGAGATCAAGTACTTTGATAACGCCACCCATGCCGCCGGGCTTGGCGAACACTTCGGTTCGCTGCTGCAGTATCCGGGCGCAAGCGGCCGAGTTGTGCACTTGAAGCCGGTTATTGAGCTAACCAAGACGCAAGGCGGCATCTCTGTTGTTGCTGCCGATCTCTTGGCACTTACTCTGCTCGAGTCGCCTGGCGAGCAGGGCGCAGACGTTGTTGTCGGCACCACCCAGCGTTTCGGTGTGCCGATGGGCTTTGGTGGCCCACACGCGGGTTACCTCGCAGTGCGCAACGACCTCGAGCGCTCGATGCCTGGCCGCTTGGTCGGCGTTTCGGTTGATGCCGACGGTGCACCCGCCTACCGACTCACACTGCAGACTCGCGAACAGCACATTCGTCGCGAACGAGCAACCTCAAACATTTGCACCGCTCAGGTACTGCTCGCCGTTATGGCCGGAATGTATGCGGTCTATCACGGCCCAGCTGGCTTGAAGGCAATCGCAACCGAGGTGCACTCAAAGACTTCGCGTCTAGCCAAGGCTCTATCGGCTGCCGGCATCAAGGTTAAGCACGCTGACTTCTTCGACACTCTTGAACTTTGCGATGTCGATGCAAACAAGTTGTTTGCTGCCGCTCGCGCGAAGAACATCACGATGCTGGTTCGCGGCGCAGACTGCCTACAACTTTCGCTAGACGAAACCACCACCGAGCAGAACCTCGCCGAACTGGCCATGATTTTCGGCGCCACACTGCCTGCTTCGGCGAGCTCGCACATCGAATCGTTTGCTCGCACGAGCGAATATCTAACCCACCCGGTTTTCAACAGCCACCACAGCGAGACCGCGATGCTTCGTTACATGAAGCAACTTGCAGACTACGACTACGCGCTTGATCGCGGAATGATTCCGCTTGGTTCTTGCACAATGAAGCTAAACGCAACCAGCGAAATGGAGCCGGTCACCTGGCCCGAGTTTGGCAACATTCACCCGTTCGCACCTGCCGAAGACGTCAAGGGTTACCTCGAGTTAGTCGACACAATTCAGTCTTGGTTGAGCGATCTCACCGGCTACGACAACGTCTCGATTCAGCCAAACGCCGGCAGTCAGGGCGAGCTCGCTGGCCTGATGGCTATCCGTGGTTATCACCTGAGCCGCGGGGATGTTCAGCGCGAAATTTGCCTAATTCCTTCGAGCGCACACGGCACAAATGCTGCCTCTGCGATCTTGGCAGGCATGAGTGTTGTTGTAGTCGAATGTGATGACAACGGAAACGTAGACCTAAACGACCTGCAACAGAAAATCGACGCTGCGGGTGACAAGCTCTCGGCCATCATGATTACCTACCCTTCAACTCACGGAGTGTTTGAAGAGTCTGTAGTTGACCTCTGCGAGCGAGTGCACGCTGCCGGTGGTCAGGTTTACATCGACGGAGCAAACACCAACGCGGTGATCGGTTATGCAAAGTTCGGCAAGTTCGGCGGCGACGTTAGCCACCTGAACCTACACAAGACCTTTGCGATTCCTCACGGTGGCGGTGGCCCAGGCATCGGCCCGGTTGCAGCACGCTCGCACCTGGCACCGTTCTTGCCTGGTCACCCGATGTCACAAGCGCCGCTTGCAAACTACGGCCCGATCTCTGCAGCGCCATACGGCTCTGCAGGAGTGCTACCAATTTCTTGGGCATACATTCGCATGATGGGTGCAGACGGACTTCGCGACGCAACTGCCGCAGCTGTGCTTTCAGCAAACTACGTGGCCAAGAAGCTCGACGGTCACTACCCGTTGCTCTACTCGGGCAAGAACGGCTTGGTTGCCCACGAGTGCATCATCGACATTCGCCCGATTCAAAAAGAAACCGGCATCAGCACAGACGATGTTGCCAAGCGCCTTATCGACTACGGCTTCCACGCACCAACGATGTCGTTTCCGGTTGCCGGAACGCTAATGATTGAGCCAACCGAGAGCGAACCTCTGGTTGAACTCGATCGATTTATCTCGGCGATGATCGCAATTCGCAACGAGAGTCGCGAGGTGGCCAAGGGAACCTGGCCTGCAGAAGATAACCCGCTGCACAACGCGCCACACACCGCAAAGATGCTGGTCTCTGAATGGTCACACCCTTACTCGCGCGAGCTAGGTGTGTATCCGGTAGCCGGTCAGCATCGCCGCAAGTATTGGCCAATCGTTAGACGCATCGACTCGGTTTACGGCGACCGCAACCTGTTCTGCAGCTGCCCGCCTGCCGAAGCTTTCGCCTAGAACTACCCGTTCACGAATGGCAGCACGGCTGCCATGAATTCTTCTGTGGTTTCTTCGTGCGGAAGGTGACCTGAATTTGAAATCACGACAAACTCTGCCGCGGGCATCTTTGCGGCAAGTTCTCTAGTCAATGCGGTCTCAACTATTCGATCATCATCGCCGGTAACAATTAGCACCGGCATCTTGAACTCCGAAAGTTGCGATGCAACATCGGTTGATCTCTCGGCTCGTGAGAATTCCCAAAACGCAAATTCCCAGTTCTGAATCGTCAACGGCACGCGATAACCAGCAATTGTGTTGTCGGTAAGTTTGCTCGTGTCGTGATATGACTGAGTCAGCACCTCCATGCCAGAACTCGCAATGCTCGAAACGAGAAGTGGTCCGAGATGGTTTAGCTGCGGAATATAGGTAAGCCAAGCCAGGTTTGCTCCGGGTGTTGAGTTGAGAATCGCCGGAGCCTCGAGCACCAACTTTTCAACCAACTGCGGGTTGTCGAGCGCAAACTTTGCGGCAATCTGGCCACCCGCTGAGTGACCGACCAAAATTGCAGGTCGCCCGTTTGCAAACTTGGCAACTAGGTCGGAAAGAATCGACTGCTGAGCCGCCATCGAGTAAGGGTTGAGCCCATCCCAAGACAACTTGCGCTCGGTCAAACCGAATGCTGGGCGATCGTATGAAATGACATCGTCACAGGGGCTGAACTTGTCTTCGACGGGCAACCAAGAGAATGTGCTGGCCCCGAATCCGTGAATTAAAACAACCAGGTTGCTTGGGGCTGGGCAGTTGGCCTGTGCGCTGGTGAGGCGGTAGTGAATGTCGATGCCCTGCCACTTAAAAAAAGTGCCGTCTGGGCCAGCCGCCTCTTTGTGAGTGACCGCTCCCGAGGTGCTAACCGGCACCATGAGGGGACCAAGCAAAATGGCCAAAACAATGCCGAGCCAAATCATTTTGCGGCGTTCAGGGTTCTTAGGTTTACGGGCCATGCAATTACTCTGCCACCGAAAGCCTGTTATTGGGTAGCCTAGAGCGCATGTCTAAAGTTCTTGCATCACTTCCGGTCGGCGAAAAGGTCGGCATCGCGTTCTCCGGTGGCCTCGACACATCTGTGGCGGTCGCATGGATGCGCGAGAAGGGCGCGATTCCGTTCGCATACACCGCGAACCTCGGGCAATACGACGAAGACGACATCGACTCGATTCCGGCTAGAGCCGCCGAATATGGCGCAGAAGCCGGCCGGCTAGTTGACTGTCGCCAGTCACTGGTCGAAGAAGCTCTAGCCGCAATCGCCTGTGGCGCTTTTCACATTCGCACCGGCGGCAAGACCTACTTCAACACCACTCCCCTCGGTCGTGTTGTGACCGGAACCCTTCTGGTTCGCGCGATGCAGCAAGACGGCGTTGAGATCTGGGGCGACGGAAGCACATACAAAGGCAACGACATCGAGCGCTTCTATCGCTACGGTCTGCTCGCCAACCCGAACCTCAGAATCTACAAGCCATGGCTCGACGCGCAATTCGTCGAAGAGCTCGGTGGCCGTCACGAAATGTCTGAGTGGCTTCTCGCCCGCAAGTTGCCATACCGCGCATCTGCAGAGAAGGCCTACAGCACCGACGCCAACATGCTCGGCGCAACCCACGAGGCCAAGATTCTCGAGAACCTCGACACTTCTTATGAGACCGTCGAGCCGATCATGGGCGTTAAATTCTGGGATGACTCGCTGCGCATCAAGAGCGAAGACGTCACCATCAAGTTTGTGCAGGGTCGCCCGGTTGCAATCAATGGCGAAGACTTCAAAGACGCAGTAGAGCTGTTCTACAAGGCAAACGAAATCGGTGGTCGCCACGGCATCGGCATGAGCGACCAGATCGAAAACCGAATCATCGAAGCTAAGAGCCGCGGCATCTATGAGGCTCCGGGAATGGCACTCTTGCACATCGCCTACGAGCGACTGATTTCTGCAATTCACAACGAAGACACCATCGCCGCCTACCACTCAGAGGGTCGTCGCATGGGCCGATTGCTTTACGAAGGTCGCTGGCTCGACCCGCAGACGCTAATGCTTCGCGAGTCGCTTACCAAGTGGGTTGCCTCGGCCGTAAACGGTTCGGTGACCATTCGCTTGCGTCGCGGCGACGACTACACAATCGTTGACACTCGTGGCGAGGGCTTCAGCTATCACCCAGAGAAACTCTCGATGGAGCGCACCGAGGACGCAGCATTTGGCCCAGCCGATCGCATCGGGCAACTCACCATGCGAAACCTAGACATCATGGACACCCGCAGCAAGCTAGACCTCTACCGCAAGCAGGGTCAGATTGAGGGTGGTCAGTTCGAACTGACCTAGATCGAAATAGTCATAGTCTTTAGCCATGACTACATTTCGCGAAAAGATCGGCAGCATCGGCTTTGGTTCGATGTATGCCCAGTTCAATGGCATCGCCCTCGGCTCAGACGAGGCCTACCAGAAGGTATTGAAAGCTCTTCACACCGCCATGGATGAGGGCGTAACGTTCTTCGACACCGCAGACATCTATGCATCTGCCTGGAACACCTTCGGTCAAAACGAGCTCATGGTTGCCGACGCACTGCGCACCTGGTCGGGCACGGCAGAGCAAAAGGCAAAAATCGTCATCGGCACAAAAGCCGGCATCACTCGCAAGCCAGGCGAAGTTTGGGCACGCAATTCAAGTGCCGACTACCTGCTTCGCGCGGCCGAGGCTTCTGCCGGCAGGCTTGGTGTTTCTAAACTCGATCTCTGGCAGCATCACCGCACCGACCCGAAACTTGGTTTTGAGGAGCAGGTGCAGAACCTCGATGCAGTTCGCCAACGTGGAATCGTTGAACACATCGGTGTGAGTAACTACAGTGCCAAGCAACTCATCCGTGCGATGGAAATTCTTGGCACACCTGCCGAGGGCGGCATCGTCAGCGTGCAGAACCAGCTGAACCCGGTTTATCGCCAAGAACTCGACGTGCTCGAAGTGTGCGAGCAGTATGGCGTCGTCTATCTGCCATGGTCGCCTTCGAAGGGTGTCAAAGAACTCGACTCTGTTTTCGGCGCCGCTGCAACTGCTCACGGCAAGTCAACGCACGCCATTGCTCTCGCCTGGTTGCGCTCGCTATCGCCGATGATGGTTCCGATTCCAGGCGTCACGCGCGTCGAAACCGTTCTCGATAACCTGTCGGGTCTAAAAATCACCCTGAGCGAGCAAGAGCTCGCCGAGATCAACGAAAAATTGCCGGCAAGCCTTCCCATGGATGCCGAGCTGTTGGCCGATCAACCGAAGCACTAAGAAAGAGCAACCATGAAGGTCAACAAAAAAGTTGTCGTAGTAACTGGTGCTGGCAGCGGAATGGGTCGTGAACTTACTCTCGAACTGGTTCGCCGCGGAGCAAGCGTTGCTGCTATCGATATGCGCAAAGAGACGCTCGCCGAGACCAAGGCACTCGCGACAGCACTCGGCGGAAGGGTCGAAACTTTTGTCGTTGATATAACCGACCCGATCAAGATCGCAAAACTTCCGGCTGACATCACCAAAAAACTTGGTGCGGCAGATTGCCTAATCAACAACGCCGGCATCATCCAGCCGTTTGTAAAGATCAATGAGTTGAAACTCGAGGATGCCGCTCACGTGATGAACGTGAACTTCACCGGCCCGCTGATGCTGGTGAAAGCTTTCTTGCCAGGCTTGCTGAAGCGCAGCGAGGCACACATCTTGAACGTGTCTTCTATGGGTGCTTACGCGCCTGTGCCGGGTCAGAGTGTTTACGGAGCCTCGAAGGCCGCTCTCAAGTTGTTCACCGAGGGTCTGCGTTCGGAGCTGCTCGACACCTATGTTGGTGTAACCATCGTGTTTCCTGGTGCGATTGCAACCAACATCGCTCAGAACTCGGGAATGGCCCTACCGGCAAACGCGGATGAGGCCGCGAGTCAGTTCAAGCAAACAGATGCAGGAGTGGCGGCAAAAGCCATGGTCGACGCAATCGAAGAGAACAAGCCAAGAATCACAATTGGCTCAGATGCCACACTCATGGATCGCCTCAGCAGATTGAACCCAATCTTTGCGGCGAACCTCATCTACAAGCAGATGAAGAGTTTGCTGGGCTAACGGGTGAATCCTTCAGGAAACAGTAACTATGAATAGAACCTAAGAAGTAACCAAGAAGTAGAACTAAGAAATAACTATCCCTCTGCGAGGGATTATTACTTCTGATTTTCTAATAAAGAGAATCTCTACTTCTTGGTTTCTTTTCTCTTGACCTTCTGTTGCTCGTTCCGAGCCAAGGTTTTGTGTGCTCAGTAATAAAAGAGGCAACCTTGATGATTTGGCGTATCCATACAAATAGTCAATTTTTTCAGAAATGTCTTTACCGGAACAGCATGCTGCAATTGCTCCTCCTCATGTACGACATTGCAGATGCGGCTTTAGACCTGATCGAACTTTTTGCTAGTAGCAATTCACTTCAGTAAATTCGACGTTATCGCCGTAGTCAGATGTCCACTGAAGCATCATTTTGACCTTTTTGCCTGGAGAGATACCGTATGCGGTGTCGTTTGTAAAGTCTTGGACAACGGCACCAGTTACCGCATTTGCTCCGATGTAGATGGTTGAGCAGTAGGTGTTTGTGACGACTGTCATTGGGAAGCAAACCCCAAGACTTGAACAACTTCGACCATCCTTTTTGTACGCCAAATTTGGATTCAAGGCGAACTTGCTATATCCAGCAGGAACCCATGAGTTGTCGGCTTCAATTCTTAGTCGCTCGGCTGTCTCGGCTGCACGATCTGCTGCTTCAGCAAGTTCTTGAGCGATCCGTGCTTCTTCGGCTCTGTTTTGTTCCTGGATTTCATTGAAGTTTGTAACCCCAAAAGTCACTCCAACGACAAGAATTGCTGCCGTCGCAACTGTCGCCACAATCTTGGTTGGCTTACTGAGTGCTTGAAAATAGGTCTTGATGAAGGCAATACGGCTTGTAGGCACAGAGAAGTCAGTGTCAGGTGTTGGCTCTTCCACAATAGGAGTTTCAACTTTTATGTCTCGTCCGCAGTAGCGGCAGACGATTGCCTGGTCTTTGATTTTCTCAGCACAGAATGGACAGTTCACGATTTCCCCCTTAGGAATCCACTCCGATTATGGCATGCCTAAAAGGGGTTGTGTAGTCTCTCGACACTGAATTACTTACTGACCACGACCTAATGTCTATGAAGATAGTTAGTCATTTTGTTAGGGGTGAATCGTTCTTTTGGAAACACTCCCCGTAATTTCTTGCTATTTTCTTGGCTTGATTCGCTTGGTGATTTCTGATCCGAACTTCTCTACTTGATCCTTTTGCCCGATTGCTCCCATGCGACCGTAGTAGAAGGAGATGGACTCTGATTCATGCCCGAGGATTGCCATGGCCTCTATTTAGTAACTGATTGCTTTTCTTTGTAGCGCGAAACGACGATGCTCGCGACTGCCGAAATGGTAATCGAGGCCACAATCACGCCTAGCGAAACCGTGGTTGGAATCTCGGGTGCCCACTCGATGTGTTCGCCACCGTTGATAAACGGCAGCTCGTTTACGTGCATTGCGTGAGCCACCAACTTGACGCCGATAAAGGCCAAGATGAAGGCGATTCCATACTTCAGGTATTCGAGACGGTCGAGCAGGCCACCGAGCAAGAAGTACAACTGACGCAGACCCATGAGGGCAAACACGTTCGCGGTAAACACGATGAACGGATCTTCGGTTATTCCGAAAATTGCCGGAATCGAGTCGAAGGCAAACATCACGTCGGTTGCCGCAATTGCCACAAAGACAATCAGCATGGGTGTGAAGATCTTCTTGCCGTTTACGAGCGTGCGAATCTTTGCTCCATCGAAGTCTTTCGAAACCTCGACTCGCTTGCGAAGCCAGACAATCAGTTTGCTTTCAGACTCTTCTTCGTCGCTGTGCGATCTAAAGGCCTGGTGCCAGGCGGTATAGAGAAGAAACGCGCCAAAGACATAGAAGATGAAACTAAACGACTCGATAAGCGCAGCGCCGACGAGAATGAAAGCGCCTCGCAGAATCAGCGCGAGAACCACGCCGACCATCAGAACTTCTTGCTGGTACTTTCTCGGCACAGCGAACTTCGCCATGATGATGACGAAGACAAAGAGATTGTCGAGGCTAAGGCTGTATTCGGTTAGCCAACCAGCGAAGAACTCGGTGGCGCGTTCAGCCGAGAACAGTTGCCAGAGCAAGAGCCCGAAGATGCAGGCCAAAGCCGCGTAGAAAACGATGAAAAGCGTTGATTCTTTCGCGCTCGGAATGTGAGGGCGCTTGAAGATCAAAAGTATGTCGAGCACCAAAATGAGAGTGATAACCACCATGGCAATGAGTTCGAACGAAAGGTATGAAAGCATAATTTGCTTAGTTTAGGTTGAACAGCCGAATTAGTTGGCTAATAACTCAACAATTGCGGCTTCGAAAACCTCATTGTGGCGATCGATGTCAGCTTTGGTCGTGGTTGGGCACATCAAGGCCATGTTGTGAAAAGGAGTTAGCAGCACTCCTCGGTTAGCTAGATAGAGGTGCAAGAAGTCTTCTAGTTCACCGTCTGCCGACTCGAATGCCGCAGTTCCATTCTTCGGATACGGCTTCGCGAAGCGATACTCGGCTCTGGTTCCGAGCTGATTGATTGACCATGGCAGGTTGTGACGGTCAAACAACTCGTTCACACCATCGGTGAAATAGGTGGCCAAGTCGATCATCTTGCCGAAGGCATCCTTGGTTAGAACATGCTCGAGAGTCGCACGCATTGCGGCAACCGAGAGCGGGTTGCCGGCGAGAGTCCCACCAACGCCACCCATGTCAACCAAGTCGAGGTCGGTGCGAGCTAAGACCTTCTCGGCAAACTCGGCGCTGAGGCCGTAGGTTCCGGTTGGAATTCCGCCCGCAATCGCCTTGCCGATAACGAACACGTCTGGCTCGAGGCCGTCTCGCATCGTCATGCCGCCGTAGCCAGCAGAGAAGGTGTGAGTCTCGTCGATAATCAAGAGCGTGTCGTACTTGCGGGTCAGCTCACGCACGCCATCGAGATAGCCAGGCTCTGGCAAAACGATGCCGATGTTCGTCAGCGCAGGTTCCATGAGAACGGCAGCCACATCGCCCCGCTTCAGCTGTCGCTCGAGACCCTCGAGATCGTTGAACTCTGCAACTCGCGATGTTTCGGTGACGTCAACCGGAGAGCCAACGTTGCCAGGGCGACTCATGCCTTCGCCGTCTGGGCCAACCACGATTAGAGCCTCGTCAACCGAGCCGTGATAGCAGTAAGAGTTGAACAAAATCTTTGGCTTGCCGGTGATCGCACGCACGAGTCGAATCGCCCAACGATTCGCATCGGTTGCCGTGAGGGCGAAACTCCACTTGGCCATGCCGAAGCGCTCGCTCAAGTTTGCAGCAACCCACTCGGCATCCTCGGTTGGCAACATCGTGGTCAGGCCACCCTGGTGACGAACGCGTTTCTCAATTGCGTCGACGACCACCGGGTTCGAGTGACCAGCCATTGCGCCGGTGTCGCCGAGAGCAAAGTCGATGTATTCGTTGCCGTCGATATCCCAGATGCGATTGCCGAGTGCGCGGTCAAGGTAAACCGGAAACCCACCGGCCTTCTTGTTCATCCACGTCATCGGCACGCGACCAAATAGGTGCTCTGCGCGATCGTATGCCGCTTTAGATTTTGGGTTGCGCTGTGCAAAGGTTGCAAGCTCGCGCTCATTGAGTTCAGCTAGCTGCTCGCGATTAATCACGGATGTCTCCTCGGGTGGGTCCCCCGTCGTGCATCTTCGCTCGACTACTGCCCGAATCCATGAGGATATTCACTCTCTAGTTTGCCATCTCGCCGGCACAAGCATTGCAAACTGCTAACTTGTGAGAATGAAGCTTCTTCGACACATAGCTCGCATCTTGCTCGGCGTTGCCCTGGTGGCAGCCGGCACAAGCCATCTCGGCTCTAACCGCACCGAGTTCTTGGCCCAGGTGCCAACCTGGTTGCCGCTCGAACCCGACTTCGTTGTCGTTGCATCCGGAGTAGTTGAAATTGTGCTCGGGCTCGGCCTCGTTTTTGTAAAGCGCTACCGCCAGCAGTTCGGCGTTTTGACGGCATTGTTCTTCATCGCGATTTTTCCGGGCAACATTGCCCAGTTCACAGAGCAGCGGGATGCCTTCGGCCTGAACACCGATGAGGCCCGAGCCATCAGGCTGCTCTTTCAGCCTGTTCTAGTTGTTTGGGCGCTTTGGAGCACCGGGGCTTTTGCTTATCTGCGAGAACTGCTTGCCCGAGCAAGAAAATAGCCTGCGCCTTCGAGTGGCAGGCACTGCGGCCTGTGGGCGAGCATAGAGTTAGACAGTGCTTAAGCGACTCATAACCATCTCGAGACCGGTTCTCTGGATCAACACCATCGGAACCAC
>Ga0315902_10008298_pt1 | contig 14084 bp, 10 predicted proteins | sample LakEriMetagenome_9_FD_203523 | JGI IMG/M metagenome (GOLD analysis project Ga0315902, IMG submission 203523) | Freshwater fungal communities from buoy surface, Lake Erie, Ohio, United States - Buoy 12 MA117 | ecosystem: Environmental > Aquatic > Freshwater > Lake > Lake biofilm | place: USA... | reverse complement strand
CTCGGCCAGTCGGCCCGCCGTGCAATCGGCGGGCACGCACGTGGCCAGCGGCCGCGGCAGTTCGGCGAAGCTGCCCGCGCCGGTGACGACGACCTGCTTGCCCAGCCCCAGCAGGCGGGCCACCGCCCCCGACGACTCGCCGTGCGTCGGCACCCGCAACTGCACGGCGACATCGACCCCGCGCATCAGTTCGTCGAGCCGGCGGTCGCGGGGCGAGTCGTGCACCTCGACGAACGGCAGCGTGTCGATGCCGGTGCGTCGGCAGTGGCTCGCCGCCGCCCAGCCGGCGACCGAAAGCCGCACGGGGCGGCCGCGGGCCAGCAGGCACAGCGCCCGGGCCACGAGGTCGAGCCGCTTGCTGTCGCCGCCGGTGCCGAAGGCGCCGACGTGCAGTTCCTCGGTGGGGCCTGAGCGGCACGGCCGCCAGCCGGCCAGATCGGCGACGATCGGCAGGAACGCCACGTCGATCGCCCAGCGATCCGCAGCCGGCCCCAGGGCCCAGCGGATCAGGTCGCGGCAGGCGTGCGAATTGACGATCAGGCCGTCGAGGTCGGCGACCTCCGCCAGGAACCGTAGGCCGCGGCCGATCTCCGGCACAGCCTCGAGCGTGCGGCGGATCCAGGGCGGGCAGCCGGCCGGGGGCCGCGACGCGGGCAGCGTCTCGAACTCCGCGCCCAGCAGGGAGCGGAGCAGCGCGGCGAGATTGGCCTCGTGCAGGTATGCCAGCCGCCGCTGCCGGCAGCCGATCCGCGTGTGCAGGGCCGCATCGAGGACCCCGCGGTGGTGATCCGAGTTGCCGAGCACGAAGAGCACGGTGTCGTGGCGGCCGCGGGCCAGGGCCGCGGGCAGGGCCTCGGCGGGAAACAGCCGGTTGCCCGCGAGCAGAGCGGAGGGAGTCGCGGCCGGTGGCACCGCGAAGAAGTCGGTTCGCCACGCATGCGACTGCAGGAAGGCGAGCGTGTACGGGGCGATCGCGGTGCGGGCCGGAGGCAGCGCGCCGACCACGGCGACCTCGCCGCTGGCGACCGCCGGGCCGGGCCGCTCCAGCGTCGCCATCACGGCCTCCGCGGCCGGACGCCAGCCCAGGCCCGCGAGCACCCGGCGGCCGTGGGCCAGCGACCTGACGCGGAGACCCGGCTCGCGGATCAGCCGCGCCATGGCGGCGGCCAGGGCCTCGGGCCGCCGCGGATCGCAGGCCAGTTCCGGGATCAACAGCTCGCCCATGGAGGATGTGGAGGAGCCCACGACCGGCACGCCGCAGCCGTAGGCCTCGAGCACCGGCAGGCCCAGACCCTCGTAGAGCGACGGAAAGGCCATCATCTCGGCCTGCCGCGTGATGGCCACCAGATCCTCGTCGGGCACGAAGCCGGTGAACACGACCCTGCCCGGGGCGATGCCCTCCGCCGCGGCCCGCAGCCCGTGATGGGCGACCCGCTCGGGATCCATCTTGCAGACGACCGCCAGTTGGCGGTCCGGATGCCGGACATGGAACCGTGCGAAGGCGGCGATCATGCCGTCGATGTTCTTGCGCCAGTCGTCGCCGCCGATGTACAGGCAGTAGGGCGGGCGGATGCCGTGGCGGTCGAGCACCGCCGGGTCGGCGACGCCGCCGCGGTCGATGAGCCGTCGCTTGCGGTGATCGATGTCGCCGTACACGCAGAGCACCCGCTCCGGCGTCACGCCGGCCAGGCGGATCGTGTCGGTCCGGGTCGCCTGGCTGATCGCGAACAGCCGATCGTAGCGGCGCATGAGCCGCAGCCCTTGGAGGTACGCCCGCCGGGCCTCGTCCGTGGCCAGGTACCGCTCCGGAAACAGGTAGGGGATCAGGTCGTAGACGATCCCCAGGCACAGCGGCTGGTGCGGCCGCAGCCACGCCGGATAGAGGTAGTCGCGGCCGCGGCTCCACAGCGGCAGGAAAAAGCAGCCGGTGAGGAGCACGTCGATGCGGCCGTGGCGGCCCGCGGCGACGTCGTCCTCGAGCACCCAGCGTCCGAGCCGCTCGAACTCCCCGGCCCACGAGGGCTGCGGCATGCGGTGATCCCACAGGAACCGGTAGCGGTGCCGGGGGTGATCCAGGCAGAGCTGCCGCACCAGGCTGTGGCAATAGGCGGGGATGCCCCGGTCGCCGTTGTACTGCACGACCCGCAGATCGACGAGGAAGGTGCGGGCCGCGCCGGCCGCGGCCGACGCGGGCAGCCCGATGGCCGGCCGAGGCGGGGCGTGGGGAGTCATGCCGCCTTCCGAATGATGAGGCCGATCGACGTCGAGGCGTAGCCGGCGAGATTCAGCCGCAGGTGCTTGATCCTGCCGTGCGGCTCCCGGGCCGACGCGTAGTAGGGCGGCGGATCGACGAAGCGGTCGAGCGGGTCGTCGCCCGGGTGGAGATCGAGCGGCTCGACCCGGTGGCCCGCGTCCGTGAGCCGGCGGCACACGGCCTCGATGTCGCGGAGGCGGAAGATCACGAACGATCCCTCCGCGACGGTGTCGTCGTTCGACGACAGATTGAACTCGGTGGTGTGCACGGCGACGCCCCCGGGACGCAGGCATGCCATCTGCCGCTCCAGAAACTCCATGCCCAGCGCCAGGCTGCCGCAGTGCTCGAAGGAGCACGTGGACCAGGTGAAATCGTAGCCGCGGAGGTCGCCCGGGATGTGGTTCATGTCGATCGGCCGATAGGCCACCCGACTGCGGAACTCCGCCTCCGGGCAGAGGCCATGCGCGTTGAGCGCCGCGAGGTCGCCGACCCACTGACCCGTCGCGGCCCAGGCCCGATTCCGCTCGTCCTCGGCCGGCAGGTCGGTGGCGGTGATCAGGCAGCCGAACGACGCCCACAGCGCCGGCAGCTTTTCGGCGCCGACGGCGAAGCCGAGGCCGCGGGAGCCGGGGACGAGCAGGCCCCGCTCGTGGAGCGCCTGGCAGATGTAGGCCAGTTCCCATTGCTTGCGGTGGGCCTCCCAGGCGTCGCCCAGCCGGGCGATCCACTGGCGGAAGGTCCGCGAGTCGAGCGTGGCATGACGGCACAGCTGGGAGACGAGGCCCACTCCCTCTGGCCGCCGCCAGGGAACCCAGCGGCGGAAGAGCCGCGGCTGCGACCGGCGGAAACGACCGGGACCGATCGGCGGCGCCCCCGCCGGGCACGATGCCCGACCGCGGCGACTCCAGGGCCAGCGGGACGACGATCCTGCCATCGCTTTTCTCCGGAGACGGGCCGGCCGCGCGCGACCGCGGCTACCACTCGCGAGGGGGTACCCTACCGATGGGGGATTTGCCTGGGAAGGCCAGTTCCGGCGGGCCAAAGCGGCCGCCCGGGCCGCCCGCCGCCCCCTACGCCCGCCCCAAAACCTGCTCGTACACGCGGGCGTAGCCGGCGGCCGTGGCCTGCCAGGAGAAGCCGGCGGCGTGCCGCCGGAGATGGTCGCCCGCGGCGCCGTCGGCACGGAATCGCTCCAGTCCCTGACGGATCACGGCGGCCATCGCCTCCGGGGCGTAGGAGTCGAAATAGAACCCGTGGCTGCCGGCCACTTCCGGCAGGCTCGTGCCGCGGGAGAGAAACACCGGCCGACCGCACTGCATCGCCTCGAGCACGGGCAGGCCGAAGCCCTCGGTGAGCGAGGGAAACAGGAAGCCCTCGCAGTGCTCGTAGAGCCACTGCCGGTCGCCGTCGCTCACCTCGCCCGGCAACACGACCCGGTCTCCCAGGCGGCGGCGGGCCACCTCGCGGTCGAGAAACTCGCCGTAGGGCGTGGCCTTCTTGCCGGCGATCACCAGCCGCGCATCGGGCAGCCGCTCGACGAGATCGAGGAGGACGTGGAAGTTCTTGTGGGGCAGGCTGTTGCCGACGGTGAGGAGGAACGGGCCCGGTGGCACGAACGCCGGCCGTGCGGCCGCCGCCGGTGGCGGCGGCCCGATTCCCAGCGGCACGACGTGCACGGGCCGGCCGCCGAGCGGCACGTGGCGGCGGACGTCGTCGGCGACCCACTGCGAATCGGTGACGATCGCCGTCGCCCGCTCGACCTTGCGGCGGATCGCGGCCAGCTTCCGGGTGATCTCGCGGTCGCGGCCGTCCCGTGGAGCCTCGTGCAGGAAACTCAGGTCGTGGATCGTGAGCACGACCGGCACCCGCGGATCGAGGGGCAGGTATTTCGAGGTCTGGTTGGTGACGTGCCACAGCGCGACGTCGGCGGGTGGCAGGAAGGGCCGCACCACCGGCCGGAGGAGCCGCGTCAGCCCCTCCTTCTTCCAGAACGCCACCTCGAGGCGATCGAAGCCGCCGGCGGGCAGATGACGCTCGCTGCCGGCGGGCAGGAACAGGACCGGACGGAACCTGCCGGCCGACACGGCGACCAGCTCGTGGGCCAGATGGAATGCGAACCGTCCCAGCCCGCAGTTGATGTGCCGGAGTTTTTCCAGGTCGATGACGACGCGGGGCAGGCGGTCGGACATGCTCCCACGTTGGCCGACCACGGGAACGGCGTCAAGGACGCCCGGCATCGGCGTGCGACACCGCGGCGTCAGGCGTCGAAATACATGCAGAATTCATAGGGGTGCGGCCGCAGCCGCATCGGCTCCAGCTCCCGCTCCCGCTTCCACCTCAGCCAGGTGCCGATCACGTCCTCCGTGAACACGTCGCCGCGGAGGAGGAAGTCGCCGTCCCGCTCCAGGGCGGCGAGCGCCTCGTCGAGCGAGCCGGGGGCCTTGGGCACGTTCGTCAGCTCCTCCGCCGGCATGTCGTAGATGTCCCGGTCCAGTGGCTCGCCGGGGTGGAGCTTGTTCTGGATGCCGTCGATCGCCGCCAGCAGGATCGCGGCGAAGGCCAGGTACGGATTGCAGGTCGGGTCGGGACAGCGGAACTCGACGCGTTTGGCCTTGGGGCTCGCCGAGTACATCGGGATCCGGCAGCTGGCGGAGCGGTTCCGCTGCGAGTAGGCGAGGTTCACCGGCGCCTCGTAGCCCGGCACGAGCCGCTTGTAGCTGTTGGTCGTGGGGTTCGTGATCGCGAGGATCGCCGGGGCGTGCCGGAGGATGCCGCCGATGGCGTGCAGGGCCATCTCCGACAGCCCGGCGTAGCCGGTGCCGGCGAACAGCGGCTGGCCGGCCTTCCAGAGCGAGAGATGCGTGTGCATTCCGGATCCGTTGTCGCCGTAGATCGGCTTGGGCATGAAGGTCGCGGCCTTGCCGTGCCGCCGGGCGACGTTGCGGACGATGTACTTGTAGAGGCACATCTGGTCGGCCATGCGGACGAGCTCCTGGAACCGCATGTCGATCTCGCACTGCCCCGCGGTCGCCACCTCGTGGTGCTGGGCCTCGACGTCGATCCCGCAGTGGATCATCGTCTGCATCATCTCGTTCCGCAGGTCCATGAGCTGGTCGGCGGGCGGGCAGGGAAAGTAGCCCTCCTTGTGCCGCAGCTTGTAGCCGAGGTTCGGCCCCTCGGCCCGGCCCCGGTTCCACTCCGCCTCGCAGGAGTCGATGTGGAAGTAGCCCGCCTGGGCGGTCTGGTCGAACCGCACGTCGTCGAACACGAAGAACTCGGCCTCGGGCCCGATGAAGCAGGTGTCGGCGATCCCGGTGCCCTGCAGGTACGCGACGGCCTTCTTGGCGATGTGCCGGGGGTCGCGGGAGTAGTCCTCCCGCGTGATCGGATCCTGCACCATGCAGATCATCACCAGCGTCGGGATCGAGGCGAACGGATCGACGAACGCCGTCGTCGGGACCGGCACGAGGAGCATGTCACTCTCGTTGATCGCCTGCCAGCCGCGGATGCTCGAACCGTCGAAGCCCAGGCCGTCCTCGAAGGTCTCCTCCTCGAGCTTGGTGACGGGAATCGTGAAGTGCTGCCAGGCACCGAGGAAGTCGGTGAACCGCAGGTCCACCGCCTTGACCTCCTTCTCGCGGCACAGCGCGAGCACCTCACGCGGCTTCATCGGGCTTCCTCCGGGGGTGGCCCATGATACCCCCCGGGGTGCGGCGCGATCAGCCGGGCCAGCCAGCGGCCGTCGCGCGGGCCGAACTCCAGCCGGCCGCCGAAGTGACCGCCGTGCAGCGTCACCGACGAATCGGCAGCGGCCGCCGGGGCCGCTGGCGGCTCGTAGGTGCCGGCGGCGATCCGCCGGGCGAACCCGCGGCCACCGGAGACCGGCCCCGCCTCGTGGTCGAGCCAGGCGAGGCGGTGTGCGGCCAGTTCCTCGGCCTCGATCGCCGGCCCGCCGGGCTCGGGCAGCGCGGCGAGTCGCCACGTGCGGCACGCCGGGCCATCCTCGAGCAGGAGGTCGTAGTGGTGGCCCGCCGGATCGTCCGGGGCGCCGGTGTGCTCGAGGATCGCGAACCGCGGCACGTCAATACTCGTCGCCGGCCGCCGGGGCGGCGGCCGCCACCGCCAGCGGCTTCGGCTTGTGGCGGACGGCGCGGCGGACGTTCTCGTCGCGGAGCCGCTCGACGGCCGCCTCCAGGCTCATGGCGCCGAGATCGCCGTCCACGCGGTCGCGGAGGCTGACGGTGCCGGCCGCCTCGTCCCGCGGGCCGCAGACGACCATCATCGGGATCAGTTCGAGCTGCGCCGTGCGGATCTTGGCGCCGAGCTTCTCCGCGGCCAGGTCGATCCCCGTCCGCAGGCCCGCGGCCTCGAGCCGCCCCTGCACCTGCCGGGCGTAGGCCTCGCTCTTCTCGCTCACCGGGATGACGCGGACCTGCTCGGGCGCCAGCCACAGGGGGAACGCGCCGGCGAAGTGCTCGATGAGCACGCCCACGAACCGCTCCAGGCTCCCCAGCGGCGCCCGGTGGATCATCACGGGGCGGTGCTTGGCGTTGTCGGCGCCGATGTACTCGCAGTCGAACCGCTCGGCGCTGGGCAGGTTGTAGTCGAGCTGCACGGTGCCCAGCTGCCACTCGCGGCCCAGCGAGTCGTGGATCACGAAGTCGATCTTGGGGCCGTAGAAGGCGGCCTCGCCCGGCTCGGGCTCGCAGCCCGGCAGGTTCATCCGCCGGGCCACCCGCTCGATCGCCGCCTCCGCCTCCGCCCAACGTTCGGGAGGGCCGACGTACTTGTCGCTCGCGGGATCGCGGAACCCGAGCCGGACGCGGAAGTCCGCGAAGGCCAGGCTCTCCAGGACCTTGAGGGTGAACGCGATGCAGCCCTCCACCTCCTGCTCGACCTGCTCGGGCGTGCAGAAGATGTGGGCGTCGTCCTGGGTGAAGCCGCGGACCCGCGTCATGCCGCCGAGCTCGCCCGACTGCTCGTAGCGATACACGGTGCCGAACTCGGCCAGCCGCAGCGGCAGGTCCTTGTAGCTGTGGGGCCGGGCCTTGTAGATCATCGTGTGGTGCGGGCAGTTCATCGGCTTGAGCAGGTATTGCTCGTCGTCGCTCATGGCGATCGGCTTGAACTGGGAATCGGCGTAATAGGGGTAGTGGCCCGAGATCTTGTAGAGATCCACCTTGCCGATGTGCGGCGTGTAGACCGGCTGGTAGCCGCGGGCGGCGAGTTCCTCGCGGACGAACGCTTCGAGCGTGCCGCGGAGGATCGCCCCCTTGGGCATCCAGAGCACGAGCCCCGAGCCGACCAGCGGGCTGGTGGTGAACAGATCCAGCTGCTTGCCGAGCACCCGGTGGTCGCGCCGGCGGGCCTCTTCCAGCGCCGCCAGGTGGGCGTCGAGATCCTCCTGCGAGAACCAGGCCGTGCCGTAGAGCCGCTGCAACTGGGCGTTGTTCGCATCCCCCTTCCAATAGGCGCCGGCGATGTTCGTGAGCTTGAAGGCGCCGATGCAGCCGGGGCTGGCCACGTGGGGGCCGCGGCACAAATCCACGAACTCCCCCTGCCGGTAGAAGGAGAGCGTGGGGTGGGCGGCGAGGCCCGTCTCGATGTGCTCGGCCTTGAGGGGCTGGTTCAGCCCGCGGACGATGTCCACGGCCTGCCCGCGCGGCACCTCGACCCGCTCGAAGGCCTCGTCGGCGGCGATGATCCGCCGCATCTCGGACTCGATCGCCGGCAGGTCCTCGTCGGTGATCGGCCGCGCGGCCCGCATGTCGTAGTAGAAGCCGTCGCCCGTGGTCGGGCCGAAGGCCAGTTCCACGCCCTCGAAGAGCCGCATCACCGCCCGGGCCATGACATGGGCGGCGGAGTGCCGCATCACCGGCAGGGCCCGGGGGTCGCCCGCGTAGAGCGGCTCCACGGCCGCCGAGGCCGCGGCGGGCAGTGGTGCGTCGAGGCCCACGGGCTTGCCGTCGAGCAGGGCCGCAATCGGCCGGTTCTTCGGCCTGGCGGAGGTTGGCGGGGGTGCGTCGGCGAGCACGTCGGCCAGGCGGGCTGCGGCGGGATAGTCGCGAACGGAGCCATCGGCGAAGCGGACGTTGGGCATGGCGGCGCTGGAATCGTGAGGCGCGGGAGGGCGAACGGCGGACGCGGCCGTTCGCACCGGAAAACCCGCAGCGTATCCGCCATGGCGCGGCCGCAGCAAGCCGCCGCCAGGGCGACCGGCCGGGGCGCGAAAGTCGCTTGACTGGCGCCCGATCACGCGCGAGACTCATGCTGTGGTCTTCGCGGGCGATTAGCTCAGTTGGTTAGAGCACTAGCTCGACAAGCTAGGGGTCATAGGTTCGAGTCCTATATCGCCCACTCGGCCGTCTTTCGGGACCGGCCTGATTTCCGAGGAACCCGCGGCATCCCCGGTGGTGGCCGCGGGTTTCGTCGTTTCGTGCGGCGCGCTGCTTTCCGGCGCGGACGCCTGCGGAGATGCAATTCGCGTCGCAATGGCGTCGCAATTCGCGTCGCACGGGGTCGGCGTTGGGGCCTCCGGCCGGCGGCGCTGCCCGTCGCCGCCGCCGCCCACCACGTCCTCGAAGTGGTGCTCCCGGGACATCAGGTAGTGCTCGGCGGCCACCTTCGGCGAATGGCCCAACCACTTGGCGACCGCATGCGCCGGGTACCGTTCCACCCAGTCGGTCTCGCAGGAGGCCCGCAGATTCTGGAACAGCCGCGGCCAGGCTTCGTGGCCGGCCTTCGCGATGATCCGCTCCAGGTGCGTGCGCAGGTTGACGCTCTTGCGGGCCGCCATCGGCACGACCAGCATCGCCCCGGCCTCGGCCTGCTCAAAGGCGTCCGCCAGGATCGCCCGCAGCTCCGGGCAGATTGGAACCACGCGCACGGCGTGCTCGCCGCCGTGGTGCTCGGTCTTCTTGGCGAGCACGGTCAGCCGGCCCTTCTCCCAGTTGATGTCGCCCCACGTCAGCGCCCCGATTTCCGACGGGCACCGCAGGCCGGCCAGCCGAGCAAGGGCCACCAGCAGCCTCCAGTCCATCGATGGGCAGGCGTCGAGGATGTCGCGGATCGTCTTCAGCGAGACATACCGGGCGCGGGCCGGATTTGACTGGGACCCGGAGCGGAGGTCCGCAAACGGGTTTTTTACCAACCAGCCCCAGCGTATCGCGGCCTTGAAGACCTGTTTGGCCACGCTCACTCTCTTGGCGACGGTGGCCGCCGCCAGCCGGTTGTCGCTCGTGGTCCGCTTCTTTTTCCGCCGGCCGCTGCCCTTCTTGTCCCTGACGACCCACGCCCGCCACTTGTCCGCATCCTCCGCCGTGATCGCATCGACCGCCTTACCGGCGCCAAAAAACGCCGTCAACGAGTCCAGGGTCTGTTGGAAGCTCTGGACCGTCGCGGGCTTGGTGGTCGACCGGGCGACGAACGCCTCGGTGAGCTGGCCGAGCGTCACGACCTTCCGGGCGGCGGCTCGCGGCTCCGCCAATCCGGCGCGAACCAGTTTGTCGTGCGTCGAGTCAGGCAGGCTCGCCACCCACCCGGCCAGGTCGGTGTCCGCCGCCACGCCGGCGATCAGGCAGACATTGAGCTGCTCGACACGGCTCACCCAGACCTCGGCCGCCTTCTTGGGAACAGCCCCGAGGTAGACGGCTCGGCGTTGCCCGGCGCCGTCGTAGAACTGGATGCGCCAGGTTGGCCGGCCACCGGCGCCCCGGGCCCTTATTCGTGCAAGGCTTGCCATCGTCACGCCTCCGTCGCCGTTCTACCCCGCCGCCGCGGGCCCGGTCGAGCCGTCAGCGGTGAAAACATCCGCGCCCGCGGCGGCCGCTTCGGTGCGGTCGATAAGCCAGCGTTGCAAGCACGCCACGGGGTACAGGACCACATTGCCGATACGGACGTGCGGCAGTCCCTCGGTCCGCGTCCAGTCCCAGAGGAGCCGCTCCGAGATCCCGAGTGCGTGGGCCGCTGCCCGGGGCCGCATCGCCAACGGGTGCGGCCCTGAGTCCTGTCCGTTGGGGTTGGGTGTGTGGCTTGTCATGACGCCTCTTCCGTGACCGCCGAGTTTTCGTGGGCCTGTTGGCCCGTGACGAGCGTGACCTCCGCGCACCGCCCGCGGCCGCCACGGTGGACCTTCACCAGCCCCGCTTCCTCCAACGCGTGGACACCGCGGCTGGCCTGGTCGTGCGACAGCCCCATCACCTTCCGCGTAGACGCATCGACGCGGATCGGCGCCACCGCCCCCGCCCGGAGGCCGTGCTTGAACCAGAGGGCGATCCCGAGGGCGAGGGCGGCCCTACTCCGCGCCGCGGCCCGCTGGAGCCACCACATCGGCGGCTTACCGCCCAGGTACGTCTGGCCGCCGCTCCTCCGCCGGGGCTTGGCGGCGACCACGACCGGCGCCGTCCGATCCACGCGGAAGGTCGCCAGATCCAGCTCCACAGCCAGGTACCCCTACTACTAATAGAAGAAGAACTACTTGAAGAAATAGAAGAAGAAGAATTGAACCGGTTCCGCGCTCGTGCGGACCTACATCCGCACCGCCGCGGAACTACCTCCGCATTCCTGCGGATGTGGCAGCGGCCCGGCCAGTCGTGTGACCGTGTTCCAGAAATCCTCGCCCGCCTCGTCGACGTACCGGTCGGGGTACCGCACGATCGTGGAGTCGGTGCCGATCTCGAACCCGCCCAGGACGATCCGCGAGGCCTCCACCGTGATCGCGCGGGCCCGCTCCACCTCCGCGTCGATCGTGTCCATGGGCGCCTCGATGAGCACGGCGTCATGGACGGGCGCGCACAACCCGACCCCGGCCTCCACGAGCATGCAGCAGGCCAGCCGGAGCATCTCGGCGCCGTGAGCCTGGCAGGGGAAGTTCGCCAGGCTGCGGGCGTTGGCGCCCTTCATCGGGTCGATGGACGGCCCGACCTGGATCGGCCAGCCGAATACGGTCTCCAACCTACCGAGCAGCATGGCGCGGTCGACGGCGGCCTCCGACCATTTCCAGAACACCGGGTAGGTCTCGCGGTGGAGCCGGAGGAGCCGCTTGGCCATGTCAACGGGCTGGCCGATCCGGTAGGCCAACGACTCCGCCCCCATCCCGTACTGCACCGCCAGCACGCACGCCTTGAAGAGCGCCCGCTCGCCCGCGTGCGTCGCCTTGGTGCCCTCCGGGGGGATCGCACCAGCCTGTTTGCCGAAGGCGAGGTAGGGGTCGCCCGAGTGGTAGGCGGCGGCCATAGCCTCGTCGCCTGAGAGCGCCGCCGCGATGCCGAACTCCTGCTGGCCGTAATCGATGTAGGCGACCGCCATACCTGGCTCCGGCTTGATGAGGCTCCGCAGCCACCGCGACGGCCCGAAGATGAATTTCGCGTTGCTCGGCTGGTTGCGGCCGGTCCTCGCGCGGAACGGCATGATGCCCGTGCGGTTGCGGCCGTCGGGGCCGATCGCGAGGTCGTCGAAGAGCCGCATCATGCCCAGGGCCGACCGCAGCTCCCGCAGCTCGGCGACCGCCTGGTAGGCTTTGGCCATCGACCGGAATGTGTCCTCCTTCAGATCCAGCTGCCCGCTCTCCAGCCGCGGCCACGGAATCCCGTTGGCCACGAGCCAGGCGGCGAACTTGTCCCGCTTGAAGACCGTCCCCTCGAAGACGCCGTACCGCCGATCCACCTCCGCCACGAGCGCGGTCTGGACGTCCTTCCACCGCGCCCGGAGGTGCTCGAACATCGCCACGTCGATCGGGATGCCGCGGTGCTCCATACCCGCGACCGCCCAGCCGTACCGCCCGCGGAGCAGCGCCCGCGGCAGGTCGATCCGGGGGAGCATCCGCGGCAGCAGCCGTTCGAGGGCGTAGACGTCCTCGGCGCAGTAGTCGAGCAGGGCGTGACGCTCGTCGGCGGTGAACGGGCCGCCGCGGATGGCGAGGTCCCGCATCGCGGTCTTCTCGGTGCCTTCCATCGCGGGCAAGCCGTGATAGACGAGCGCCCCGAGCAGGCTGGCGTCGCTCTTGGACGTGCCGCTCATTCAGGCCGCCCAGAACGTCGTACCCGTGGCTGTCACTGCGGGCGACAAGATCGAGAGCCTGCGGCAGTGGGCCTCCGGTCGGTGCCTGTCGGCGGATCGGGCGGGGGTGTATTCGCGGGTGGAAGTCGGTGGAGGGAGGGTCAGGCGAGTCGTGCGGGAGCCGGGGGTGAATTGAGCCTTCGGGAGCAGGTCACAGACGTTCTCCGGGGGTTGGTGGCGGGGGTAGACTTTGGGACGGTTACTGCCCGCCTCCCCTCCTGTCATCACGAGGCCCGCCATGAAGCCCGCGAGGTCGCTTCTCTTCTTGGTCGCCCTGCTCGTGGCTGGGTTATGGCTCGGCCCGACTCGCACGCTGGCCGACGAGTTGCCCAAGGATACGAACAAGATCAAGAGTCTGACGCCGGAGCAGGCGAAGAGGATTGCGACGGATTTCAAGGGCCTAGTCCTGCAACTCGAAGGCCTCACCACGCTCGACGCCGAAACGGCCAAGGCGCTCGCGGAGTTTAAGGGCGACCTGTCCCTCGACGGCCTGACCACGCTCTCCCCCGAGGCGGCCAAGGCGCTGGCGGAGTTCAAGAGCAGTGGGCTGTCCCTCAACGGCCTGACCACGCTCCACGCCGATACCGCCAAGACGCTCGCGGAGTTCAAGGGCGATGAACTGTGCCTCGACGGCCTGACCACGCTCCACGCCGCGACGGCCAAGGCGATCGCGGAGTTCAAGGGCGAATGGCTGTACCTCAACGGCCTGACCACGCTCGACGCCGACACAGCCGAGGCGCTCGCGGGATTCAAAGGAAAGGTGGCTCTATCCGACCACGTCAAGAAAACATTTTTCGCCAAGAATCCGCTGACGCCCGAGACGGCACTGGCTTGGGCCGTGGTGTCGAGAGGCAACCTCTCCCATGTCACCACGCTCGACGCCGATACGGTCAAGGTGCTCGCGGAGTTCAAGGGCAACAACCTGTCCCTCGACGGCCTGACCACGCTCGAAACCCCCGACTCCATCGCCATCGCCCAAGCCCTCGCCACGCGCAAAGGCCGGTTATCCCTCCCCAACCTCAAGAAAATCTCCCCCAAAACGCTCACGGCCCTGATCGAGAAGCAGGACGTCGAAATCCCATACATCGAGACACTGGAGTTGATTCAGGAACCCGACGGCAGCGGCAACGACGACTTCGTGATCCCCAAGTGGCTGGAGGAGCAAGAAGCCGAGCGGCGGGAGCGGCAGAAGCAGCAACGGGCAGCCCAAGAGTAGACGCCGACCAGCCGTAAGGCGATCCCGTCAGCAGCGGTCTCGAAGCCCGGCTGCCAAGGTCCGCATCCTTGCCGACCAAGTTCCGCAATCTTGGACGTCCCGCTCGTTCAGGCCGCCCAGAACGTCGTACCCGTGGCTGTCACTGCGGGCGCCAAGATCGAGAGCCTGCGGCAGTGGGCCTCCGGCCGGTGCCTATCGGCTGATCGGGCGGGGGTGTATTCGCGGCAGGAAGGGAGCAGTGGCGGTCGGGTGCGGAAAGTGGTGCGGGAGCCGGGGGTGAATTGAGCGGTAGGGAAGGTTCGAGTCGCGTTCTTCGGGGGTTGGTGGCCGGGGTAGACTTTGGGACGGTTACTGCCCCGCACGCTCGTCTCCCTCCTGCCATCACGAGGCCCGCCATGAAGCCCGCGAGGTCGCTTCTCTTCTTGGTCGCGCTGCTCGTGGCTGGGGTGTGCCTCGGCCCGACTCGCACGCTGGCCGACGAGTTGCCCAAGGACACGAACAAGATCGAGAGCCTGACACCGGAGCAGGCACGGAAACTGGCGGCAGAGTTTCCGGGGG
>Ga0315902_10008294_pt1 | contig 14087 bp, 14 predicted proteins | sample LakEriMetagenome_9_FD_203523 | JGI IMG/M metagenome (GOLD analysis project Ga0315902, IMG submission 203523) | Freshwater fungal communities from buoy surface, Lake Erie, Ohio, United States - Buoy 12 MA117 | ecosystem: Environmental > Aquatic > Freshwater > Lake > Lake biofilm | place: USA... | reverse complement strand
TTAAAGATATTCGTGAGCATTATGATTTAGAAGAATTTTTTAAAGCAAAAATCAACAACTACAAGCAGTACGCTGCTGCCTTTAATTTGATTGAGGCTCACAATTCACTTGAATTTACTGAACCACAACAAATCATCGATAATAAAATTACATTATTAGAGCACATCACTCGTAAAGAGGTAAATAAAGAAGGTGTTAAAGACCGTGTAATGGAAGAGTTTGCTAATATGGATAAAGGATCTCGTATACTTGCTTATCGCATGTTGTTAGAGAAGTTTAATAGTAAATATGCTACTTTATCTGATCGTCAAAAACTTACATTAAAAGAATTCATTAACAACATCACTAATACAACTAAATTACGTGAATTTGTTAATAATAACTTTAAAGCTATTACTGAGGAAATTAATACATTAATCCCTACAGTAGCTGATAAAACCACTCAAATTAAATTAGCTGAGGTAGTTAATTTATTACAGCCTTTAGATAAAACACAAAGTGTAAAGGATGAAAATATTGTTTCTCTTTTACAGTATTATCAATTGATTGACGAATTAAAATCTGTAAAGTAATGAATAGATTGCAACAATTAGCTGGTTTAAATGAAGATGCTACAAGTGCTCCTGCACCCGTAAATGCACCTGCTGATGTAAAAGCTTTAGGTAAAGCTCAAACATCTGCATCAACTGTAACTTCAAAAGCTAAAGCAATCAATAGTATTCAAGAATTTCCTGGTGCATTTGAAAACTGGTTTAAAACACTAGGATTCCAACCAGGTAAAATATCTAAAGGTGCTGTACGTGCTGAGGTAGAAAAAATATTAACTAAGTTAGGATATAAGTAATAATGGCTGAATTAAACACATATGGTGATTTAAAAAAAGTTATTAAAGCTATATCGTTAAAACAAAAAGGTGAGAAAATAGGAAATGTAGCGTTAGGAGCGGTTATGGGACTTATACCTGGAGCTGAAGCTGCTAAAACAACCTTTGATTTTATCAAAGCAGCAATTTCAAAACCAGATGCCAAGAAAACAAATACTTGGTTAGATAAGTTAGATGTAGATGATAAGATGAGTGCCATTGTTGATAATACTGTGGAAAATGGATTTATGCAAGCAATGGCTAAATCAATAGAAGGCGAATCAGATACTAAACCATTAGAGTCTGATTTTAATATGAATGCTAAAATGGTTAACTACCTAAAACAACAATATGGTGGTAGACATATAGCAGGTATAACAGAAAATAAAGATATGGATTTAAAAAAATACATAGAAGAATTAGTACGTAAAGAACTAGAAGAAATGTCTGGTTCTGGTGCTGCTGGTCCTTATTCAACTCCCTATGCTTTTGCTAAACCTGGTCAAAAATCAAACGCTGCTGTTAAAAATGCCGAGGAATCAGGTTGGAAATTAGCAAAAAAACCAAAAACATCTAAAGTTGTAGATTATAAAAAAATATTTGAAGTGAAAAAATTACAAGATATTATTAAAGAAGAGTTACTTAATGAAGTAACTTACCACAAATTTAAATCTGAAGTTAAATTCAGAACTAAATCTGAACAATTGCATAAAGCAATTCGTGAGGTAAAGAAAAAATTACAAGAAATCGATCGTATTGTTGAATACACTTCACGCATGAAACAAGAATTAAGTGAGGATGGAGGAATTAATTACTGGAAAGCAACACAAAAGAATGTTGCTACTATCTCAGAAATGGTAAATCAACTAAATAATAAAATTAAAAATCTCAATCAATAATGGCAAACGTTCCTTCAAATTTTAGTGCAACTGTTGTAAGTGGATCAGGTTCAGTAACAGGTTCATTTTATGGATTTACTGTTGCTCAAGCTGCTACCTTTACAGGTTTAAAAGATGGATATGGTAGTACTTTAGCTGCTGCTTCTTCTACTTTAGTTTTCCCTGCAGGTGCTAATGTACCTTTAACTGTAACTAGTGCATCTATCTCAGCTGGTGCCGTAGTATTTTATAACTAATTAAAGTAAAAAGGTAAAATGGCAAAAGCAAAAGGTGGCGCTAAAGAAGCTCGTAAAATAACCTTTGGTAAACGTAAAGGTGGTAAAGCAAAAAAGTCACGTGGACCTAAAGATAAAAAAGTATCAAAATACAGAGGCCAAGGCCGCTAAATTAAAATAAACATGAAAAGTATAGCTAACCAATATCGTGATTTAAAAGAAGGCAGAATGTCACAAGCAAACTTCATGCGTAATTTACGTATGAGTATGCCTCAACACGTTACTAATGTAACTTCATTTAATGATGCTGTTAGAATTTTAAAAAGTAAAAGCATTTTAACTGAAGCTGCTTTAGGTGAAAATAACTTATTAGATGAGCTTGAATCAGAAATGGAAAACGGTAAATCATATGCCGAAGCTATTTCTATTGTAGCTGCTAAACATGGTATGGGTGAAGATGCTTTAGCTACTAAATATCCTGAAGAGGCTGTTGGCAATAAAGCTTATGCTGATAATTATGACTATGCTGATGATGAATACCCAGCAGATTATGATACTTTTAGTGATTATGATGATGGAGAATTTTGGGAAGGTAAAGAAATGGAAGTTAGTAACCCAGAAGTAAAAGTAGGTGATATCGTTATTCCTAATAAAGGACCACATGAGGGAAGAACGCATGAAGTTATTGCTATTTTTCCTGATGGTTCTTTTAATATTAAGCCTAAATGGGCTGGATTAAAAGCAGCAGATATTAAATATAAATTAGGTGCTGCTAAAGCAAAAATAAGTGATGTTGAAGTACTTGCTGAAGCTGAAAATCCAAACCTCAGAAGTCCAGAAGGAGTAGCTGAGTTAGTTGCTAACAAATATGCTGATAAATTAATCGCATTAAGACCTAATTTTAAAGAATTTCAAAATGCTGCTTTAAACTTTGCAGGACAAGAAATGTTAGCTGGTGGTATGAACAAAACCGCTGTATCTAACTTATTATCTGCTTACGGATATTTTGAAGATTGGGTTCCTGACTTTATAGATGCTCTTGATAGTGAGCTTGAAACTCAATCTATGATTAGCAAAGGTGAAGAAGAAGAATCAGGCAAATATACTAAATTTGATGATTTTGAAGGTGGAATTAGCGAAGTTGAAGAAACAAAATACCCAGTTGCTGGTGAAAAAGGATATATTCGCGTTAGCCAATTAAAAAAGGGTGATGTGTTAGGTGGATCTGGTTTAGAGATTGTTAATATGTCTACTGGCGCTACAACACCATCAGGTAAAATTGAGGTAACTGTTAAAGATCCTAAAACAGGAAAAGAATTAACTAAGCTTTGGAATAAATCAACTACTGTAAGACTTAAAAAAGAAGATTTAAGCGAAGCTAAGAAAAAAGCTGAACCTAAAGCCGAATTACATCCAAACAAAATTCATCCACAAGAATTACGTATGGGTATTAAGGTTGAATTAGAACATACTGATGATTTAGATAAAGCAAAGAAAATTGCTTTAGATCATTTAGCTGAAAATCCATTCTATTATACTGCACTTAAACTTTCAGGAATTGAATCACCTTCAGCTCCTAAAGCTAAAGCACCAGCAGAAAAGAAAGCTAAGAAAAAAGAAACAGTTGAATTGGTTGATAAAGAAAACCAAATGAAACCCGTTTCAAAAAAAAAGCTAAAGGAAGCTAGATTAAACATAGATGGCGAGCCAAATACTGTTGTAAAACAAGCTATGGCATATGTTGATTCAAATCCTATGTTGAAAATTATATCTGATGATATTGAATTTCAACAATCAAGTAACCCAAATGAAGCTATCTTAAGATACGGATATTGGGAAGAATTACCAGATGAAGCTATTGCAAAATTAAAGTTGCAATTTAATGTAGAGGAAGATTTAGATTATGATACAAATACTGGCGACATGTTTATGTATCTATTAACACCTAAAGCTAAAACAGGTTCAACTGATTTAGGTGCTTCATTTGAAAAATTTAAATCACAACTTGAGGAAATGATTCGTGAGGCGGTAAATGAAATGCAAAGTGATGAACAAGAAATAGACAATATAGCTATGTCTATGGACGAAACATTTGATGGACGTGATAATTTAGCTGATGAAATTGCAGCTCAACAAAAATAATATATGAAAAATCTATTAGTAGATCATACTCCATTTCAAAGCGCAAAACTTACTATTGCTGAAAATAAGCAATTAGGTGAAGGTAAATCTCTTGTTACCCTTGTTGGTAAATTACAAGAGGCTGAGCAAAAGAATGGTAATGGCCGTGTATATCCTCGCGAAATTCTTGAAAGAGAAGTTAAAAAATACGCAGATGGCCCAATTAAAACCCGCACTTCTTTAGGAGAGCTTGACCACCCTGAAGCATCTGTTGTAAATTTAGCCAATACCTCTCATGTTATTACAGAGGTATGGTGGAAAGGTAATGACTTAATGGGTAAATTACAATTATTACCAACTCCAAGCGGTAACATTGCCAAAGCACTTGTATTATCAGGTATTCCACTTGGTATTTCATCACGTGGTATGGGTTCTGTTAAGCAATTAGGTGAAACAGTTGAGGTACAAGATGACTTCGAGTTGCTCTGCTGGGACCTTGTTAGTGTTCCTTCCACTCCACATGCATATATGAAACTTGCTGAGTCAAAGCAATTTGCCTCTATTAAAGATTATAGTAAAGTAAATGGTTTAATTACAGAGATTATCTGTAATGCAACAGGAGTTTGTCCTCTCTGTTAAGTTCCTTTGCGTTTTATTATATCTGCATATATTTATGGGCATCCTGTAATAGGTTGCCCATCTCTATGCAACCTGGGTAGATTATAAACCCCCATTAAGATTCCTAATAATCTTATTTCCGTAAATTTAATTTAAGGACAATGTCAAACAAAGACTTATTCAAAGAGGCTATCGCCGACGCCAAAGCCGTTCGCGAAGCAGCGTTAGCAAACGCAAAAGCCGCTCTTGAGGAAGCCTTAGCTCCAAAAATTCAATCTATGCTTGCTGCAAAATTACAAGAAATAGAATCTGAAGATTTAGACGAAGCAAAAGACAAAGACGAAGTTGAAGAAGGATTTATGCCTGACGTAACTGGTGATCTTGGTCAAGATGCTGAAAGAGCAAAAGGATTCGCTCTAGAAGAAGGCGACGATGAACTTAGTGAAGATTTCGATTTATCTGAAATCTTAGCCGAATTAAGCGAAGAAAAAGAAGAAGAGCTTGATGAAGCAAAGAAAAAAGATAAAGAAGAAATGGATGAAGCTAAGAAAAAAGAAGACCTCGACGAGGCTGAAGAAGCTGAAGAAGAGGAAGAAGAAGAGTCTGAAGAAGCTGAAGAAGAAGAAACTGAAAGCGAAGACAAAATCACTGATTTAACAGTTGACGAATTGAAAGACATCATCAAAGACATCATTTCTGCAGAAATGGGCGGTGGCGAAGAAATGGCCGCTGACATGAGCATGGATATGGGTGGCGAAGAAGGTGCTGAAGACGTTAGCGTAGATTTAAGCGGTGAGGAAGAAATGGCTGAAGATTATTCCTCTGATGATGAATTAGACGAAATCGATTTAGAAGAATTATTGGCTGAACTTGATTCTTTAGACGAAGTTAAAGACGAGAAAGATCTCGACGAAGCTAAGAAAAAAGACAAGAAAAAAGAAGATGAAAAAGACGAAATGAAAGAAGCTCTTGAGACAATCGAGACTCTTCGTAACGAGTTAAACGAAGTTAACTTACTTAATGCTAAGTTGCTTTATGTTAACAAAATCTTCAAAGCTAAAAATTTGAATGAATCACAAAAATTAAAAGTAATTGCTCAATTTGATAAAGCAACTACTGCTACTGAAGCAAAAACTATTTTTGAATCTATGAACAATGCTATTGAAAAATCTAAAAAGAGCATCGTTAAAGAATCATTAGGATTTGCCTCTAAAGCCGCTGGTGTTGCCCCTAAAAAGCCTATCGTTGAGGTAGATGCTACAATGTCAAGATGGCAAATGCTTGCTGGTATTACTAAATTTTAATTATTAATTTTAAATTCATTTGACAATGAACGTACAACAATTATTAGAGTCATCTAACCAATACAAAGTTGTAATGGAAGATGCAAAACGTTTGTCAGGAAAGTGGGAAAAATCAGGCCTCTTAGAAGGTATCAAATCCACTACCGACAAAAACACAATGGCTATTCTCCTTGAGAATCAAGCTAAACAATTAATCACTGAAACTTCTGCTACTGGTGGTACTAATAGCATGACAGGTGGTGGTTACAATTCAGAAAACTGGGCTGGAGTAGCTTTACCATTAGTTCGCCGTGTATTCGGTGAAATCGCTGCTAAAGAATTCGTTTCTGTACAGCCGATGAACTTACCTTCAGGACTTGTATTCTATTTGGATTTCAAATATGGTACTGGTGTAAAACCATTTTCTGCTGGTGGTTCTTTGTATGGTGCTAACGCAACTACAAACGTAACTGATATCGCTTCTCAGTCACTTTACGGTGCTGGTAAGTTCGGTTACTCTATCAACCAGTTCTCAGCTTCTATCGCTGCTGTAACTACATCTATCGCTTGGTCTGATTTCAACTTGGATGCTAACTATTCTGCTTCTGTAACTCAATACAAGAAGATCTTAGTTCCACTTCCAGCTGCTGCTGACCAAAACGGTGTTCGCGCATTCGTATTCACTTCTGGTTCAATCGCTGCAACTGATATCTTACAAGCTTTCACAGCTGTAAGTAACAACACAGCTTCTTTCATCGTAACTGGTTCTTTAGTTACTAACGTAACTGGTGCTAGTGCAGGTAACGTAGTATTGTATTATGATGTACAACCTACTCCAGCTGCTCGTGGTGATTTCGAAGACCAATCAGTTTCTGGTGGTGCTGGTAACGGTGGTGATGGTGGTTATCCTAACGCTCAAAGCGCTACTGCAATCGCTATCCCAGAAATCAACGTTCAGTTGAAATCTGAAGCAATTGTTGCTAAAACTCGTAAGTTGAAAGCACAATGGACTCCAGAATTCGCTCAAGATCTTAACGCTTACCATAGCGTAGATGCTGAAGCTGAATTAACTGGTATCTTATCTCAATACATCTCTATGGAAATCGACCTCGAAATCTTAGATATGTTGATCGAGAATGCATTCACAGTAGATTACTGGTCTGCAATTAACAACCAATCAGTAACTTCTGCAGGTGTAGCTGTATCTGATTTAGGTTTCTATAACACACAAGGTGGTTGGTTCCAAACTTTAGGAACTAAGTTACAAAAAGTATCTAACACTATCCATCAGTTAACATTGCGTGGTGGTGCTAATTTCTTAGTAACTTCTCCAACTATCGCTACTATCTTAGAATCAATCCCAGGATTTGCTTCTGATGGTGATGGCGAAAAGGCTGAATTTAACTTTGGTATCCAGAAGGTTGGTTCTTTAAACAGCCGTTATAAGGTTTACAAAAACCCTTATATGACTGAGAACGTAATCTTAATGGGTTACAAAGGTGCTCAGTTCCTTGAGTGTGGTGCTGTATTTGCTCCATATGTTCCGTTAATCATGACTCCACTTCTTTACGATCCAAATACCTTCACTCCACGTAAAGGTTTGATGACTCGTTACGCTAAGAAGATGATCCGTCCTGACTACTACGGTAAAGTATATGTTGCTGGTTTAAATACTCTTTAATCTAGTATAACATAATAGCCCCGTAAGGCTATAAACAATTAGGGCTCAAGCGCAAGCTTGGGCCCTTTTGTTATATGTATACCCGGTACCAACAAATGCGCGTTTTGTATTTTTTAACCAAAACCCCATTTAAAACATGGAAAATTTAGCATTTGTTCTACATTGGCATTTTTTGCTAGGTGTAGTAGTTGGTGTAGTGGTAGGACCGCACATCAAAAATTTAGTTTCTAAGTTTATTAAAAAATAAACTAAAAGGCCCGAGCAATAAGCTCGGGTTTTTTATTTATATTTATATCAAATGTTGTTGCATGAAGGAACCAAACCGTGAGAGAAAAAACGACATTAAGCTCATTAATGCCGTTCAGTTAAATGATGAACAAAAAGAAGCAAAAAGGTTAATAGTAGAAAACCAAGTTGTAATTGTAACAGGTAGAGCAGGATCAGGTAAATCATTAGTATGTGCTCAAGCCGCATTAGATTTTCTTAAGAAAAAACAAATCAGCTGTATTTACAATACACGTGCTGCTGTTGAAGTAGGTAAATCATTAGGATTCCTCCCAGGAGCATTAAATGATAAGTTCGATCCATATATGGAGGCACTTATCGAAAATCTTAATAAATGCTGCACCAATAAAAACGAAGTGCCTGGATTAATTGAGGATGGTAAGGTTAAAGCATTACCAGTTCAATTCATCAGGGGTAAAACTATCGATGATATACTAATTGTTGAGGAAGCACAAAATCTTACCAAAGGTGAGATGCTAGCTATATTAACACGATTGGGCAAAACTGGTAAAATTGTTATCAACGGTGACAACGAACAAACCGATATAAACTCAAAAACAGGCGAAATAAACGGGCTCTCTTACGCAATCGAATTATCTAAAAAAATCGAGGAGATCAAGTGGATTAAATTGAAAGAAAACCACAGATCGGATCTAGTCGGAAAGATACTTGAATACGAATATGGAAAATAGCTATATTTATACGTGTTAAATACTACTTATAAATGGCTATCAATCTCAAAGACCTTTACGACATATACTATGGAGATACAGCATACCTTTCACCAGTAAAGGGTAATACTCCATTTGAATACTACACAAACGACCCAGAATTTACTAGAGATGCTAAAAGTGCTGCTAAATTTGTTGCGCAGCGCTTAGGTGTTTCTGGTCCTTTATATAATGCTGCTAATGGTACTTACCTAGCTAGCCCTGCTCAATTAAACATTTCTGATTTAACAGTTTACGCTGCATTTGAAGAAGCAGTTACCACTTACGGTAACATGGTTTATCAATTTAAAATTAGAGATAATTATATTAATATTGAAGGTTCTGATTCATTACCATTTAATAATAGTGCTATTACATTTGTTAATAGTATTGATGTTAACTCACCAATTACTTGGTCAGGCCCTCGTTTAGCAACCTGGGAAGATATTGGATATGATCAAGCATATTCACAATCAATTGTTGATGGTGAAATTTATGCTATATCAGCCTCATTATCTAATTTTATAGCATTAGATCAAAAACAAATTAAATCATTAACATTTGCTAATGACTTTTATGATCAGTCTTTAAATGCAACTATTGATTTAAGTGTATATGTTTATAACCAATTCAATAAAATGGGTGGTTTAACATCAGGATCAGGCACATCAGGCAATCCTTATGTAATTACTACTACTGGTTCTTTTGTTTATACCTTTGTAACATCACCTCAAATTGCAGGTGGTGGAGCTCCATTTGGTACAGGATCTATTCCAACAGTATATGTTCAGGATAGTAATGAACCTGCATTAAACAATAGATTAATTAGCAATAACTTAGCTACTCTTACAACTACAATTGCTGAGGATTACGCCTCAGAGGCAGGAGTAGGAGGACATTATAATGTAATTAGTGGTGCTATTCCAATGATAGCAGGTGTACAAGATTATGATTTAAATGCTTGGGCTTCAGCCTCAGCATCATTAGAACCAGGTGATAGAATTGAGGTTAGAAGAGTTTATTATGAAGAACCACCTGCAATTGTAAGATATTTTGATCCATATGCTGGTACAGGTACTGGTATTCAATCCTTACTTGAAACATTTGGATTTGGTCAATTTTCTCCTGGTATTAACTTCTTATTAATGCCAATTTATTTTGATGTTCAAAGAATTCAAGCAATTGAATTAAACGATCAAATAAGGAGAGCTGCTTATTCATTTAATTTAGTAAATAATAAGTTAAGAATATTTCCTATTCCTAATGTAAATAAAAATTTATTTATTGATTATGTAAAAATAAGCGATAAATTTAGTGCTGTAAAAGATCCTAGAAATAATATTGTAACGGATGTAATGAATGCTCCATTTAGAAATCCATTATATTCTAGAATTAACACTGTAGGTAGAACTTGGATCTTTAAATACACATTAGCATTATGCCGTGAAATTGAAGCCCACATCCGTATTCAATTTGCTAATTTAAATATTCAAGGTGTAGGACCACTTCAAGGATCTGAATTAATTACGGATGCTAGAACTGAAAAAGAAAATCTATTAACTGAATTAAAGGAAATGTTGAATGAAACCTCTCGTAGAGGTCAGTTAGAAAGAAAGCAACAAGAGGCTACTTTCCAACGTGATACATTACAACAAATTCCTTTACCAATTTATATATTCTAATGCCAGGAGGAATACAAGTATATCCACCAATAGGAACGAGCATAAATCCGTATCCAACGGGCTCGCCACCTCCTCCTCCTCCCCCTCCACCACCACCACCTCCTCCAACAGGATCTGGTAATCCACCTTCTGGTTCTGGTGGCCCAACAGGCGGCGGTGGCGGAATTATTGGTAACTTAGATCAACAAATCAGTTATTCTAACCAAAAAGTTGGTTATTTTAAAATTGATTTGTATAATACTAAGCCAAACTTATATGGAGAGTCATTAGAAAAATGGTATTATCCTCCAATTGAAGTAAAATGTTTAATTGAAAGAGGAGTTATAACAAATACAGATACTGAATTTGGTGTTGATGTAAATCAAACATTAACTGTAACTGTAAGTAAAACTGAGTTTGAAACAACATATAACTTTACTCCTGAAGTAGGTGATATTGTTACAGATCAAAGTAAATACTATGAAATAAGCAGCATAGATAGACAATTTGTAACAATTCCAGGCACTGGAACTTCATCATCAACACTAGGTAATGCAACAAACACACCAGGATTTATTGTATTGTATGTACTATCTGCTTACTTAGTAAGAACAAGTAAACTTAATATATTAAAATATAGTACATAATGGGACTATTAGGTAAAATATTATTAAAAGAAGGTATCACAATTTTTAGATGTGATGTTTTAATTAAAACCGATGCTGAACAAAATAAAGTTGAGGTTTATAATGAAATTAGAGCATTAGAGGGTGTAGTTGTGGTAACTATTGAACAAAGTGATTTTTTAGATGCTAAAGCAACTAACAACTACGAATATTCTTTATTAAAAATAAAATATATTGGTAGAGGTGATGCTAAAACATCAATTAAAGATATAGGTATTAGTGCGGTAACTAAGAATCGTGTTCCTGGTTTATTGCAGTTTATACCTCGTTATAATACAATTGTAAAAGTAGGATCATATTAATATTAACAGCAATGAAATTACTAGACATTTTAAAAGAGTTAGACAATAACGACGACATTATTAAAAAAGGATTTAAATTAAGCGAACCAGAGGTAGATCCAGAAACAGGAAGAGTTACTAGCTCTGTAACTTATTTACCTAAGTTTAAACAAATTCGTATTGATCTTTATAAAGTAAGAGATCAATTTAGACCGTTTAAACAATCAACTAATCCTGATATTGCAGCTACAGCTAAAAACATATCTACTACTATTAATAAATTAAACGAATTAATTTTAGCATTAGATGGAATGATTGAGTTGCAAAAAAGTATGAAATAATGACTCATATTCGTAAACCAATACCAAAAAATCAGTCTCAAATTACTCAAGAGGCTTTACCACCCGCTTATTTAAAAAGCCAAGGTAAACCGCCTCAGGATACTTTATTTACTCATAATCGTGCTTTTGAAACATCACGTAAAAACGATAAAATAAAGGATGTAAATGTTGGTTTAGAAGATATTGATGGAGCTATTAAATATTATTTTGACAATATTATTAAACCTACAATTGTTTTAGATGGTCAGTTTCATGCTGTACCTACTATGTATGCCTCTCCTGAAAGATGGCAATCAGTACAAGCTGAGGGATATTTTAGGGATTCAAATGGTAAACTTACAATTCCTTTAATCATATATAAAAGAACTAATGTTGAAAAAAATAGAACATTAGGTAATAAAATAGATGGTAATAATGTATCTTTATTTCAGTTATTTCCATCTAGATATAATGCAAAAAATTTTTATGATAGTTTTTCTGTTTTAACTAATAGAAGACCATCACAACAATACTACATGTCTGTAGTACCTGATTACGTTACTGTAACATATGATGTAATTGTATTTACAAACTATGTAGCTGAAAATAATAAAATTATTGAGGCAATTGAATTTGCTTCTGACTCATATTGGGGTGATCCAAATAGATGGCATTTTAGAACAATGCTTGATAATTTAGCTACTACCACTACTATTAATACTGGTGAAGATAGATTTGCTCAAACCTCTATTACTTTAAGAGTGCATGGTTATTTAGTTCCAGACAGTATTAATAAAAAATTAGCTAATTCCTCTATTGGATATACAACATCACAAGTAATATTTGGTATGGAGGTAGTAGGTGATGTTAGTGAAACCTTTGATGCAACCTCACAAATAGCAGCCTCACAAGGAGGTGGTGAAACATCATTTGTTGGAGGAGGTACTAATGTTACTATTAATAGTACAACTATTGATCCAGGAGCATCAGGTGATTTAGATTATTTAAATACAAATATTACTAAAGTAGCAGATACAATTACTGTACCTAATACAGCAATATTTACAGGAGCTGCATTACTACAACCTCCAGCAGGATCGACTTTACCTGCAACAACTAAAAATAATTTCGTATTTTATATTAATGGACAAAATATTAATATTAATTATGTAACATTAGTTGAGGCAGGAGGTAATGTAACAGTTATCTTTAATACAACATCGATTGGATATACATTAGATACAACAGATGAAGTAATAGCAATAGGTAAATTTCAATAACAATGTCTAAATTTGGTGTCAAACAGAGTGATTTTAGTAAAGGTCTAACGGTAACTGGTTCGCTAGTTATTAGTGGGTCTCAAACTGTTACTGGCTCTATTATTGCATCTAATTTTACTGGTAGTTTACTTGGTACATCATCTTTTGCCACTTCTGCTTCTCAAGCAACATCAGCATCTAATGCACATTTATTAGATGGTTATCATAGTTCAGCTTTTCCTAGATTAGCTTTATCTAATACATTTACTGCTGATCAACAAGTTTTTATTTCTAGTAGTAAACTTATTGGAACTTTTGAGGGTGATACATTTTATATTCTTGATAATATCACCAATGCTGAAATTGGATTATCAAATGCATTATCAGATTTTAATGGTCCTTACACAGCAGGAATTTATGTATCATCAGGATCAAATTTAGATTATCTTACAGCTATTGAAATACCTAACGGACCTAACTTTATAGGTAGTGGCTCAATTAATCTTAAATTTCCAACTAATATAACTGGATCTTTAATAGTAACTAATGGGGCATCAGGCTCATTTTCAGGATCATTTGCAGGTGATGGTAGTGGAATAACTAATATTTCTGCCTCTAGCATTGTTGGATTAAATTTAGCTCAAATTGCTAGTGGTAGTGTAACTGCATCCGTTGATCCTGCTTATGGATTTAAAGTTAATACTAGTGCTTCTATCTCTGGATCTTTAACTGTACAAGGTACAATAACTGCTCAAACATTAGTTGTACAAACTATAACCTCATCTCAAGAGCTTGTAACTGGATCTTTAATTGTAAGTGGATCTTTAAATGCTTATGGAGGTGTAACTGGTAGTTTACTTGGAACAGCAAGCTGGGCTAATAACGCCACTACAGCATCCTATGCTTTAGTTGCTACTAGTGCCTCTTATGCTAGTGCTTCTACCTCAGCATCATATGCTTTAGTTGCTACTACTGCATCAAATGCTTTAACAGCATCTTATGTAAACCCACTTTCCCAATCAGTAATAATTTCTGGTTCATTAAGCCTAAATTCAACTACAAGCAGTGGATTTGTATCAAATGCTGATACATTAATATTTGTAGGTACAGCATCATTTAGTGGTTTAAATAGCTTTACTAGTAGTATTGTAATTGAAAACCAAACAAATCCTACAAGTTTATTTTTAATAAAATCAGGCAGCACTA
>Ga0315902_10008293_pt1 | contig 14090 bp, 13 predicted proteins | sample LakEriMetagenome_9_FD_203523 | JGI IMG/M metagenome (GOLD analysis project Ga0315902, IMG submission 203523) | Freshwater fungal communities from buoy surface, Lake Erie, Ohio, United States - Buoy 12 MA117 | ecosystem: Environmental > Aquatic > Freshwater > Lake > Lake biofilm | place: USA... | reverse complement strand
CGGAGGGACCGATGCCGACGAGAATGCGACCTTCATTGACCCCCTCCTTCAAGCTTCCGCCGATGATTCCCCAATCGCCAGAAGCCCAGCCGCTGGTGAACTTGCTGACCAGGGTCGCGCTGCCGGGCCAATACCGCGCATCCCACACCTGATCACTGCGAAACCACAGTTCGACCGAGAGGCTTTGACTCTCAAGCGTGCTGGAGCCATCCAACTCGACCAGGTCCATGCCACCAAAGAGGGCGGCAGTCGCCGGGATGTCGTCAGTCGAGTCGATGACCTCAACGCCCTCGGTCGCGACCGCCGTCCAGGTCCTGTGCACGACAGGGGCACCATCCTGGGATTCGGTGGTCTCCGTCAGGTCAGTTTTCAGCGGAAGGTAAGAGAACACGGGAGGGGTGACGCGAACTTCGTTGGCTGCCGGCCCGTGGCGATCCGGAAACGCCTGCGTGGACCGGCCAGGCGTGAACAGGAGAATGAGCAGGACAGCAAGCGTTCGCATCGGGTTCATTCACGGGGGGGAGGTGTCCAGCCTCGTTTTGGCCAGACGCGTCCCCCTTAGAATAGCTTCGGCTCCCAACGCAAGCACCACAGTCGTGGGGGGAGGGCAGGGGGGAAACAACAACGGTATTTCGGAATGCCTGGAGCGGATTCGCCACAGCCCTGACCGGCGCACTGCGGCAGATTGCGATTCGGCAGCAAGCAAGCGGCAAAGCCGCGTGCGTGCCCCCTCTCCCGCGAAACAACATTCGGTCAACAGCCCCCGCTTTGCTGCGGGAGAGGGCCGGGGTGAGGGCACAATTGGCGGGTGCAGCCGGGTGCATTCGGGCACTGGTTGATGTCGATCCCTGGAAACGGAGTGCGGAGGAGCGGTTTACCCCCCTCATCCGACCTGCGGTCACCTTCTCCCCCCTCGGGGGGAGAAGGAACTGCCGGGAGCTGTCCATTGCTCCTTGAGCCGCACGACCAACCGCCGTCCCTGGGCATCGACCCGACTCATTCATCAAGACTGATTTATGGACATTGTGAATCATCAGTCAATCTGCTAGACTTCTTCTTGTGAGGAAACCGAGGGGCCGATTGCGGTCCAGCTTTCTCACAAACATGCTTTTGCGAGAGTTGCGATCGAATGGCTGAGGGTAAGATCAAGAGGTTGACGGACAAGGGTTTCGGGTTCATTGAAACCGGATCCGACACGGACATGTTTTTTCATTCGTCGAATGTCGAAGGTGTGACGTTTGACCAGCTCCGCGAGGGGCAGAAGGTCAGCTACACCGCAGGTCGCGGTCCCAAGGGCCCCCGGGCTGAGAACGTCCGCCCCATCTAGGGTCGACGTGCGGCATGATCTGAAAAAACAAGGCAGCCGACGGGCAACCGTCGGCTGCTTTTTTTGCAGTCCGAAAAGGTGTCAGGACTCGTTTTTCGGTCTTCCCCGTGGTCGCAGGGGCGACTGGAGGTTGAGTTGCTGCGTGATGTGCTGAAGCCCAGGTCTCGTCGCCCAACGGCGTGTCTCGGTTGACGCTGGTTCGCACTGCGTGCAGTTTCGCGGCGGGTCAGTGGCTTGTTGACCCGCTCGGCCCAGGGGGGGGGGGGCCATCGGCTAGGGGGTCAGCCGCCGCGGATCGCATTTGGGCTTGTGCAGCCAGCGGGCAAACGCCATCGCCTGTCCTCGGCCTGCGGAACCAAGCCCGCCAGCTTCTCCCCACGTCGTGGTCTTCCCATGCCGTCAGCCTAGCCGCGATCTGCTCTCTGGAAAATAGTCCTGCCACCTTTTCCGGCTCCCAGAAAGGGAACCTGATTCCACCCCGGAACCAATGATTGCCCCCGAAAAGCAGAGGAGATCTTTGCCGGAACTACCTCGAAGAGGTTTTCTTCTATAGCCCAGGGTTGCCGCGCAGCGGCTACCCTGGGATTGCGATCCGCATCAACGCCGGAGCCCTGAAGGGGCTCGCTTGACCGTCGGGCGGTGGCGCGGCTCCCAATCCGCAAGAGGCCGGTCATTTTATCGGGGCGAATCTCGCCGGGAGTTTGACGCCTGGCTTCCCCCCCAAAACAAAACGGGATCAATCCCAGAGATAGCGCTCATCCCACTCGAGATTGTGCCTTGCCAAAATCCTCCGCAATTCATCCTGGAAACTTTCCTGGCGATGGTGCTCTTCCTGGTTACGGATGTATTGCACCAGGGGCTCGACATGACTCGGGCTGATCGAAAACGCCGCATCGCCTGATTGCCATTCGAAATCGCGGAGCGATGGCGATTTCTGCTTGGCCCACTGACTCGACTCGCGTTTGAGTTCCTTGATCAGGTCGGCAACCGTTCGCGTCCGTCCCAAATGACAGGCGATGTGCACATGATCCTCCACACCTCCCACCAGCACGAGCGGGCATCCCAGACTGTTGCAAAGCGCTCCCAAGACACCCTGCATTTCGCTGCGAAGCGTCGGATCCGACAACCACGGCTGACGCCGCTTGGTGGAGAAGATGAGATGGATGATGATTCGGGACAGTGATTGAGGCATGCTTCCTCCGCGCTGACGGCTGATTGTGTCGTTGCGACTCTATGACATTTCGGGCAGGGAGGCTCGGTGAGTGAGGGATGTGCCGGGCGTAGGATGAACTGTGGTGACGACATCGGAATGCACGGTCAAGCGAGCCCCTTCAGGGCTCCGGTCCGCCTGGGGGGACGCAACCCAGGGTAGCCGCTGAGCGGCAACCCTGGGCTATAGAAGACAACCTCTTCGAGGTAATTCCGATCCAAGTCCAGCGCCGTACCACAGGTGCCTCCCCTGTGAGCCCACAAGCTCGTGCCGTTTGTGACGAGGGAAGCCGAGGTGTCAGAAAGTGTCAGGACTCGGTCTTTGGTCTTCCCCGTGGCCGCAGAGTCGACTGGAGGTTGAGTTGCCGTGCGATGCGCTGAACCCAGGTCTCGTCGCCAAGCGGTGTGCCTCGGTTGACGCTGGTACGCACTGCGTTCCGAACTGCGTGCCGTTCCGCGGCGGTCAGTGGCTTGCTGACCTGCTCGGCCCAGCGGAGTAGGCGGGCCATCGGCCAGGGGGTGAGCCGGCGCGGATCGCGTTCGGGCTGGTGCAGCCAGCGGACAAACGCCAACGCCTGTCCTCGGCTCGCTGAACCAAGCCCGCCCGCTTCGTCCGCATGTCGTGGCCTTCCCATCCCGACAGCTTGGCCGCGATCTGCTCTCTTAAAAAGAGTCCTGACACCGTTTTCGTCTCCGCGTCGTGGCATGGTTGGGTCTACAAGAATGGCGACATTCCGGAGTCGGCGATACAGAAGCTGCAAGAATACTACGCCAACGAAATTGAAGAGGTCGACGCGTTCAAAATGGCGAGAAGCGAGTCAGACACCCGGGGCTAACCGGCCAATCAACTGGTATGATGGGTTGCAAGTGCCGAGTGAATTCGGTCGCCAACCACCAATTCACGAGAATGGACCGTACACCATTTCCGGATGACATTCCTCCATCGAACGTTGTTTCGCCTGAACTCTGGCATCCGGCCGGTACGTCATTTCCGAACTGGCGACTGGTGATCACTGCCTTCACAACCGTTTTTTGCTCCCCACAACTTCGCGAGGGATGGTCGACAACTGATGAGCGAGATCGAACTCACAATTGGCCAGTCACTTACCGTGACGGCAATTACTTCAGTCGGAAAGGACACATGGAATGCATCCTGTGAAAGCCTTCCTTCATCCTGGAAGTGCACGATCATCCATCGTGCCCATCTCCAAATCTCGCCGGGAATGCCAGTATCATGCTGGGTGCTACGTGTGATTCGCACCAGACTAGAAGTTGTAGTATCAGACAGCGACTTCGGCTTTCTTCCAATCTCGGACCGGAAACGTCCTCTCTATGTCACATCGCTTCGACATTTTGCGGCCATCCTCAAAGGAGGAATAGATCTCGAATCCGCTGACGGGGATTCAGTTGCTGAAACGAAGGGGATGTTCACTCGATGTTGGAAGCAAGACCAGTGGGATTGGTGTGCCGTCTATACTGCACTCGGCGCTCCGGATTTCAACGTATCCCGGGAAGTCTCGATCCTTCTCGGTGTCCTCGGCGCTTGCATTCGGTGCCAGCGCTTATCGATTGCGAGGCATGTTCTGCAGCGTCTCCACGATTTCGATCTGGAGGAACGAATCGACTCCGCCTTGGCATCGATATCGGAAACCGTGCCTCGTCTCGCTATTCCCCGCCGAATTAGGACACAGAGCCGCGGTCGCGTTGCGAAAAACACCACCGCATCAGTCCATGTCCAGTACCAGAAGGCGAAGCTTGACGAAGCAAATCGAACGCACGCTGAACTGCTGGCACTACTCCGATCGCACCTCAGCGAGTATGGTCACTTGATCGAGTCCAACGAGCTGATCGATGCATATGCCAGACTGCGCACTGGACCGGCCATTTTTGAAGCGAAGAGCATTACCGACGATAATGAAGTGTCACAAATTCGACAGGGACTCAGCCAGTTGTATGAATATCGATTTCGCCACCGCATAAAGGATGCCACTCTCTGGCTGCTCCTTTCTCGAGCGCCGTCGGGCAAGTTGGAATGGATGACCGAGTACATAGAAAAGGATCGGGATGTCCGGCTTCTGTGGATCGAGAATGGTAGCCTTTCTGGACCGTCGTTTGGCAGGTTGACCGAAAGTGGTTCAACAGCTATTCGCCGCGACAACGCAGGCAATCATAAGTGAGTGTGATAATTCTTCGGTTTATGCCGAATTATCGATCGCACGTCTTTAGTGATTTCGCTCTCGTCGATGTACCGATACCTAAAATCACAATTGAAAAGCGTTCAACGACCGCGGTTGTGGAGTCGCTACAATGGCAAAAGGTAAGTTGGTTGACCTCGGACATCGTTCGTTTCCCACACAAAAGGCAGCCACGACGTATTTCCAACAGATGCTGAGACGCCATAAGGTTGGCACGGTTCTGGTGGAAGGCGATTCAGATTTTCAAGATGTCAGAGCACTACTCGAGCGGCATCCCGAATGCGACCAGAAAGTTGGGTGCGGAATTGCAGCATTTGCTGTTCAGCTCGACAACGCTGGCAATCGGGGGTCGGGAAAAGTGTCAGGACTCTTTTGTCGGTCTCGGAGACTGCTTCAGGCCAGGTCGTGCCGTGCGGGAGCGTGAGCATCGACCGCGGCCCCCGACCGCATGGGAAGACGGTGGAAGCACCGTACTCCAGGTGAGACGAATTCGAAGTGGTCAGGTCTGAGACCGAAGTGGTCCATGTGGTCTGATCGTAGATTCCAGATAAGGGCGCAGCGTGCTGGGGATGGTTCATCAAGGACAATGATGACCTCACCCTTTTCTTTTCCCGCGAACCTGGCGGTTCATCCCGGCGGGCTGGGACTCGCTCTGGCTCTGTGGGAGAAGAGGCGTCGACGCCCATAATGCGAACAGGGAGGGATCCTTGAGAATCCCTCCCTGCTGTGAAAGCTCCCCGACTAGGGGTCGAACCTAGAACCTAGCGGTTAACAGCCGCTCGCTCTACCATTGAGCTATCGGGGAATGTGCTCTGACGGGTCGGCACAAACCAATGGAGGATCACGGCTTGCGCCGGGTTCACCATCAGTGAGGAAGCATTCTAAATGGCGCTCGCATTTCTTGCAAGCGAATTGTGGGGAATGACACTGGACATGCGGAACGGTTCGCGATTTCCGGAGCAGGAAGTGCAATTCCGTCCGGCAGCACGGTGGACACCCGCCCTCCGGACCGGAAATTCGCTGCCGGTCTTCGGCACGCAGCTCCGCCATCGAGGCTGGTGGTTCTTCCGTTCTCGAACGGAACACTGAAAAAAAGTTCTGAACGGCGGCGGGAGCAGGCTGCGTTCCCGGGGCGATGACCGGTTTGAATCTCCGGATGTCTTGGAGAATCAGCATGGGAAATCGCGATTCGGGTCGAGCCTGTCGTCCTGCGGGATTCGTTCGGCCAGTTGTCGTGGTGCTGACCTCAAGGTTAACTTCTGGGAAAGCGGTCCAACCGCGTGACAGCGAGTGTTCGTGACTTTTGCCCGGTCAAGCACGTTTTCTCTTCGCAGGCCGACAAACGACCGGCCTGTTCCTGGATTTTCAGAGGTCTTTTATGCGTTCCCTGCGCTTTGAGCGTCTGCCTGGCCTCGCCCAGGATATTTCTGTCTCCCCCGAAGGCACCCCCTGGGTCATCGGGACCAATCCGGTGGGGCAGCAGGGCGATTACGGGATTCTCTTCTGGGATGGCCGCAACTGGGCCGACACCCGCGGAGGGGGCTGGCGCATCGCCTCGGGTCCCCAGGGGAGTGCCTGCACCTGCAACGCCCGGGGAGAGATCTATCTCTACGAACGTCAGGTCTGGACCCAGATGCCGGGGGGGGCGATTGACGTCGCGGTCGGCACGGGGGGCCAACTCTGCATTTTGGGGAACGAACAGGTCACCCCCCAGGGGGACTATGGGGTCTGGCACTGGTCGGGACAGCGCTGGACTCCCCTGGGTGGAGGCGGAATCCGCCTGACGGTCGCCGCCGATGGAGCGATCTGGGTGGTCAACTCGGCTGGAGAAGTCTGGGTTTATCAGCGGCAGGCGTGGACCGGGCCGCTGCCGGGCTTGGGGATTGACATCGGTGCCGGGGGAGACGGATCGGTCTGGCTCATCGGGACCAACCAGGTGAGTCCGACGGGAGACCGGGGCCTGTACCGCTGGAATGGACAGGACTGGGCGGCGATGGGAGGTGGGGGGTTGAACGTAGCCGCTGGTGCCGATGGCCGTCCCTGGGTTACCAACGCCGCCTACGAAATCTACCGTGGCTCGTAGCCGGGCTGCGGATTTCACCCGCTGACCAGTTCACCCGCCCGTCGGCTGGGCTGGCGTTCCCCTGGCAGTCTCGAACTGTTGGGAACCGGGGAACCGGGCCGTTGTGACTGTGGCCGTTGTCATCAGGGCCAGGGTTTTCCGTGTGTCCGCCCGCGGACGGCCGTGGGTGAGTGAATGGCTTGGTCGTGACCTGGCGTCTTCGGACGGCTTGGACAGGGCCTGATGCTCCCCAGAGGCAACCCGATGAAAACGCTCGACCGCGACCAGATTCACTACGAGTTCAACCGGGCGCATCCTGCGCGGCTGACGATCGAGTCGGGGGAAACGATTCGCGTTGTGTCGGAAGATGCGTTTTCCGGTCAGATTCGGCGGGCCGGTGATCGGCGGGACAAGAACACGATGCCCTACAGCAATCCCGTGACCGGGCCCATCTCGGTGATGGGGGCCGAGCCGGGTGACGCCCTGGCAGTGACGATTCTCGACATCGAGCCGGCAATTGGTCAGTGTGCGACCTACACGGGTGGGGCGCGGCAACTGTCGGAGTGGCTGGGGGAGGGCTGTCCGCACGGGGCGCATGTCTGCCAGATCGCTGATGGGGTCATCCATTGGTCGGACACGATTCAGATTCCGTACCGGCCGATGCTGGGGTGCGTGGGGACCGCCCCCGCCTGGGGCGCTCCGACGACCTTCCCGGCGGGGCCGCATGGGGGGAATCTCGACCTGATCGAAGTGGGGCCCGGGGGGACGCTGGTGTTGCCGGTATTCGTGCCGGGGGGGCACCTCTATCTGGGGGATGCCCATGCCGCCCAGGGGCATGGTGAGCTCTCGGCCAATGGCTTGGAGATGCCGGCCATTTCGACCATTCGGGTGGAGTTGCGGAAGGGGCCGCGTCTGGCGTGGCCACGGATTGAGTCGGCAACACACATTGGCTGTGTGGCGAGTGGCAGCCCGTTCGAGAGGTCAATACCGCTGGCCTATTCGCAATTGATCCTGTGGCTGGAGGCGCAGTTTGGCTGGGATCGCTGGCTGGCGTATGACCTGCTGACGCATGTGGGGGAGATCTCGGTGGGCTATCACGGAATGGGGACGGTGCTGGCGAAGGTGGACCGGAGGTATCTGTCTTAGACCGGGGCTCCGTCTGGAGCCGGCCGTCCATAAGTCCTGGAGATGTTTGCGGAGGAGCCGATATGTGGCTGATGGGGGGAGGCGGGGCGTTAAATTTTGCCCATCTTTCCTGGTCGCATGAAAAGTGGGAAAAACAGGGGTGATTTGCCGATCGAAGCGGTCCCGGGGATCTTTACAACTTCGAAGAAAAGTCGGATAGTACCGCGCACAGTCGTGGATTGATCCGAGGACTCGAGGAGTATGGAGATGCTGCAGGACGCACGTGCCAGGATGGTTCGACGGTTTCGGTCGGGCTTGGGAGTCGCGGTAGTGGGGGCGGGCTTGTGGGGGGCCGGAGCGGCGGTGGTGCCGGCCCAGGAGGCCGGGCAGGCTGTCGCGCCGGTCAATGAGAAGGCCAACCTGTTGCGCAGCCAGGCCGACGAGGCCTACCAGCGGGGCGACTACAAGCGGGTCATCGACATTGCGAATCAACTGCTGCAACAGTTTCCGAAGGACAACCCGCACGTGGCCTACCACCTGCGGGCCAGTGCCAAGATCGAATTGGGGAAAGCGGCCCGGGACGGGAAGCAGATCCGCGACGGGATTGCCGATTCTCGCAGTGCCCTGAAGGAGGGGGAGGGGAAGTTCCCGTGGTTGAACGTTCCGTATATCTACGGAATGACGGCTCTCGGCGAACTGGAAAACAAGGCGGAACATCTCGAAACCGCAATCAAGTGGGTCACTCCGCTGCTGGACAAGCCAACGGGCGAGATGTTCTCGGAAGAGGACAAGGGGAACCTGTATTACCAGCGGGGGATGGCGAATTCGGCGAAGGGAGATCAGCGCGCCGCCGCGGCCGATTTCACCCGGGCGACCAAGCTGGCCCCCCGGTTGCTGGCACCTCACCTGCGGCGGGCCACCAGCCTCGCCTACCTGGGGAACACCGATGAGGCCGAAGAGGCCTTCAACGAGACGATCGAGCGGTTTCCCACCGCGGTGATCGCCTACAACGATCGCGGAAACTTCCGCCGCGGTCGGGGTGACCTGGATGGCGCGCTGAACGATTTTTCGAAGGCGCTGGAACTCGATCCCAAGTTTGCGATTGGCTACATCAACCGGGGGATCACCCAGTTCGACATGCAGCAGGCGAAGGCGGCTGAGGGAGACTTCCAGCAGGCGACCCGTGTTGCCGGGGATTTGAACACCCGCAACATGGCGGTGCGGTTGCGGGGTGGGGCCCGGCTGGCCCAGGGAGAGGTGCAGGGCGCCGTCGATGACCTGACACTGGCCGTGCGCTCGAACCCGAATGATCCCACCATCGTGGAAGAACGAGGGGTGGCTGAGTTCTGTGCGAGGCACTTCCCGGCCGCTGCCGACGATTTCGCCCGGGCCATGCGGATCGACAACAAGCTGGTCCGGATCGTTCCCTGGTACTGGTTGGCTCTGCAAAGGTCAGGCCGCGACACCGAGGCCAAGGCGTTGATCCAGCGGACGATGGACCAGGAGATGCCACCCATCGGGTGGATTGGGGCTCTCTGCAAGATGTGTGACGGCCTGATGACCGACGAGGAATTGCTGCGGGCGTCGCAGGATGAGGGGACCGAAGTCGAAAAGCGCCAGAAGCTGTGCGAGGCCAATTTCTTCCTGGGCCAGGCGGCGGTTCTGACCAAGGAACCCGAAAAGGCCCGCGACTACTTCGAAAAGGCGGTCTCGTCGAACCTGTTCTCGCTCTCGGCCTATCGCGGAGCCCAGTTCGAACTGCAGAAGTTCAACAAGTAGACCCACTCCAACCGGGCGACTGACCAAAACTCCAGGGATGACCACTGTCTCCCTGGAGTTTTTTTGCGCGAGAGTCGGTTGGGCGGGGCTGCGTTCTGGGTTTCATACAAGTGTTTGTTTATGATTGGGTCAGAACGTCTCCGGGAGGCATGACTGTTCGGAGACCTGAACCCCACGCCTCCGTTGAGTTGGGGCTGGCTGTTTCCTGTTTGTGGTCAAACCAAGCATGTTGAACCGTCGTGAGTTTCTGCAGTGGACCGGGGCCGCCTCGGTGGCGGGATTGTGGACTGGATCTGCCGGGGCGCAGCCGGAGAAGAGGCTGCGGTTGGCGGTGGTGACCACCGAGTGGCGGTATCACTCGCATGCCTGGCACATGGCCGAGCGGTTCCTGGTCGGGTATCCGAAGCAGGGGAAGTGGCACCGTCCGCCGCTGGATGTGGTGTCGGCCTACGTGGACCAGTTTCCCGAGAATGACCTGTCCCGCAGCCGGTCCGCGGAATTCAAGTTTCCGATTTATCCGAGCGTGGCGGAGGCCCTGCGCTGCGGAGGGGATCGGCTGGCGGTGGATGCGGTGCTGATCATCGGCGAGCACGGCCGTTATCCCCGCAGCGAATTCAACCAGACCAAATACCCCCGCTACGAGCTGTTCAAAGGGGTGACCGATGTGTTCCGCAAGGACGGGCGGTCGGTGCCGGTCTTCAACGACAAGCACCTGTCCTGGAAGTGGTCGTGGGCGCAGGAGATGGTCGACATCTCGAAGGAGTTGAACTTCGCGTTCACAGCCGGGTCGTCGTTGCCGGTGACCTACCGGATGCCGGATGTCGAACTTCCCTATGGAGCCGAGGTCGAGGAGGTGCTGGGAGTGTCGATTGGTTCGGTCGACAGCTATGACTTTCACTGCCTCGAGATGATGCAGTGCCTGGTGGAGCGGCGAAAGGGGGGAGAGACCGGTGTCGTCGCGCTGCAGGCGCTGCGGGGTGATGCGGTCTGGAAAGCCATGGAGGCAACCTCGTGGGGAGCGGGGGGTTGGGATCCCCGCCTGTTCGAGGCGTGTCTCTCGCGGACGCAGACGCTTGCTCAGCCCGAGACGTTCAGCCATCGCTATCCGACCCCGGCTCAGATCCGTGAATGGGTGAAGGATCCGGTGGCCTACCGGTTTGAGTATGCCGACGGCCTGAAGGCGACGATGCTGATGATGAACGGACTCGTGGGCGACTTCAATGTGGCGGTGCGGCTCAGGGGAGTGGCGGAACCGCTCTCAACGCTCTTCTATTTGCCGCCGACACCCAACGTGATGTATTCGGCCGCCCTGATGTCGAAGGCTGAAGAGACCTTTGTGACGGGGAAGTCCCCCTATCCCATCGAACGCACCCTGCTGACGGGAGGCCTGGTGGAGGCGGGCTGCCAGAGTCTGACCAAGGGGCAGGTGCGGCTGGAGACTCCGCACCTGGCGGTGAAATACACCGCGCCGCGCGAGTCGACGCATTGGCGTTCGGTCTCGTAGTCGACTCGGCAGAGGACGAAGGGCGAGGGGAGACAAGTCCTTCTGCAGGCTGGGGGGCAGGGGCTTGTTTGTCCTGGTTGGCAGCCTGGAACGGGGCCGGGTAAACTGCATGACGTTCTTCAGGTGATGGCTGCCTGGAGTTGTGCCCTCCCGGCCCTGGGGCTGCCTCTGGTGTGAGTGTGCGCGAACGGGGTGGCACCACGGCTGATTTTCTGTGGAGAATGCCGTGCCTGTGTCCCCCGGACATCATGCCACCCTCGACGAGCTGCGGACCCTCGAATTGACCGCCGCCTGGCCCCATGCGGTGCTGGAACGCCTCGTCTCGCTGGCGACGATCCAGCAGGCCCGCGCGGGGACGGCACTGTTTCGCGAAGGGCAAACTGCCGACTGGATTGCGGTGCTGGCGTCGGGAACGGTCGTGTTGGAAATGAGTGTTCCCGCACGGGGGGGCGTCCGCCTGCTGACGCTGGCCCGAGGGGATCTGCTGGGGTGGTCGGCCGTGCTGGGAGGCGGTGCCGTGACTGCCACGGCCATTGCCCAGTCGGACGTTCGCCTGGTTCGCTTCGAAGGGGAGGAACTGGCCGCCCTGTGCGATCGGGATCACGAGGTCGGGTTTCATGTCATGCGGCGACTCGCGTGGGCCCTCTCCCGCCGGTTGACCGCGACGCGGTTGCAGTTGCTCGACCTGTACTCACCCGTCGCCCCGGTCATTCCGGATGCCGCCCCCCGGGAGGTGACGGCATGACTGCGGCAGCCCAGGAATCACCCGGAACCGGCACTGCCGATGGCTGGATCTGGTCACGGCACGAACTCGACGCCCTGATCGGGCACCTGGCGGCGGAGGGGTACGAAGTGATTGGCCCGACCCTCGACCAGGGGGCGATTGTGTATGGACCGATCCGGGGGGTGAACGATCTGCCCGCCGGTTGGACCGATCGACAGGAACCGGGCCTGTACCGGTTGGAACAGCGGGACGATGACCAGTTGTTTGGGTATGCGGTTGGTCCCCATTCCTGGAAGCGGTATCTCTTTCCCCCCCTGACCCGGCTGTCGATTGCCGAGCGCAACGAAACCGGATGGCAGATGCGGCGGGCCGAGGAACCGATCCCGCGTTATGCCTTCCTCGGGGTTCGGGCGTGTGAATTGGCGGCGATGGCAATCCAGGACCGGGTCTTCCTGCAGGGGGACTATGTCGACCCGGTGTATGCCGAACGCCGAGCCCACGCCCTGATCATCGCCGTCCATTGCACCGAGGCGGCAGCCACCTGTTTCTGCACGTCGATGCAGACCGGGCCCGAGTGCCAGTCGGGGTTCGACCTGGCGCTGACCGAGACGGCGGCCGGCCTGACCGTCACCGTGGGATCGGACCGGGGGGCGGCGCTGGTGCGGCAGGTGGGGGGGCGAAGCGCGAACCCGGGCGAACGGATGACGGCCCGGGAAGTCCGGCAGGCGGTGGTCGGGCAGATCCAGCGACAGCTCGACACCGATGGCCTGCGCGACCTGCTGCTGGGGAATCTCGAGCATCCACACTGGGCCGAGGTGGCCCAGCGCTGCCTCTCGTGCACGAACTGCACGCAGGTCTGTCCCACCTGTTTCTGCAGTTCCGTCGCGGAAGTCGCCGAACTTTCGGGCGACAAGGTCACACGCGAACGGAATTGGGACTCCTGCTTCAACCTCGACTTCAGCTACATGAATGGAGGATTGATCCGCAACGACATCCGCTCACGCTATCGTCAGTGGCTGACGCACAAGCTCGGCTCGTGGCACGACCAGTTTGGCAGTTCGGGTTGCGTGGGGTGCGGTCGCTGCATCACGTGGTGTCCGGTGGGAATCGACATCACCCAGGAGGTGGCCGCGTTGCGGCAGGAGGTGTCGGCATGACCGTGTCGAACAATCCCTGGGTCCATGACACTGTGCGCATCGCCGCGATCCGCCAGGAATTGCCCGACGTCTGGACTTATGACCTCGAACTGACCGATCCCCGACGGCAGGCCGAGTACCGGTTTGAACCCGGGCAGTTCAACATGCTGTATTTGCCCGGAGTGGGGGAATCGGCGATTTCGATCAGTGCGAATCCGGCCTCCCGAGGTCCCGTGGCGCACACGGTCAGGCTGGCGGGGAATGTGACCCGTACGCTTGGAGAGCTGGAGGTGGGGGAGACCCTGGGGCTGCGTGGTCCCTTTGGCTCCACGTGGCCACTGGACGCCGCGGCTGGCCGGGATGTGGTGCTGGTGGCCGGAGGGATTGGCCTGGCCCCACTCCGACCGGCGATCTACGAGTTGCTGGCCCGCCGGGGGGAGGTCCGCTCGTTGACGTTGCTGGTGGGGGCCCGCAGTCCCGACCTGCTGCTGTTTGCGGGCGAACTGGAGGACTGGCGTCACCGGGGGATCCACGTGGAGGTGACGGTCGATCGCGTCGCGGAGGGATGGACGGGGCAGGTCGGCGTGGTGACGCTGTTGCTCGCACGGCTGCCGCTGCCCCATCCGGCAGAGACGTTGCTGCTGACCTGTGGACCCGAGGTGATGATGCGGTACACGGTGCAGACCGCACTGCAGCGGGGTATTCCGGCAGAGAATCTCTGGGTTTCGACCGAGCGGAACATGCAGTGTGCGATCGGCCTGTGTGGCCACTGCCAACTGGGACCGGTGTTCATCTGCCGGGAGGGGCCGGTCTTCGCCTGGCCGCGGATTGCTCCCTGGCTGTTCGTGGAGGGACTGTGATGGCCAAGCCCCCGCGCCCGAAGCCGAGGCTGGCGGTGTTCAAGTTCGCCTCGTGTGACGGCTGCCAACTTTCGCTGCTGGATGCCGAGGATGAATTGCTGGCAATTGCCGGGCAGGTTGACATCTGCTTCTTTCCGGAGGCATCGAGCCGGATGCTGCCCGGCCCCTA
>Ga0315902_10008290_pt1 | contig 14092 bp, 12 predicted proteins | sample LakEriMetagenome_9_FD_203523 | JGI IMG/M metagenome (GOLD analysis project Ga0315902, IMG submission 203523) | Freshwater fungal communities from buoy surface, Lake Erie, Ohio, United States - Buoy 12 MA117 | ecosystem: Environmental > Aquatic > Freshwater > Lake > Lake biofilm | place: USA... | reverse complement strand
CACGGAGGGCGTGCCCCACGGACGGTCAGCCGCGGCCGCTGCCGCGGGCAGCCGCCCGGGCGGCCTTGCCGTTGCGGCCCACGCCGGCCGTGGCCGGCCGGCCGTCGCCTTCGCAGGAGACGCTCAAGACACGGGCCGATCGCCCGACCGCCGTGATCGCATGCGGCACGGCGGCGTCGAAATAGATGCTGTCGCCAGCCGCCAGTTGCACCACCTCGTCGCCGTAGGTCACCTTCACGTCGCCTTCGAGCACGAGGCAAAACCGCTCGCCCGATCCGCCTTCCGCCGATCGGCGATTCGCCGTGCGGGAGACGTGCAGAATGGCCGGTTGCATCCGCCGTCCGCGCCAGGCTGCGGCGCGGTGCTCTACCGTGACCCCGTCGCGGGGCCGAGGCGGTGGGTCGCCGTTTCGGCAGACCACATGCCGTGGTGCCGCGGCGAGGCCCTCGACGAACGATTCAACGCCGCACTCCAGCACCGCCGCGATCTTCACCAGTCCTTCGAGCGACGGTGACAACTGGCCGTTCTCGAGTTTCGAGAGCCAACTGACCGTGAAGTCCGTCCGAGAGACGACTTCTTCCAGCGTCATGCGCCGCGCCAGACGGGCGGCCCGTACGCGGCGGCCTAGATCCGCAAGATTGAGCGTTGGAGACATCGTAGGGGCAAAGTATGCCCCACGAAAAAGTCACTCGCAAGAGGGGAAAGCCCTTCCTTGAGAGGACGCCCTGCTCGCTGCCCTTGTCAGGCGCTCGGCCGGCGGAAATGGCGGTAGGCCTGGAGCACGTCGTTGAGATCGGACGAAATCTCGATCTCGTCGTCGGCGAAGTCGGTGAGCCAGGTGCGGTTGCTGGCGACGGCGTCGGCGAGCAGCGGCAGAACCTCACCGAGCGGGATCCGGACGGAGTTTTCTCGTGGGGCCGACACGACCGTCAGGCCGGCCGTACCGAGTTCCGGACCGTTGTAAATCCGCAGGTTCCGCAGCGCCATGACACACTCCCTTGTTCGCGGCTCGGGCGGCCGGCGTGCTCGGTCCTCGGGACCGGGCGTCATCGTGACGGTCACCGACCGCCGCCACGACCAAGATCGGCAGGAACTGCCCGCAAGGTTTGGCCGATTTCCCGGCTTGTACGGGGATCCCCTGGCCTGGCCGGTAGAATCGGCAAGGTGCGCCGGTCGGGCAACGGGCCGGGGGTCGGCTCAGGCCTTGCCGTTGGCGGGCCCGAGCGTGGCCACCCGCCCGGCGCGGAAGGCATCGCCGATGCTCTTGGGAACGAGGGCTTCGGCCTGGAGCAGGCGGGCGCGGTTGTCGGCCGTGGCCGCCTTCATCTCCTGCTCCCGGGCGATCGCCACGCTGCGCCGCTCCTCGGCCTTGGCCCGGGCCACCCGGGTGTCGGCCTCGGCCTGGTCGGCCTGGAGGCGGGCGCCGATGTTTTCGCCGACCTCGATGTCGGCGATGTCGATCGACACGATCTGGAACGCCGTCTGGGCGTCGAGGCCTCGTTGGAGCACCGCCTTGGAGATGGTGTCGGGATGCTCCATGACCTCGAAGTGACTGTTGGCCGACCCGATCGAGGTGATGATGCCCTCGCCGACGCGGGCGATGATCGTCTCCTCGGTCGCGCCGCCGATGAGCTGCTGGAGGTTCGTCCGCACCGTCACCCGGGCCCGGATCTTGAGCTCGACGCCGTTCTTCGCCACGGCGGAGAGGGTGGTTTTGCCGCTGGCATTGTCTGGGCAGTCGATGACCTTGGGGTTGACGCTCGTCTGCACCGCGTCGAGCACGTCGCGGCCGGCGAGGTCGATGGCGCAGGCACGGTCGAAGTCGAGGTCGAGATCGGCCCGCTGCGCGGCGATCAGCGCCCGGATGACTCGCGGCACGTCGCCGCCGGCGAGATAGTGGGCCTCGAGCCGCCGCGGCGTGATGTCGGGGCCGAGGCCGGCCTGGGTAGCCATGATCCGGGCCTGCACGATCGTCCGGGCATTGACCTTGCGGAGGCTCATTCCGAGCAGTTCCAGGAACGTCACCCGGGCCTTCGACCAATAGGCCTGGAACCACAACTGCCCGTAGTTGAAGACGAGCAGGAGCATCGTCAGCGCCACCAGCGCCAGGATCAGGCCGCCGCCGATGAGCACCGGAGTCGGCAGCCCGGGGGCCAGGTTGTCAGCGATGCGTTCCGGCATAGATGAGGCTCCGAGAGACTCTAGGCGAATCGTCCCAAGCCTAGTTCGCGGTTCGCGTCCGGGCAAAAACGTGCCTTCAGCCCTCGATCCAGCCCCCGCCGAGCAGCCGGTCGCCGGCGTAGCAGACCGCCGGCTGCCCCGGGGAGATCGGGCCCGGCGTGGCGTCGGGAGCACCGGTGAACCGGGCGTGGAAGCGGCCGCCGGCGAGTGGCGTCACAACCGCCGGCGCGGCCCGCCGCTGGGCGCGGCACTGCACCAGGCATTCGAAGGCCGCCGCGGGCGGTTCGACGAGCCACGTCGCCGCGGCCGCAGTCAGTTCGGTCTCGGGCACGTCGGTTCTCGGCCCCACGACCACGCGGCAGGTGTCCGCCTCGATCCGTGTCACGAACAGCGGTGTGCCCGCGGCGATGCCCAGCCCCTGCCGCTGGCCCACGGTGAAGTGCTCGATGCCCGGATGCCGGCCGAGCACGCGGCCCGCGGCGTCGACGATCTCGCCGGCTCGTGAGCCGCCCAGCCGCCGCGCGACGAGCGCCGCATGGTCGCCCGGTGCGACGAAGCAGATCTCCTGACTGTCGGGCTTGTCGGCCGTGGCCAGCCCGAGCGCGGTGGCCCGGCTGCGGACGTCCGCCTTGGCGAGCCCACCCACGGGCAGCAGCATCCGCCGCAGCCGCTCGGGCCGGACGTCGAAGAGTACGTAGGACTGGTCACGCACCGTCTCCAGGCCCCGTCGCAGCACCGGCGTCCCGGCCGCGTCGGGTTCGAGCCGCGCGTAGTGGCCGGTGGCCACGTGCGTCGCGCCCACGGCGTCGGCGTGCTCGAAGAGCCGGCCGAACTTGAGCCAGGCGTTGCAGCGCACGCACGGGTTCGGTGTTCGGCCGCGGCCGTATTCGGCGGCGAAGTAATCGATGATCCGCCCGAAGTCGGCCGTGAGGTCGAGCGGATACAGCGGGATGCCGAGCCGATCGGCGACGCGGCGGGCGTCGAGCGCGTCGGCCACGCTGCAACAGCCCTGGTGGCCGGGTTTTTCCGATGGGCCGGCGAGGATCGGCAGGCCCGCGGCGTTCTCCGGCCGACCCTGCCGCATGAACACCGCCACGACGTCGTGCCCCGCCTCGACCAAGAGGGCCGCGGCGACGCTCGAATCCACGCCTCCCGACATGGCGACGACGACGCGCGAGCGGGCAGCCATGGTGCTCAATATGTCAGCACGCTCTCCACCCGATGGGGTGCGAGCCCCCCGCGGCCGCCGAGCGGTTCGATTTCCACCAGGAACGCCGCGCCCGCCACCGTGCCGCCCGCCGCCTCGACCAGCCGCATGCAGGCCGCCGCCGTGCCGCCGGTCGCCAGGACGTCGTCCACGACCAGCACCCGGGCGCCGGGCCGGAGCACGCCCTTGTGCATCTCCAGGCGATCGCGGCCGTACTCGAGGTCGTACTCGTGGGAAATCGTGTCAGCCGGCAGCTTGCCCGGCTTCCGCACCGGGATCACGCCGACACCGAGCTCGAGGGCCAGCGGCCCGGCGAACAGGAACCCACGGGCCTCCACGGCGGCGATCGCGTCGAGCGGCGCGCCCCGCCAGGGCGCGGCGAGCTGCTCGATCGCCGCGGCGAAAGCTGGCGCGTCGGCCAACAGCGGCGTGATGTCGCGAAACAGGATGCCCGGCTTGGGAAAGTCCGGGATCGGGCGAATGAAGGGGGCGAGGTTCATGGTTGCCAAGAGGCTATCCGCGTCAGGCGCCGTGACGCAACTGAATCCGCGCCCGCGGTGCGCCGTCGATTTCCGCCGCCAGGCTGGCGAGCGTTTCCGCCTCGATCTGCCGAACCCGTTCGCGGGTCAGACCGAGCACGCCGCCGATTTCCTTGAGCGTCATCGGCTCCCCGCCGCCCAGGCCGAATCGCAGCTTGATGATCGTCGCCGCCCGCGGATCGAGCTGCTCGATGCGGCGGAGAACGTGCCGCAGGGTGTCGTCGTCGAGCAGCACCTCCGCCGGGCACTTGGCGTTCTCGTCGCGGATCAGCTCGCCGAGCGACCAGCCCTCCGCCTGCTCGGTCTGCGGCACGGCCTGATGGACGTGGATCGCCTTTTTGATGATCGGCAGCTTCTTGCGGGCCAGGCCCAGCATGCGGGCGATTTCTTCGGGCGTGGGCGTGCGGCCGAGGGCGTCGAGGAGGCGGGCCGAGGCCCGCCGCCACTTGGAAAGCAGTTCCACCATGTAGGCCGGGATGCGGATCGTCTTCCCGGAATTGATCAGCGCCCGCTTGATCGATTGCTTGATCCAATAGCTCGCATAGGTGCTGAAGCGGGTGCCGACCTTGGGGTCGAAGCCCTCCACGGCCCGCAGCAGGCCGAGGTTGCCCTCCTCGATCAGGTCGGGCAGCGGCAGCCCGCGGTTGGCGTAGCCGCGGGCGATGTTCACCACCAGTCGCAGGTTGGCGCGGACCATGTGGTCGCGGGCCAGGGCGTCGCCGCGGGCGATCGCCTCGGCGAGCCGCTTCTCGTCGGCGGCGGTGAGCAGGGAGGTCTCGTTGATGTCGCGCAGATAGGTCTCGAGCGGATTCTGCACGGCGGATGCGGCGGACTGGCGACGGGGCGATGGCATGGCGCGACGACGGTGCTCCGGATGACGGTGCTCGCAGGGCGTGCGGCCGAGCGGCCGCACGGGTGTCGGATCGTTCCGGCACAGAGGGAGGTATCGACGTCCGAGGGCGGTGACTGCACAAGGCGGGAGGAGAAGGTGGACCGCAGCGCGTGGCGCGGACCCATCGATCCTGACGGTCGCAGCGGGCCGTCGCGTTGCGCTCAAGCCGTCAGGGGGCCGGGGATGGCGCGGCGGAGTGGCCGGCGGTGCCGGAGCCGGCCCCGAGCACACGATCGAGAAACGCCAGCACGGCCGTGCCCGCGGTAGTGCCGGCGTCGAGGGGCACGTCGTGCCCCGCGTCGTCGACCCGCACCAGACGACAGTCGACGCCGGCGGCGCGGCAGGCCGCATCGAGCCGGGCCGCCTGATCGACCGGCACCTGCGGATCATGATCGCCATGGACGAGCAGCAGGGGTGGATCGTCGGCGGAGACCTGCGCCAGCGGGCTGGCCGCGCGGGCCGCTTCGCGGAGTTCCGGCAGGGGCCCGCCGATGAGCCGGCCCGCGGCGGACGTCGCCCGCACGTGGGCAGGTCCGAGGCCCGGCAGGTCCGCCGGCGCGGCGATCGCGCAGGCCGCCGCCACCCCCGGTGCGGCGGTCTTGTCGTCGCCGGCCGCAGGATCGGCGAGTGCGAGGAGGGCCGCGAGCTGTCCGCCGGCGCCGCGGCCGATCACGCAGATCCTCGCCGGATCGACGCCCCAAGTATCGGCGTCGCGCACGAGCGTGGCGATGGCCGCGCGGCAGTCGTCGAGCTGCGCCGGATAGACCGCGGTCCCCGCGGGGCGATAGCCGACGCACGCCACCGCGTAGCCGCGGGCGACGAGCCAGCGCAGCGGACAGTCGGCCCGGGTGCCGTCCCACGTGTCGTCCCCACCGATCCACACCACCAGCGGCAGGCCACCCCCCGCACAGGCGTCGGGCAGATGGAGGTCGAATCGCCGCCACGGGTCGCCGTGATCGCCGGATGGCAGGTCGCGGTGCGTGAGGACGCCGTCCCCGGGGGCCGCAAATGGAGAGCCGAGCGTCGCTGCGACGCTGATCGGTGGCTGTCGGTCGGGGTGGAAGACCTGTGGCAAGCCCTCTGCCGCCGGGGCGATGCCGCCCATGGAGCCGGCGGCATCGGGGCGGCCGACGACCACGGGTACGCCGTCGAGCGGGCGACCACGGCGTGCCGCCCGCCGTGCCGCCCGCCGCGACGGATAGCGCGGCTGCACGTCACCGCCGGCCGGCAGATCGGCCGGGGCCCGGGGGTCGTCCCGCCAGGCGAGTTCCACCCGCGACCAGTCGCGGCCGGACTCCGCGGCGCGGGCGGCGTCGGCCATCGACGCGCAGCCGAGCATCGCCGCGACCGCGGCGGCATGAACCGCCGCCGCGGTCGGAGTCCTGCGGGCGAACGCGATCATCGCGGCCTGCGCCATAACGCCGTTCAGCGCCGGGCCGGCAACTGTCCCGTGGGGGTCAGCTCATCGATGATCCGTGGGATGTACTTGGCGAGGACCTCGGCGAGCTGGGCCTGATCGATGCCCTTTGAGCGGGCGATCTGCTCGAGCTCGCGCTGGCCGAAGGCGTCCTCGATCTGCCGGCGATCGACCGGCTTGTTGGGGCCCGTGCGCACCCACGAGTCGACCTGCTCCCGCATGCCCTTCTCCTCGAACTGCCGCACGACATCGGGCAGCTTCTGGGCGCCGCCGCCGCCGAAGATCTGCGTGAGGATGTCGCCGAGGTCGGTCGGGGAGGGCATGCCCTGGGGCGGCCGCTGCTGGGGCTGGGGCTGCGGAGCCCGCTGCTGCGGCTGTTGCTGCTGCTGGGCCGCGCCCTCGAGCACCTGCTTCAAGATTTCACCGAGAATGTCCATCGCGCGAGTCTCCGAGGTTCCAACCGCCTGCCCGACCGCCGGCGGCACGCGACCGCACGGTCGCTCGAGTGCCGTGGCCGGCGGGCCCACGGGCGGTTCACGCTAGCAGATGCCGGGGGGCGATGCGCGTCCCGGGCGGGAAATCCGTCCCTCGCGCCTGCGCCGGACCCGGTTTCACTCGGTGGGGGTGGCTTCGCCACCGGCCCGCGTGCCCAAGGCCCGCCAGACGGCGATGTCGATGTCGTTGCCGATCGTCACGGCATGCTCACGACCTCGCCGCCGGCCCGGGTCGCCAAGGCGCGAAAGGTGGTCAGATCGACGTCATCCGTGATCAGCCGTGCCGAACCGTCGAGATTGAGGAAATTGCAGCCGTTGGCGTGGGGTGAGAAAAAACCACTGGGGCTGTTGTTGGCGACGTTCGGCGCGCTGCTGCGGATGTGGCACGTGGTGTGGCAATTCGACGGGCGATAGTTGTGTGAACGGTGCGCGTACCCGAGCCGTTGCCACCAGCCTTCCGCGTGCACGACTTCGCTCGCGGTGATGCTGCCCAGCCAGGTGGCCTCGGCCATGCGGCTCATCCGCTCCCCGATGCAGATCGTCTTGCTCGTGCCATCCGTGATCTGCCCGATTCGCACGCGGCTGTTGCGGAAGAAGACGCCGTCGAACGTGCCGTTGTTTTCGTGATCCGTGGTGCCGATCAAACCGGCGTAGGACGAGACCGGAGCCTGGGCGAGGACCGTCCCGGGTCCGGACAAGGCGAGCGCGGAACTCGGGGTTCCGAAATCCCAGACGTCGATCAGCCTGGGGCTCGTATCACTGGGGCAGACATATGCCTGGAGCAAGGCGTCGGTCGAGCGTGCGACAGCATTGCTGGCGTGCATGATCGGCAGAGACAGCGACAGCCGATCGTGGAGCGCATCCTCTTCCATGTACGGCAGGATGGACACGAAGAAGCTCCAGCCTGGCTCGAAGAAATCGGGCGTCTGCGTCATGGTCCGCCAATTGACGTTTCCCGGGGTGGCCTTGGTGGCAAACGCAGGCGGGAAAAAACCCTTCACGTCATGAAAGTTGTGCAACGCCAGGCCCATCTGGCGCAGGTTGTTCACGCACTGCGTCCGCCGGGCCGCCTCGCGGGCGCTCTGCACGGCCGGGAGGAGGAGGCCGATGAGCGTGGCGATGATCGCGATCACGACCAGCAGTTCCACGAGCGTGAAACCGCGTGGTGCGGCCTGCCGCTTTGCACCGCCAACGTCATCCCGCGTTTCCATCGGATTTATCCTGGTCGAGTCGCCGAGCATGGGCAACGTTCACGGCGCCGGCCGATCTTGGACGTGAGGCCTCAGTAGAGGGAAGCTGTTTCACCGCCGGCCCGGGTGGCGAGCTGGCCGAGGAGTTGGACTTCCGTGTCCTCGGCCACGAACCGCACCGAGCTGTCGGCCATCGCGACGCCCGCTCCGCCGGGGTGAAAGCCGTAGATCAGCCAGCCGCTCTCGTTGGAGCCGTTCACCGCGAACAGCGACTTGTCGATGGGCCCCGAGATCGGACCGGAAGAGCACCAGCCGGTGATGGTGGCGCCGAAAGCGTAGGCGTTGTCGTTGGTCGCCCACGCACCCCCCTGGGCCCGAACGCAGGCGGTACCCGCGGCCTTGTCGCCGTTGGCCGGATACCGCGTTCGCAGCCGCCACACATCTTCGCGACCGGCACATTCCGCGAGCAGGATCGTCTTCGAGGTTCCGTCTGCGATCTTGGCCAGGGTGTTCTTGGGACGCTTGGCGGAGCCGCCGCACCCCGACCACTCCTCGGCCGGCCCTGGTCCAGCCACCACCGTTCCGGCCGGCAGATTGGCGGCCGCGTTGAAGCTCGTGCCTGTCCCGGCCACCATGAAGTAGTCGCCGCAGGCGCCGGTTTTTCGCGGACTGTCGATCTTGTCTTGGATGCGGTTGGGCACCGGACACGACGGGCACTGCATCAGATTGAGCTGGGTGCGCACCAGGGCGCGGTTCCCGGTCGGTCCTGGGTCCAAGACGCCGGCCGTGCCCCCGTTGACGGCCAAGCCGTCTGCATTGACCCACCAATCATGCGACAGGTTGTATTGGCTCATCAGCGCCGTCTCCTCGACGAACGGCAGCACGTCGGGGGCCCAGCTCCGAAAGGTCATTCGTGGCTCGTTGTTCGGGGCGGCCGTGCAGTTGCTCGTCCGCTTGACGGGCGGAAGAAGCTTCTTGGCGCTCTCGTAGACGTGGAACGAGATCGCAAGCTGCCGCAGATTGTTTGAGCATGACGTGCGCCGGGCGGCTTCCCGGGCGCTCTGCACGGCCGGGAGCAGAAGGCCGATGAGCGTCGCGATGATCGCGATCACGACCAGCAGCTCCACGAGCGTGAAGCCCGTCCGGTGGTCAGGGCCGCCCAGCCAGCCGTGCATCCGACCGTGCAGTGCCAGCAGGGCGTGGTCGATCGCCGCGCCATCCTCGTCGGCGTCGATCCAGGTGTCGGAGACATCGTCGCTCGCGGCGAGCCGCGTCGCGGTGCCGAGCAGGAACGTGTCGGTCTCGTCTTCCCGGGCGGGCGGCGAGCGGTGAGTCTCGGGGTGCATGGTGACCTGTCGGGGTTGGGGGTCGGCGGGCGGCCCAAAGCGCCGCCACCGGGAAACGCTTCGCGCGACCCGCACCCGATTATTTCGCAGTTTCACGGCCGTGGGAGGCGTTTTTTTGGCCGTGCGGACGGAGAACTTTTCGGCCGCGCGGTGAAGAACTCACCGCGCGGCCAAGCCGTCACTCGTCGAGGCCGAGCATCCGCAGCTTCGTGCGCAGCGTGGCCCGGTCGAGGCCGAGGAGTTTTGCGGCGGCCGTGCGATTGCCGCCGGCGTGGGCGAGCACTTCGCGAAGCAGCGCGGCTTCCAGCACCGTGCTGGCCCGGTGGTGGAGGTCGGGCTCGGACAGGTCGCCGAACTCGTGGCGGGCCGCGGCGGCCCACTCCTTGGTGGCGGCGGTGAGCGCGGCGGTGGCGGCGGCCAGCGGCGTGGCGGCGGGGGGCGAGGCGCCGGCCGCCGGTGCCGGCAGGTGCTCGGGCCGCAGCGTGCCGCCGCGGGCGACCACGGCTGCATATTCCACCGCATGCTTGAGTTCGCGCACGTTGCCCGGCCAGGCGCGCTCACGGAGGGCCGCCAGGAAGTCCGCCGCAAGCGCGGGCGGGGCGGAGGGCTGTGGCTGGCGGGCGACGTGCCGGGCGAGAACATGCCGGGCCAGCGGCTCGATGTCCTCGAGCCGCGCAGCCAGCGGCGGCACGTCGATGGACAGCACCCGCAGCCGCTCGAAAAGATCGGCGCGGAACGTGCCGGCCGCGGTCGCTGCGGCGAGATCCCGGTCCGTGGCGGCGATCACGCGGACGTCGGTCGCGATCGAACTCGAGGAGCCCTCCCGCACCAGCGTGCCCGACTCGATCGTGCGGAGAAGCTTCGCCTGGACGTCCATCGGCGCGGCGTCGATCTCGTCGAGCAACAGCGTGCCGCCGGCGGCCAGTTCGCAGAGACCGGGTCGCGTGTGACCGAACAGTTCGCCCGCGACGGCGCCGGGCGCGAGGGCCGCGAGGCTCGTGGCCACGAAGGGCCGCTCGCGGCGGCCGCTGTGGGCATGGATGGCGCGGGCCACCAGTTCCTTCCCGGTGCCGTCCGCGCCGGTGACGAGGACGGGCAGGTCGGCGCTCGCGACCAGGGCGATCTGTTTGAACACCTCCTGCATGCGCGGGCCGGTGCCGACCAGCCGGGGCGCGGCGTCCTCTTCGGGTGCAATCGGGGCGGCGTCGGCGGCGCGGTCCGTGAGCGCTCGGGCGACCACCGCAGCGACCTTCTCGAGGTCGAAAGGCTTGACGAGATAGTCGTAGGCTCCGGCCGCGACGGTCCGCACCGCCGTGTCGAGGTCGCCGAAGGCGGTCATCACGATCACCGGTGCCCGCGGGGCGAGCGCGCGCAGCTCCGGGATGGCGGAGATGCCGTCGCGGCCGGGGAGGCGGACGTCGAGCAGGACCGTGTCGGGGACGCGCGCGCGGCAGGCCGCGAGCGCGTCGGCCACGGTGGTGGCGAGCGTGACCGTATGGCCCTCGTCGACGAGCAGTTCGCGCAGGCTCCAGCCGATGGCCGGCTCATCGTCGACGATGAGAATGTCGCTCATGCGGGGATCGGCGTTGCGGGGACGGGCGGCTGCAGGGGCAATGTAATCGCAAACCGCGTCCAGCCGTCGGCGCGGCGCCAGGAGAGCGTGCCGCCGTGGGCCTCGGCCACCGCCGTGGCGACCGCAAGGCCGAGGCCGATGCCCTCGGGCTTGCCGGTGACGAAGGGCTCGTGCAACGAGTCGCGGATCGCCTCCGGCGGCCCGGGGCCGTCGTCCTCGACGGCGAGCGCGAGCGTGTTCCCGGCCGCCACGGCCCCGAGCCGCAGCGTGCCGTCGCGGCCCGTCGCGTCGACGGCATTGAGCGCCAGGTTCACCAGCGCCGCCCGCAGCGCATCGCGGCGGCCGACGATCATCAGGCCGGTCGTGGGTCCGAGTTCCACGCGGACGCCCGCGTGGTGGCAGCGGGGGGCGGTGAGGTCGCGGACCTCGGTGAGCAGGCTGTCGACGGCGAGCGGTTCCGGCGGCGCCTGCTGCTGCCGGCCCAGGGCGAGCAGACCACGGACTTCCTCCTCGAGGATGTCGAGCTGCCGGGAGGCGACGGAGAGGCTGTCGTCGGCCGATCCCGCCGGGCAGCGGCGGCGATGGAGGTCGATGGCGAGCTTCGCCCCCGTGACGGCGTTGCGGAGTTCGTGAGCGAAGCCGGCGGCGAGCTGCCCGAGGAGCCGCTGCCGCTCGCCCGCCACGAGCTCACCGCGGAGCGACTCGAGCGTGGTGCTCATCCGATTCACGCCGGCCACGAGCCGGCCGATCTCGTCCGCGTCGGCGGTGTCGGCCGTGGGCAACGTGTGGCCGAACTCGCCACCGGCGATCCGCGCCACGTGCCGGTCGATCGCGCCGATCCGGCGGGCGAGGCGGCCCGTGGTCCGCAGCGACAGCGGCACGAGCACGGCGAGCGTGGCGGCGGCCACGGCCAGCACGGGCCACAGCGCATCCAGCGTGGTCCGCCACGGACTGGCCACGGGCGTGAGCACGAGGACGGTCTCGGGCCTCACGCCTGCGGCCTGCGCGACGCCGATGCGGTATCGTCGGTCCGCGATCGTCGCCACGCCACCGACGTCGGCGGCGATGGCCGCGAGGTCGGCGGCACCGAGTTGACCAGGCGGCAACGTCGCCGCCCCCGGGGAGCGGGTGGTCGCGTCCCAGACGACGAAATGGCTGCCGGTGAGGGCGTGCAGCGTGTCGAGCACCTGGGGCGCGAGCGCCACGCGGGCCTCGCGGAGCGCGGCGGCAAGCTGCTCCTGGCCGGCGCGGGCGGCCGCCGCGCTTCGCCGCACGGCGAGCCAGGCGGATACCGCGACGTTCGCGAGCACCGCGGCGAGCACGAGGCCCACGACGGGAGCCACGAGCTGCCGCGGCAGCGAACGGCTGCTGAGGGTCGAAGGCATGGGGTACGGGACCGACGGCGACCGGAGGGGCGATCCAAACCGCATCATGGTACCTCGCCGCGTGCGCGATCCGTGTCGGGTGCCGCGCGTACAATCTTCTGAATCCGCTGGGCGGCACGCTCGCCCGCGGTGCCCCGATCGTGGCCGATCAGCCACGATCGTGTCCCTGACCGCAGGATGCGCCCGGCGAGGCTCCTGTGGCTGCGAATCGGCGGCAACCGGCCAGTGACGACCGCATCCGCGCGGTGGCCGCGCTGGGAAGCGCGGAGGCGCTGGCCGCCGTCGACGGCAGCAGCGACGGACTGGGCTCCGCCGAGGCCGCCAGCCGCCTGGCAGCGCACGGTCCCAACGCCGTCACGGAGCACGTGCCACCGAGCACGCCGCGCATCCTTCTGCGGGCCGTGGCCAACCCGCTGGTCGTGCTGCTGGCGGTTCTGGCGGGCTTCGCCGGCTTCGGCGGCGACCTGCCGGCGGCCGCGATCATGGTCGTGATGCTCACGCTTGGCGTGGGCCTGCGGTTCGCCCAAGAGTCGCGGGCCGGTGCCGCCGTCGAACTCTTGCGGGACCTGATCCGCATCCACGCCACGGCGCTCCGCGACGACGCGGCCGTCGAGGTGCCGATCGAGACGCTCGTGCCGGGCGACGTGGTGCTCCTGGCGGCCGGCGACATGGTGCCGGCCGACGTCCGCCTCCTCGACTGCAAGGATCTCTTCGTCTCCCAGGCGGTGCTCACCGGCGAGTCGTTCCCGGTGGAAAAGAAGGCTTCTCCGTCGTCGGCACCGGCGGCGCTCGCTCTGGAAAACATCTGCTGGCTGGGCACGAGCGTGGAGAGCGGCACGGCGCGGGCCGTCGTCGTGGCCACCGGTCGGGAGACCTATCTCGGCAGCATCTCGGCGGCCCTGGAGCCGCCCGAGTCGCCGACGGCCTTCGACGTCGGCATGGAGCGGTTCACCTGGTTCATGGTGGCGCTCGTGGCGGTGATGGTGCCGTTGGTGTTTCTCGTCAACGGGCTCGTCAAGCACGACTGGCTCGCCGCCGCCGTGTTCGCCCTCGCGGTGGGCGTGGGACTGACGCCGGAGATGCTGCCGATGATCGTGTCGGTTTGCCTGGCCCGCGGCGCGCTGGTGCTGGCCGACAGGCGGGTGATCGTCAAGCACCTCGACTCGATCCAGAACCTCGGCGCCATGGACGTGCTCTGCACCGACAAGACCGGCACGCTGACCCTCGACCGGATCATCCTCGAGCGGCACTGCGACCTGCGGCTCCGCGAGGATTCCCGGGTGCTGGAACTGGCCTGGCTCAACAGCCACTTCCAGACCGGCCTGGCGAGCGTCATGGACCGGGCGATCCTCGCCCATCGGCGGTTCGACCACGATCGGCCCCATGCGGGCTACGAGAAGGTGGACGAGATTCCCTTCGACTTCGCGCGGCGGGTGATGTCGGTGGTGGTGCGGCCGCCGGCGGGTGAGCACCTGCTGGTCTGCAAGGGGGCGGTCGAGGCGGTGCACGAGCGGTGCGGGTTCTTCGAGCTCGACGGCGCCGTGCATCCGATCGACCACGAATGGCCGCGGCAGGTGCTCCGCGAGTGCGGTGCCCTGGCCGCCGAGGGCTTCCGCGTCCTCGCCGTGGCCACCCGCGCGGTCGAGCCGCAGGACGCCTACTCGCGGGCCGACGAGCGGGATCTCGTGCTCCGTGGCTACGTCGCCTTCCTCGACCCGCCGAAGGACTCGGCCCGCGAGGCGCTCGCGGGGCTGGCGGCCGCCGGCGTGAAGGTGAAGGTGCTCACCGGCGACAACGAGCAGGTGACTGCGAAGATCTGTGGGGAGCTGGGACTCGCGGCTGGCACGGTGCTCCTGGGGACGGAGGCG
>Ga0315902_10008284_pt1 | contig 14096 bp, 11 predicted proteins | sample LakEriMetagenome_9_FD_203523 | JGI IMG/M metagenome (GOLD analysis project Ga0315902, IMG submission 203523) | Freshwater fungal communities from buoy surface, Lake Erie, Ohio, United States - Buoy 12 MA117 | ecosystem: Environmental > Aquatic > Freshwater > Lake > Lake biofilm | place: USA... | reverse complement strand
ATCAAGGTGATTGACCCACTGCGTGTTCCTGCCGGTGAATTCGAATTGAGCCTGGCTGATCCGGAAGGTCAATTCCAGGAAGATGAAATGCGCTGGAAACTGGAGAACATTACCACAGGTGATGTGGACTCTTCATTCAACGCGTTCTCTGCCATCAATGAAGACTTGCTCATCGATTATGGTTTGAGTCTCACCTGGGGTCAGTACCAATACTTCAATGAAGATGGCGTTGAGGAAGCTCACAAAACAGACCTGCTCGATTCAGGAATCGAATTTGCCGACCCACTCAACCCATGGCTCACAGGTATTCCCGATGTAGATGGGTTTGATGAAATGAACTGGATTCGCGCAGGCTCGGTAGAATCAACCGAAAACACTCCTGAAGAAGAAGCCGTGTATGACGACTACCAGGATGGCGATCCGTTTACGGATAACACCGAGACCTTTGAAAAGGTACTTGATGGAACCTGGTCACCTTATTGCTTGACTTCGTATACAACAACGCTCACTGATGGAAGCTGGGTAAACATCACCGCTCCTACTTCAGAAGAATTATCCGGCGACCTTTCACCGGCCCTTGAGTTCGGCAACATATCGAACATCAAAGGATTGAACAACGTTGACATCGTATTCACTGCCGACAAGTCGAAGTGGACACGCTGCGTGGTGCTCGAAATGCAGTCGATAGCCGACATTGCCAACGACCAGTTCGATGGTGATTTTGGTGAGCCTGAAAAGATGAAGTGTCGTCGTCATAAGTCGGTCGACAAGAACGGGCGCACAGCAGACGACGCCGGATTCAATGGCTCAGAGGGCGACCTCGTCAGCCCATGGGGTATGGGTTGGTTCCCGGGGTATGTGATTGATGTGGGTACCGGCGAACGTTTGAACTTAGCCTTCGGTGAAGACAGCTGGCTCGCAGGTGAAAACGGAAACGACATGATCTTCAATCCATCGAACCGCATGTTTGGCTCCAATGGTCAGGCGCTGTTTGGTGGTCAACATTGGATCTATGTGTTCAAGAATATCCGTGCAGAGACGTATAAGAACTTCAATGCAGCGGAGCCAGGCTTGGGTGCCGACTTGGACTACTGTCCGGGTTATGACCAGGGTGCATTCCTCTTCGAGAAACTCAGCGACGAAAACCTCACTGCCGGTGACTTGAAGAAAGTGTATCGTGCTTGCACTTGGGTAGGCTCTACCCTCAGCACAGCCACTGCGCTGAGCGATCTAGACAACGGTGGCAATGCGATGCTTTCACCTGAAGAAGGTCTTATTCCAAACACCTGCCGTGTTCGTTTGCGTGTTGCCAAGCCATATGCGAAGGCCAACCCAAGCGGCGGGGCGTTGGATGCGGAAGGTTCAATCAATGGATGGAGAAACCTCTATCGCTTCTCGACCGAGGGCATTGCCGCGGTGACCAACAGCAGCGAGACTCTGGAGAGCGAATTGGACAACATCAACATTGTTCCGAACCCATACTACGCGTTTAGCAGTTATGAAACGAACAAGCTCGACAACCGCGTGAAGATTACCAACCTGCCGGAAGTATGTACTGTCAGCATTTATGACTTGAACGGTACACGCATTCGTCAGTTCAAGAAAGGCGACCCTTCCACATCACTCGATTGGGATTTGAAGAATGATCAAAACATTCCTATCGCGAGTGGTACTTATATCATCCACGTTAATGTTCCGAACATAGGCGAGAAGGTATTGAAGTGGTTCGGTGTGATGCGTCCAATTGACCTTGACTCATTCTAATTTTTAAACGACAATTTCAGCTTAGCATAATATGAAGAAGCTTTCATTGATAATAGCAGCAGTAACCACTTGGTCAACCGTTGCATTTGCAGGTAATCCTGACCGTGCCGGTTCGGCAGGTGCGAGCCAGTTGCTCATTAACCCTTGGGCACGTAACGCAGCATTGGCCAACTCGGCTATGGCTAGCGTGAACGGTATTGAAGCATCGTTCCTGAACGTTGCGGGATTGGCCTTTGTGCGCAATACGGAAGTGGTTTTCTCCAATAATCAATATTTGGTTGGAACCGGAATCCAGATTAACTCGCTTGGTTTGGGTAAGCGTCTCGGCGAAAGTGGTGGAGTACTCGGAATAAGCGTAAACAACATGCGCTTCGGAGAGATTCCAATCACTGAAACGGATTTGCCGGAGGGCGGTATTGGTAATTTCGCACCAACATTCACCAACATTGGATTAAGCTATGCGAAGAGCTTCTCGAATAGTATTTACGCTGGTATTACCGCTCGTTTGATTTCAGAGGCTATCTACAATGTGAAGGCTCAGGGAATGGCTTTCGATGCCGGTATTCGTTATGTGACCGGTGAAAATGGCAATACCCGTTTCGGAATTACACTTCGTAATGTTGGGCCGCCTATGCGTTATCGTGGTGATGGTTTATCTCTCGATGCAACCGTATCGACAGGCTCAGGTAATACCACCACGTTGAACATGGATCAGCGCTCTGAAAAGTTCGAGTTGCCTTCTATGGTTAATGTAGGTTTTGCTTATGACTTTAATTTTAGTGAGCGTTCTAAATTGACTACGAATCTCCAGTTCACATCAAACTCGTTTACTCGTGATCAGTTTGCCATTGGTGCTGAGTACGCATTCAATAACCGTTTCATCTTACGTGGCGGCTACCAGTACGAAACCAATATAACCTCTGACGAAAGCCGTACTACGGTATTTACCGGCCCGGCGGGTGGTTTCACAGTTCAAGTACCTGCCGGAAAGAACGGAACAATTCTCGGTTTGGACTACGGGTATCGCGCTACAAACCCTTTCAGCGGTGTGCACAGTATTGGTGTGCATGTTGACCTGTAATTGAAAAGAATTTACATTTGTGTTCATACTCGGAAAACCCTTTACGGGGTTTTCCCATTTTATAGACCTCAGTAAAAAAGTTATCGTTATGTCTCAATTAGCCTATTACACAGCAGAAGGACTTAAAAAGCTTAAGGACGAATTGCACCAATTGAAAATGGTCGAACGCCCTCATATAACACAGCAAATTGCCGAGGCTCGCGACAAGGGAGATTTGTCTGAAAATGCCGAGTACGATGCTGCAAAGGAGGCCCAGGGGTTGCTTGAGGCGAAGATTGCAAAAATGGAAACGCTACTAGCCAACGCCCGACTCATTGACGATAGTCAAATGGATAGCAGCAAGGTTTTCATTCTGTCGAAGGTGAAAATTAAGAATCTGGCCAACAAGGCTGAGATGGAATACACGCTGGTTGCGGAGAACGAAGCAAATCTTGCTTTGAAGAAGATATCAGTTGACTCTCCCATTGGAAAGGGACTGCTCGGAAAGAAAGTAGGTGATGTTGCAGAAGTGCAAATTCCTGCGGGTAAAGTGCAATTTGAAATCCTCGGAATATCTCGCTAATGGCTTCCATCTTCACGCGCATTATTCAGGGAGAAATTCCTTGTCATAAAGTAGCCGAAAACGATAAGTTTATCGCATTCCTCGATATTACTCCTGTTGCGAAGGGACATACATTGGTTGTGCCCAAAATGGAAGTTGATTATTTCTTTGATTTGGATAGCGACTTGTTGGGCGAGATAAACCTTTTCGCGAAGGAGGTTGCAACGAAACTTCAGCGCACTGTGCCATGCCGTCGCATCGGTGTTGCCATCATAGGATTGGAGGTCCCACATGCTCACGTGCATCTCATTCCTCTCAATACAATGGCAGATATTAATTTCAGTGCAGAACGCCTGAAAATGTCAAACGAAGAACTTGCCGCCCTGGCTAGCGAAATTCGAAACGCGTAATTCAACCTTCAACTTTCATCTGAGCATACTCCTTAGCGAAGTAGGTGAGAATGATATCAGCCCCTGCGCGCTTAATACTCAGTAACATTTCCGGCATTGCTCGGTCGTAGTTAATCCATCCTTTTTCACCCGCAGCTTTCAGCATGGCGTATTCGCCGCTCACATTATAGGCGGCTATAGGTAACGTTGAGTTTTCTTTCAAGGTCTGGATTACGTCCAGATAGCAAAGTGCAGGTTTCACCATCAAGTAGTCAGCTCCCTCTGCTTCGTCGAGTGCGGCTTCCCTCAGGGCTTCGCGTTTATTAGCGGGATCCATTTGATAGGTTTTTTTGTCACCAAATTTGGGTGCAGAATCCAATGCATCGCGAAATGGGCCATAATAGGCGCTCGCATATTTCGCGGTATAAGACATAATCGAAGTGTCGGTAAAACCCGCCGAATCCAGAGCTTCCCGGATATGCTGAACTCTTCCATCCATCATGTCGGAAGGCCCAACAATGTCAATGCCCGCCTCAGCCTGATGCACGGCCATGCGGCCTAAAATGGGAAGGGTGCGATCGTTGTCAATCCTCCCATCAATAACGTATCCGTCATGGCCATCGCTGCTGTATGGATCCATCGCAACGTCACTCATTAAGCAGACTTCAGGGAAGCGTTGCTTAATTAATCGAATCGTGCGCAAATAAAAGTTGTCGCTGCGCATGGCGTAACTCGCTTCTTTGTCCTTCAGGTTGTCTTCCACAGCAGGGAAAATGACGAAACTTTTGATACCTAATGAAACACATTCTTCTATTTCACGAAGTATCAAATCTTCTGAGAATCGTGATATGCCGGGCATAGAAGCTATGGGTACTTCAATTCCTTTTCCATCTACCAAAAAGAGGGGATAAATGAAGTCCCTTACGTTGAGCTCGGTCTCGCGAACCATTTCTCGTATTACATTACTCTTACGATTGCGGCGTGGGCGTTCATTCATGATTGTTCGTTTGAATTAATTCTGTAATGCTTTGTTCAATGATGTTAAGAGTATCGCGATAGGCGTTTAATGATTGAAGGATGCCGGCATCACCCGATGCCTTGCCAAATGGGTTTCGAACACCGGTAGCGACTTCTTCTCGTGATGGAAGTAAAATGAGATCGGATTTCCAACGATGTAATTCGGCTTGTTTTGCCTCCAACAGGGCTACCGACTCTTTGAGATTTGAATAGCGCGTTCGGAGTAAACTATCAGTAGCAAGAAGCGTGTCGATGCTCATGGCGTTGCATTGCTCTCGCTTAGCAATCACATGACTAGTCAGCGATGAGTCAAGTTGAGATGTCTTCCACAATATGTTTTCTTGCGTTTGTCTGCATTCCATTAGAGTTGGACTTTCAGAACTTGCACAAGATGCTAAGAGCAAAAGAAAGAGGTAGGTGTATTTCGTCATGCCTGGTGTTCGTGAAATGAATTTACAATTTCTTCTTAGGCACAGGATCATATCCAAAGCCACCCCAAGGATGGCATCGTGCAATTCTGCGCAGTCCCATCCAGATTCCCTTAATTACTCCCCACTCCTCAATAGCCTGAGCCGTATAATGTGAACAGGTCGGTTCGAAGCGACAGTTCTTACCCAATAATGGCGACAGGTATCGTTGATAGAGGCGAATGGGAAAAATGAAGAGCTTCTTCACATCGAAGTTATTTCGGCAAAAGTAGGGTAGAGTTAGCCCGGAAATTTTTCGATAGCTAATCCAAGAGCAAGCAAAAATGAAAGTCCCGCCAGTATTTTCGTCTGTTTCGCTTTTGCGGAAGGAATGGCGAGTGTAGTCACGGCTACTATCGATAAAATGCCGGAAAGTATGAGTAACTGACCTGCTTCAACTCCCAGGTTGAAGAGAAATAATTGCTGTATGAAGCTTTCGTTTTCACTGGAAATCATTCGAAAGAAGCTCGAAAAACCCATGCCGTGAATCACTCCGAAGACGGCTGCCGATGCGTATCGGTAAAGGGATACAGAGGTTGAAGCTCCTGTGCTAAAATTGAAAATGGAAGTCGCGAGTATGGTCACAGGAATTAGAAATTCGATAATGTCCGATGAAAATCGAATCACGTCAAATGCAGCCAAAGCAAGACTAATACTGTGACCCAGGGTGAATGCGGTGGCTAAAATGGCAACCTGTTTCCAATCCTTGAATGTAAAGGGAGCACACATAGCCAGCAGAAATAGCATATGGTCGTAACCTTCAACATCGGTAATGTGCAGGATGCCGTCAACGAAATAAATTCCCATTCTTAATCAGAACCCAATTGATATTCTTGGTTGTTCACCGTCAGGGTAAAGCTGCTGTTACAAGCACCGTCTCCAAAATCTATGTATCTGGTCGCATAATTTTCGGGCTCAATTGTGATGGATCCACTCACAATCCAGGCACAACCGATTTCGGCACGTAATGGTTGTGTGATGACACTTGTATAAGGTACTCCATTTCTGTTCACGCCGTTACCATATCCAGTTATTTCATAAACATCATCCAATAGTGTTGGAGTGCTTTGTCCTTCTACCCATGTGCGCGTTCGTTCGGCTTGCCAGGTAATTGTCCATGCATTACCGGCTGACGTAACTGTTCCCCAGGCAACAACCGAATAATGCAATTGACCATTGGCGTTCAGTCCCAGGTTTTCAATGATTTTTTGACCCTCAATGAGGTTGCCATTCACAGTATAGTTCTCAGGTGTAATAGTAATCTCGGTGCCCACTTCTCTGTAGCGCCCGGTGTAGGTGATGTGCAGTTTTCCTTTACGCACACGGCCATCATAACCCGCGCAATCGTTGTTGCCGAAATCGATCAATACTGTTTTTGGATTGCTAGTCGTATCAACGATAATTGTATCGATGCAGCCAATAAGATCTTCACGAATTCCCTCTGTGTTCATGGATACATCATCCACTATTTTGAACATATCCGAAAAGAGATTTTCTGCCGTGTTATGGTCGGTTGAAATGGATGATCCGATGGTGTCTCTTCGTTCTTTTCTGCATGAAGCCAGAAGAGTTACGAGTGCCATAGATAGAATGAGAAACTTGTTTGTCATGATGTAAATTTATTCAGTAGACGGCGTAACAAGTGTTAAGGTTTAAAGTCGTTGTGCTTTTTTCGGTAATGAAAAAATGCACCGGAATATTCATTTGCGTCGTCAGCTTCGAAATGTCCAACTTCTCTAATGTCCCAATGTGACTTTTCTATGGCAGGGAAGAAAACATCCGCGTCACTGAATGATGCATCCACATGCGTTAAATACATCTCATCAATCATGTTTTCCTTTAAAGACTCAGTGTAGATCTGAGCACCACCGATAATAAAAATATTTTCTGCATTCGACGTAAGAGCCGTGTCAATGGCTTCGGTTAAGTTGGAAAATACGTGCGCTCCATCAGCTGTAAAATCGTTATTGCGACTAACTACACAATTCTCTCGGTTGGGCAATGGACGAAATCGGGGAGGCAGACTTTCCCAGCTTTTTCTTCCCATAATCACCCAATGCCCATTTGTCGTGGATTTGAAAAAACTCATATCGCTCTTCAGCCGCCACAACAGGTCATTGTTTTTTCCTAGCTCATTGTTTTTTCCAATGGCCGCAATGAGTATGATAGGAGTTGTATGCTGCACTTTTTATTCTGCTTAAATTATACAGCAACTGCTGCCTTGATGTGTGGATGAGGATCGTAATTCTCGAGTGTGAAATCTTCATATACGAATGAGAAGAGGTCCTTTACATTCGGATTTATTTTCATCGAAGGTAATGCTCTGAAGTCACGCGTGAGTTGCAATTGAGCTTGTTCTATGTGGTTCGAGTACAAATGCACATCACCTCCCGTCCATACAAACTCGCCGGGTTGCAGGTCGCACACCTGGGCCATCATAAGGGTAAGAAGCGCATAGCTTGCAATGTTGAAAGGCACACCTAAAAACGTGTCGCAACTGCGTTGATAAAGCTGGCACGAGAGTTTGCCGTCGGCGACATAAAACTGAAACAGACAATGGCAAGGTGGAAGCGCCATCTGATCTATGAATGATGGATTCCATGCGCTTACAATGTGCCTTCTGCCATCCGGATTTTTCTTTAAGCCTTCAACGAGTTTGGTTATTTGATCGGTGTGTGTGCCATCAGGATTAGGCCAAGAACGCCACTGATAACCGTAAACCGGTCCCAGATTACCATTTTCATCTGCCCATTCGTCCCAAATGGAAACACCATTTTCTTTGAGATAAGCAATGTTGGTCTCGCCTTTTAAAAACCAAAGCAGTTCGTGGATTATCGACTTCGTATGAAGTTTTTTGGTGGTGAGTAAAGGAAAACCATCTTGTAAATTGAATCGCATCTGATGACCGAAAACACTAAGAGTTCCGGTACCTGTGCGGTCACTTTTTTTGACTCCGTTGTCGAGTAAATGACGGAGTAGATCATGATACTGCTTCATGTTACGAAATTAGGCTTCGAGTTTCGAAATGTACCGAATCTGAATGCCCGTTTTGTTCACGATTGTTTAACAGCTTTCGACCTTAATAAGATGCAAAATTGTTCTTGCGCGCTCTTGTGCACTGGTTAAATCAGGGTCAGTGACCGTGACATGACCCATTTTTCGGAAAGGCTTGGTATGGGGTTTTCCATAGATATGTAAATGAACCCCAGGCATTTTCAATGCCTCTGTAAGTCCCTTGTAATGCACAGGCCCTTCGTGTCCGCCTGCTCCCAGCAGATTAATCATAACAGCGGGCTGAATCAGCGTTGTGACACCCAGGGGAAGCGACAGAATGGCTCTTAGATGCTGTTCGTATTGCGACGTTGTACAAGCTTCAATAGTATGGTGGCCGCTATTATGAGGGCGTGGTGCCATTTCATTAACCAGCAACTTGCCTTCTTTCGTGAGAAATAATTCAACAGCAAGCAGACCAACGAAATCGGAAGCTTCTACGATTTGAGTTGCAATGGATTGGGCTTCGCGCTCGACATCCTCGCTGACCTGCGCGGGGCTAAAGAGAAACTCTACCAAGTTCGCTTCAGGGTTAAACTCCATTTCAACAATTGGGAAGGTACTTGTTTCTCCTTGTTTATTGCGCGCAATGATGACCGATAATTCTTTTTCGAATGGAATAAGTTCTTCCACCACGCAAGGGCCATCAAAGGCCGTTTTCAAATCTTCCCTTGAACGAATAATCTGAACGCCTTTTCCGTCATAGCCTCCTTTACGAGACTTTAAGACGAAAGGAAACACCGTGCTATCGAAAGTAAGTTCTGTTGTGGAGTCGATAAGATGGAAGGGAGCAGTTGGTATATTATGCTTTTTGTAAAACTCCTTTTGCAGCCCTTTATCCTGCACCATGCGAAGAAACAGGGGCTTCGGGTAGACAGCAACACCATCTTTTTCTAACACTTCCAAGGCCTCTGTATTCACGTGCTCGATTTCCACAGTCAGAACGTCTTTTCCTGTTCCGAACGAAATCACAGTGTCAAAGTCCTGAAAGGAACCGTTGGTAAATTCGTTGCATAGTGCGCTGCATGGAGCATCCTTCGAAGGATCAAGCACCGATGTGCGCACATCATAGTTGGCAGCTTCTTGCAGAAGCATCCGGCCTAGCTGGCCTCCGCCTAAAATGCCTAGCCTAAACGTGTCGGAGTAAAAGAATTTCACGTCGCGAAGATACTTCCGCGCTTCGTGTCGCGCAAAAGGCCGAATTTATTTTAGTAATTCTTCGATCATCGCTCGCATCGCAGCTTCATCTTGAAAGCCATTCACTCTCTTGATTTCAGATCCATTTTTAAAGCTGGAAACAACAGGGATATTATCAATTTTCTGAGATTTTACGACACCCGCTGCTTCGTCTACATTCACGCGCACAATCTCAACCTTCCCGGCGAATTCGTTTGAAAGTTTGCTGAGTATCGGCTCCATTTTTTTACATGGACCGCACCAGGGGGCGTAATAATCGATGAGCACAGGAGTTTTGGAAGAAATCAGTTTGTCTAAGTCCGCTTGCGTGAATTTTTCCTCTTGTACACGTTCTGCCTTGGTTGACTCCATTCCTGCGGAACTCCACGCCATATATCCCCCCTTCATATCATAGATGGTTGTGAATCCCATACTCTTCATTTTCTCTACAGCATCGGCGCTTCGTCCACCCACTTTGCAATACACAAAAACAGGTTGTGATTTGTCGAGTTTGGAAACCTGCGATTGAAATTCAGGAGCGAGAACATTGAAGTTAACAGCGTCTTTTAAATGTCCGCCCTGAAACTCCTCCGGTGTGCGCACATCAATGATAGTTGCGTTGGGTGTTGATTTCAGTGCTTCTGCAAATGCCTGGACGCTTACCAATTGAACTCCTTGTTGTTGAGAGTGATTGGTGCACGAAAACAATACTACCAGTAGTGCACTTAATATCAGATTTTTCATGGTTAATAATTATGGCCACGAAATTAGGAGTTTCAATGTCGTATCTTGAGTGACCTATGTTACACAAAAAAAATCCCGGCTCAGGCCGGGATTTTCAATCAATTAAAACTTTCCTCTTTAAACCTTATTTCACGATTTGAATTGGAATGCGTTGAATACCTAATTCTGTTTCAGTAAGTAGGAAGTACGAACCTGGGGCAAGCTTTTCCAATGACCACACTAGTTGTTTGTGATTTCCGGTCATCACGCTGCTTTCAACGATTCTTCCACTCAAGTCAAAACATTGAACACTTTTCAAAATCGCAGAACTGCGTATAGTGATCTGTTCACTGGCTGGATTAGGATAAACCTCGATAGATGTATGTTCGGTGTTTTGGATGCCTACATTTTCAGTAATTGTAATCGTTTGAGTTGGTATAGTAAAATACACGTTGGCATTAGCAGTCATGTCGAGAACAATCGTCTCATCGCCTTCTGTAATGGCATCACCCAAAATAACTATGGAGAAAGACAAGTCATTACTTCCCACCGGCACGGTAAAGGAAATTGGGAAACCGGCGCTGAAGTCAGAGTTGGGAGTGGCAGTGCCGGATGCGTTTACAATTAGCTGGAATGGTGTCTGTACATTTTCCGTATGAATGGTAACAGTTACAACCGTGGCGTCAACTTCAGCCAATAACTGGGTATCTGTGGTGAATCCAACTACGGCAACCGGAACATTTCCGCAATCATTTCCGAGGTGGCTTCCAAGATGTGAGTAGTCAGTCGGTTCGTAGCTAATCCATTGACCTGATACAATATTCCAATCGGTATCCGGTGAAGTCACTTCAGGACGTCGGACCAATACGTGGTTAGCCGTCGACGAGTTGCCGAATGCCCAACCATTTCCTCCGGGGTCGTCACCAATCACACCAATTACATCAATGGCACTACCTTGATATAACAACTCGATAGCATCATTACCTGTGAAAACACTTACATCACTGGTTATGTCCGTCGCATCTACGATAGTTTGATTGGTTGGGTTTGGTCCGTTCGGTGTCGCTGCAATCACATGCACTTCGTGTGAAGCAAGTGATCCTGAAAGTGCGAGCGTTGCAGTAGGAGCGGTTGCACCATTGGTGTAAAGCTGCACGCTGTAGTTGCTCAGGTCAACAGGGATGGGCAGAGGATTGTATATCTCTAGGGCTTTGTTTGATTGAGAGTCTTCCAATACTTCCGAGAAGAAAAGCTGAGAGCAAGGCGCAGGCCCGGTGCAGTTGTAAACCACTGCCTCCACGAAATTTCCCGATAACTCAAAACAATCATCAGCTGCAATACCTGTGATAGGAAGCCCACTCTGAATGGTGCTATCAATGAGGTTGTTTAAATAGGAAACACCATAGATGTAATAGGTGCCCGGCTGTGATGAAGCCGCGCTCCATATGCCGTCTAGTTCATTAATGATATTCCCATTGGCGTCGGTAAGGAAGTACGTGTACGATGCATCTACCGATTGGCTTGTATTGCTCAGAATAACGTCAATATGCACATCACCATTGCAAATGGTTATAAAGTCAGCGCCATCTTCAAGAAACACTTCTCCTGCGTCGCATCCGGTGATAATGCATGGAGTACGCTCAACTTCTGCAAAGTTGTTCGATAGTTCAGCACATTGATCAGCTGTGATACCGTCTACAGGTAATCCGCTGCCAATGCTCTCCATGTCGAGATTCCCCGTGTAAGAAAGACCCCAAACATGAAACCCCCCTTCACCATAAGCGTCAAGGCTAATAGGCGATGCGTTTACAACCTCCAGTATGTTGTCGTTTGCATCTGTGATTACAAAAACGTAGTTCGCATTGGGTTCATTGGTGTTGGCTGTAAGTGCAAGCGGAGTATTTGGAAGATCAGAGCACTGACTAATGGGGCCTTGACCTGCACCCTGCAAAAATCCACCGTCGCAATTGGGGTCGCTTTGATTGATAGTGATGGTCATGGTTTGTTGGAGCCAAGTGACGGCACTATCACTTTCCAATGTTAGAATAATCGTTTCCGGACCTTCTGCATTGACGTCATTGATGATGTTCAGTGCAAAATTTTGTAAGGCAGTAATGTTATCAAAAACAAGGGTGTCCGGAAGCAGAGCTGTATAATCCGCATTATCTGCCGTTCCACCGACCAAACTTGCAATAAGCGTAATCGGACCGTTGGCATTCAAACACTGCACATTGATAGTGATGGTGCCGACGTTTTCAGCTACATTAATATCACCGTTTACAAATCCTGCAAGAGTTTCATCGCTGCACGACTGGAAGAAGTGATTTCCCAAATGGCTGTAATCGGTATTTCCGAAAATGTTCCATTGAGTTGCGCTAATTGCCCAAATAGGCATGGGTGATTGAATGTCGAACCCGCGAACCATATCCACATCGAATGTGGTTGATGTTCCTACAGGCCATCCGTTGCCGGTTCCTGGGTTATCGCCCACAATGCCAATCACATCAACAATAGTATCGTTGTGTCGAAGCTCGAGTGCATCATTTCCATTGAAGTTGGCAATTTGGTCTACCAAGTCGGCTAGTCCTAATACCGTTTGACTTGCCGCTCCGCCGCCGCCTCCCTGACCCGGGTTAGCAATTACATAGGTGCCGAAAGGAGCTAAGGTCCCCGTAAGATTCAGTACGTCAGAAGGTACTGTCACGCCGTTGGCATATTGCAAAATGCTGTACTCGCTGAGATCTACAGGCAATAATGATGGATTGAACAACTCGATTGCTTTCGTGCCGTTTGTTCCTTCCAGATATTCGGAAAAGAAGAGCTTCGTGCACGGTGCATTGTCCAAACAATCGAATACTTCAACCTCAAGGGTGTTGGTTGATAGTTCAAGACAAGTTGAAGCAACTGCAGCTGAAAGCAAATTGCCGGCGGAAATACCCGTAATAGTTCCTTGGTAAGAAATTCCGGTTACCGTGTAAACTCCTGCTGAAAGGCCTTGTGTGGAGATGCTAGCATCGCCTGTTGAAATAACAATACCCGACGCATCAGTAAGAACATATACAAAGGAATCATCCAATGAAGTGCTACTATTCGCAAGCACAAGCGATTCTGTCGATGAGCTGCACACTTGCGTGCTACCTGCCAAAAGGCTTAAGCTCCCTCCAATGCATCCGCTGCAAGGGGCAACGGTCACTTCGATATAGTTCTCACTAATAGAAACACAATTACCCGCCATGATGCCCATAATATCTAGACCTGACGCAACTGTAGTAGAGTCTAACGTTCCATTATAGAACATGCTGTAGACGCGGTATTGGCCAATAGCGAAGCCGGTGAAGTCGAACATCGCGTCGTTCGTCAAATCAATAATCGTATCAGTGTTATCGGTTACTACGTAGGATTGCTGATCGCCATAACCCCATGTAGTAGTGTACCAGTCGAGCATAGCTGAAGCATCGGTATCACAGAAAGATGTTGCACCGTTCGCGAAAACACTATCTGCCAAACACTGTGGTTGGTTCCAGGTGCCTGGAGTAACATCCTGAAGCAAGTATGGGTCAAACACAAAAGGTTGTCCGCCATCCGGTACGCGAGAAAGAGAGAAGTCCGGCGGGTTCTGTTGGAAGGTTTCATCCAGTTGAACGTATCCCGGAACAACTGCATCCAATCCAAGACCCGCAATCAGCTGTGCGTCTGTTGCATCGCCTGTGCCGTATACCGCGGCTTCAATCAGATTGGTGGTTGTTGGCACTGTGCCGTCGGGAAAATCGGTATCGTTTCCGATGTAAAGCCCAACGCCATCGGCGCCATTTGAAATAGTAGCATCGGGAATGATGAAGTCCACATTCACCGTAGCTGCATTACCAATTACAAAGAAGCCATTTGCA
>Ga0315902_10008278_pt1 | contig 14103 bp, 14 predicted proteins | sample LakEriMetagenome_9_FD_203523 | JGI IMG/M metagenome (GOLD analysis project Ga0315902, IMG submission 203523) | Freshwater fungal communities from buoy surface, Lake Erie, Ohio, United States - Buoy 12 MA117 | ecosystem: Environmental > Aquatic > Freshwater > Lake > Lake biofilm | place: USA... | reverse complement strand
GTCGCGCACCGAGGGCATCGAGGGGTTCCGCAACGGGTGGAAGGTTGCGGTCGTCTTTGCGGTCGCCGCCGCGGCCGTCTCCGTGTTCCAGCCGGGCAGGGACAGGCAGCACACGGCCTGACCGGCCGGCACCGCGGCGCCGTAGCGTGTCGGCGTGCCCCCCGCAGGAAGCGACCCGTTCCGGACCCTCGGCGTGCCGTACTCGGCGACCCAGGCGCAGGTCTACGAGGCGTGGCGCGAGGCGATCAAGCGCCTCCACCCCGATGCCGCGCCGCACGCATCCGACGACACGCGGGCGAGACTCACGGAGGAGACCGCGCGTGTCAACGCCGCGTACCAGGCGCTGCGCACGGACCTGGAGGGGATGCGCGAGCAGTTCGACCCGTCGAGGCCCGCACCGCAGCCCGCGGGCCGGCCGGTGCAGAACAACGCCGCGGGAATCCCCCAGTACGTGCCCGCGCGCATCCCCGGTGGCTGGCTGTTCCGGCGGCCGATCACGTGGATCCTGCTCTCGATCGCCTTCGTCGCGGGGCTCATCGTGCTGAACGACATCGGTTCGCCGAAACCGGCACAGAACCCCTCCGTCTCCACGGTCCTGCAGCCGCCCGCCGGCTGGTACGTGGGGAACTGCCTGGTGGGGACGCAGACGGTCGTGCCCGTGCGCTGCGAGCACCAGCACTCGGCCCGCATCGTGGCGCGCGTGGGTGCACAGGAGTACTGTCCGCCGGAGACCGACGGCACGGTGTTCCGCGAGAACGTCTACTTCTGCATCGACACTGACGCGTGAGCGTCAGCCGCGGAACGGCCTGAGGGCGTCCGCGGGGATGCGGCCGAACCGCCCGCTCTGGAAGTCCTCCACCGCCTGCACCAGTTCCTCGCGGGTGTTCATGACGAACGGCCCGTAATGGGCGACGGGCTCGCCGATCGGCTGGCCGCCGAGGATGATGACCTCCATCATCGCGGTGGACTCGTTGTCGCCACCCTCGCCGCTGATCGTGACCGCATCCCCGGCACCGAACACCGCGGTCTGCCCCTTGCCGATCCTCGAGCGTGCCGTGCCCACTGTGCCGTGCCCGGAGAGCACGTAGACGAGAGCGTTGTTGTCGCGCCGCCACGGCAGCACCAGCTGCGACCCGGCGGGGATCGAGGCATGCGCCACGGTGATGGGCGTGTGTGTGGAGCCGGGACCGTGGAACGGACCGATGTCGCCGGCGATCAGCCGCACGAGAACGGATGCATCGGGGGAGGTGAACAACTTGACCAGGCCGGCCTCGATGTTCTGGTACCGCGGCGCGGTCATCTTGTTGCGCGACGGCAGGTTGACCCACAGCTGGAAGCCGTGGAACAGGCCGCCCCGCACCACGAGGTCCTCCGGCGGGGTCTCGATGTGGAGGATGCCGCCGCCTGCTGTCATCCACTGCGTGCCGCCGTCAGTGATGACGCCGCCGCCGCCGTGCGTGTCCTGGTGCAGGAAGGTGCCGTCGATGATGTAGGTCACGGTCTCGAATCCGCGGTGGGGGTGCCAGTCGGTGCCGCGGGGCTCGTACGGGGCGTAATTCACCTCGCCCATCTGGTCCATCATGATGAACGGGTCGAGGTCGGCGAAAGGGATCCCCGCGAAGGCGCGGCGCACTGGGAAGCCCTCGCCCTCGAGCCCCGAGGGTGCCGTGGTGATCGACTTCACCGGGCGGTCGACGGCGGCCGGGCCCAGTGGCTCCAGCCTGGGGAGGACGAGCGTGTCTGCGGTGACTGCGGGCATCGATGGACCTTTCGGGAGGGTGCGAACGATTTGCTTGCGAACGCAAACATTCACAACCCGGGAGAGGCATGCAGTATTCCCGGGGTCAGGTCAGCAGGACTTCTCCTTGAACGACACCTCCGTGGTGATGAGGTAGTCGTTGACCGCGTCCGTGACACAGTCGTTCGCCCCGTACCCGGTGTGGCGCTGCGCATCCAGCACGATGATCCGGCCGTCCTCCAGTGTCTCTGCCATCGTGCGCGAGCTGGCCAGCGGTGTCGCCGAGTCCCCGGTGGTGCCGACGACCACGATCGGTCCCGCACCCTTCCCTGTGACATCGATGCGGTAGTCGGTCTTGGCCTTCCAGAAGACGCACCAGTACCCCGAGGCGAAGGACGGACCGAGCCGCGGCGCGACCTTGAGGAACTCAGGGATCCACTTGTCCGATTCCTCGACGGTCCTCGGGCTGGGGTCGTCGATGCAGGAGATGGCGAGGAACGCCTCGAGCTCGTTGCCGTACGTTCCGTCGGGGTTGCGCTGGTAGTACTGGTCGTACATGTTGAGGATGTCCGTGCCGTTGCCGTCACGGAGCGCGGCGAGCGCACGCTCCAGTTCGTCCCACATGGAGGAGGAGTACATCGCCTCGGACACCGCGGTGTAGAGCACCGACTGGTTCACCGGCGTGCGGCCCTTGCTCACGGGGACCGGGGCGGAGTCGACCTGCGCGACCAACTTGTCGAACGCGGCACCCGGGTTGCCGTTGCTGTGGAACGGGCATGTCGTGTCCTTCGCGCACTGTTCGAAGAACGCGTTCAGCTCCTTCTCGAAACCGGCCGCCTGCTGCAGCCCGCCCTCCACGCCGTCGGCCGTGGGGTCAGCGGCACCGTCCAGCACTGCCGCCCTGACCGTCCCGGGGAACATGGTTGCCCACGTCGCACCGAGCTCGCTGCCGTAACTGAAGCCCAGGTAGGTGATCTTCTCCTCACCGAGCGCCCTGCGGATCGCATCCATGTCGCGGGCCGAGTTGTTGGTGGAGACGTACGAGAGCATCTCGCCGTTCTCCTCGGCGCAGATCTCCGCATACTCGCGGGAGAGGTCCTCGACGGCCTTCTGCTCGGCGGCATCCTCCGGGGTGGGGTCGTACGCGAAGTACCTGTCGTACTCGTCCACGCAGTCGATCGCGGGCTTCGACTTCCCCGTGCCGCGCGGGTCCCAGCCGACGATGTCGAAGCGGTCCAGCAGGTCGCCGCCGAATATCGACGTTGCCTGCTCTGCCAGGTACGTGCCGCCGAACCCCGGCCCGCCCGGGTTCACGAGCAGCGAACCGATCCGCTCCGAGGGGACCTGGGCGGGGTGGCGCCGCAGTGCCAGGGTGAACGTCCCGATCCCGGGTTCCGAGTAGTCGAAAGGAACCTCCATGGTCCCGCACTCCGAGCCGTCCGCGTAGCTGTCGACGCACGGCTTCCACGAGATCGTGAAACCGTCGGTAGGTGCGGCGGAGCCGGGAGGCGCGGTCGAGTCGGTGGCACCGGAAGAGTCAGAGGAGCCCGACGAACCTCCGCACGACGCGAGCAGAACGCACGTCACGATCGTCAGCAGGGTCCCGCGGAAGCGCACGGCATAGACACTAGGGGCTGGTGCAGCCGTAGCATCAACGGCGTGCGAATGGGCCCACACAGTCTCCTCCCGGGTGATGCGAGCGCAGTGAAGGGTGCACGGCTCCGTCGTTCCACGCTGAGGAGGGCCTGGCAGTTCGCCCGTCCGTACCGCTTCCACATCGCAGGGTTCCTGTCCGCAATCCTCGTCTCGGCACTCCTCGGGCTTGCTCCCCCTCTCCTCTTCCGTTCGATCCTCGACACCGCGATCCCCCGCGCGGACAGGGGACTCATCACCACGCTCGCGGTCGTCCTGGTGATCGCGGCGCTCGCGGACGCCCTGTTCGCGATCGTGCAGCGCTGGCTGAGCTCGACCATCGGTGAGGGACTCATTTACGACCTGCGGGTGGCCCTGTTCGACAAGGTCCAGCGGATGCCGGTGGCGTTCTTCACCCGCACCCAGACGGGCGCGCTCATCAGCCGCCTCAACAACGACGTCATCGGCGCCCAGAACGCGGTCACGTCCACTCTCGGCAGCGTGGTTTCCAACGTGGTGGTGCTCATCACCACGCTGACTGCGATGGTGGTGCTCGAGTGGCGCCTCACCGCCCTTTCCCTCGTGGTCCTCCCGCTGTTCATCATCCCCGCGAAGCGCGTCGGCATCCGTCTCGGCGGGATCGCGCGCGAGCAGATGGAACTCAACGCCGAGATGAACACGCAAATGAGCGAGCGGTTCAACGTGGCCGGCGCGATGATCGTGAAGCTGTTCGGGCGTCGCGAGCGCGAGGTGGACACGTTCGCCGGCCGTGCGGCAGGGGTGCGGGACAAGGGCATCCAGTCAGCGGTCTACGGACGCGTGTTCTTCGTGGCGCTCGGTTTCGTCGGGGCGGTCGGTGCCGCGGCCATCTACGGGATCGGCGCGCACCTCGTGGTGAACGGGGACATCAGCGACGGCACTCTCGTGGCGATGGCGACCCTGGTCGCGCGGATCTACCAGCCCCTCACCGGGCTCACGAACGCCCGCGTGGAGGTCATCACCGCCTTCGTCAGCTTCGACCGGGTGTTCGAGGTGCTCGACGCGCCGGAGGCCATCACCGACCGGCTCGGTGCCGTCGATCTCGTCTCCCCGCGCGGCGAGGTGGAGTTCGACAACGTGGTGTTCCGCTACCCGGCAGCGGCGGAGGTGAGCATCGCATCGCTCGAGTCAGCCGGCGTGATGGCGGGCTCGGACCCCGACACGGACGTGCTCCGCGGCGTCACGCTGAGGGTGGCGGCGGGGGAGACGGTCGCGGTCGTGGGGTCGAGCGGCTCCGGTAAGTCGACACTCGCCTCTCTCGTGCCCCGCCTGTACGACGTGACCTCTGGCGCCGTGCGCATCGACGGCACGGACGTCCGTGACCTCACCGCCGACACCCTGCGGGACGCGATCGGCGTGGTGACCCAGGATCCGCACCTCTTCCACGAGTCGATCGAGTCGAACCTGCGGTACGCCCGCCCCGGGGCCACGCACGAGGAGATCGTCGCGGCCTGCCGCGCTGCGCGCATCGACGGAATGATCTCGGCGCTGCCGGACGGGTACTCCACGGTGGTCGGCGAGCGCGGCTACCGGATGTCCGGCGGCGAGAAGCAACGGATCGCGATCGCGCGGATGCTGCTGAAGGACCCCGCGATCATCGTGCTCGACGAGGCCACCAGCCACCTGGACAACGAGAACGAGGCCCTGGTCCAGGAGGCCCTCGACGCCGCCCTCCACGGCCGCACGGCGATCGTGATCGCCCACAGGCTCTCCACGGTGCGCGACGCCGACCGCATCGTGGTCCTCGACTCCGGGGTGATCGCCGAGCAGGGCACCCACGACGAGCTCATGGGGCTGGACGGCATGTACGCGGCCCAGGTGAGGGCGGGCGGGTCGTTCGTCTCCTGACCCGGGGGAAGTTCGTACCCCCCTTTCGTAGAGTGTGGCGATGCCCGACATCCAGTACGTCGACGGGGTCCCCTCGCTCACGGTCAGCCAGTTCGCCGACGTCCTCAACAACGTCCTCGGGCAGTCGTTCGACGAGGGAGTGTGGATCGAGGGCGAGATCCAGGGCCTGAAGCCGGCCAGGCCGCACCTCTACTTCTCCCTCATCGAGGAGAAGAACGGCAAGAAGTCCAAGCTCGACATCAAGATCTTCGCCGGGGTCCTCGCCGGGCTCCAGAAGAAGCTGCGCAACGCCGGCCTGGAACTGAAGGACGGCATGAAGGTGCGGGTGCGCGGCAACCCCGACTTCTACGCCCCGTTCGGGAGCTTCGGCCTGAAGACGTTCGACATCGACACGAAGTTCACGATCGGCGACATCGCCGAGCAGCGCGCCGCCCTCATCCAGAAGCTGAAGGACAACGGCACCACGAAGATGAACAAGCGCCGGCCCGTGCCGCTGGTGCCGTTGCGGCTGGGCATCGTGAGCAGCAGCCAGGCGGCCGGTTTTGCGGACGCGCGCAAGCACCTGCTGGATTCTGGAATCGGCTTCAGCATCACGCTGTGCGACGTGCGCGTCCAGGGTGATGAGGCAGTCCCCATGATCGTCGGTGCGATCCAGGCACTCAGCCGTCGTGACGACATCGACATCGTCCTCGTCATGCGCGGCGGCGGCTCCAAGAACGATCTCGCCGCGTTCGACGACGAACGGATCGCCATGGCCATCGCCCGCTGTGCCCACCCCGTCTTCACGGGCATCGGCCACCAGGTGGACCAGAGCGTGGCCGACATCGTGGCCCACACCGAGTGCAAGACGCCCACGGCGTGCGCCGACGCCGTCATCGAGATCGTGAATGATTTCCTGCACGACCTCAACACCACCGCGGCCATGGTGCGGTCCGCCACGCTGACCGCGGTCGAGAAGGCGCGCGGCCGCATGAGGATCTCGCGGGAGAGACTGGTCACGCGGACGCGCACCGCACTGGAGCGCGAGCAGCAACGGGTGGCGATGCACGCCGTCATGGTGCGCGGGCTGGACCCGGCCGTCACCATGGCGCGCGGGTGGTCGATCACCCGCACGGCGGACGGCACGGTGGTGCGCTCCGTCGCAGACGTCGTGCCCGGCGACACGATCACGACACTGGTGGCCGACGGGGCCATCTCGAGCACGGTGGAGGAGACGAACCGATGAGCAGCAAGAAGACCCCCGCAGGGGAGCCGAAGGGCTACGCCGAGGCGATGTCCGAACTGGAGGGGATCCTCCGGGAGCTCGACTCCGCCAGCGTTGACGTTGATGTCCTCTCCGTCAAGGTGCAGCGGGCGTCGTTCCTGGTGGAGTGGTGCACCTCGCGCATCACCGCCGCGCAGGCAACCATCGACGAGCTCGTTGCGGGCCTCCCGGAGGACGACGGTGACTACGACGAGGCAGATGACGACGATGACGACGAGGACTACGACGATGACGACGAGGACTACGACGACGAGGATGACGACGAGTGATCGACTCGGCCCGGTTCACCTCGCTCGTTGACGAGCGACTCACCCGCGTGGTCCGGCGCGAGCGCGACCACTACGGGCACCTCGACGGGCATGTCGAATGGGTGCTTGATGAGATCGACCGTCTGGTGACGGCCGGCGGGAAGCGCGTGCGGCCGGAGTTCGCGCACCTCGGCTGGATCGCGGCCGGGGGCGAGCCGTGCGCACAGACGGCGGTGAACATCGGTGCGGCGCTCGAGCTGATGCATGTGTCCGCACTGGTCCACGACGACGTGATCGACGGTGCCACCACGCGCCGCGGTGCCGACACCACGCACGTCCGGGTCGCGCGGGACCACCGCGAACGGGGCTGGTCCGGGGAGGAGCGACGTATCTCCGAGGGCGCGGCCGTGCTCGCGGGCAACATCACCCTCGCCATGGCGGATTCCGCGCTTGGGGACGTGAACACCGCCGCGCGGAAGCAGTGGACGAGGGTGCGCATCGAGGTGAACCTCGGCCAGTTCATGGACCTCCTGGGTGCCGCTTCGCGTGACCTGGATCCCGAGAGGGTGCTGGTCATGATGGCCATGAAGACCGCCAAGTACACCGTGGAGAGACCGTTGCGGATGGGTGCGGCAGCAGCGGCCGGGCCGGACGAAGAGTGGGTGATCGACAGCCTGGGCACCTTCGGGGAACTGCTGGGGATCGCGTTCCAGTTGCGCGACGACGTGCTGGGGGTGTTCGGTCACCCCGAGGTCACCGGCAAGCCGGTGGGAGACGACCTGCGCGAGGGAAAGACCACGATGTTGATTGCCCAGTCGCTGGTGCGCGCTGATGCATCACAACGTGCTGTGCTCGACCGCATCGGTGACCCGTCGCTCACACCCGATGACGTCGCGCGCATCCAGCAGGTCATCATCGACACCGGTGGCTTGCGGGTCGTCGAGAATGACATCAACGGTTTCCGCAACAAGGCCCTCGGGCTGATCGAGCATCGTGATCTTCCCTTCGGTGTCGTCGAGGAACTGACGGCGGTTGCCCACAGGGTGACGAGCCGGGACTACTAGGACGCCGCGTAGATGTCCAGCGCCTCCTGCACGGAGACGCCGGTCAGCACACCAGCCTCGGGCGTGATCGCCTCCAGCCAGGGCGGCGACACGCGTGCACAGTTCGTGACCGGCTCGTCCAGCCCGGACTCGTGCATGGCCAGGCGCAGGAAGGTGAGCGCGTAGTTGGCGGGACGCGCATCGCGGGACAGCTCGATCATGGCCCACGGGTCGGGAGCCGAGCCGGTGCGCACAGTCGCGGCGATCTCGGTCGTGGAGCTGACGTGGACGGGGCCGCCCGCAAGGCCGGGACCGTCGGTGATGACCGCGCCGCGGACCAGTGCCGGACGCGCGCCCGCAATGAGGAACGCCACGTACCCGCCGATACCGCGCCCCAGCACGGTGCACTCACCGATGTGCCGGAGCGCGATGTCGACGTCCGCCATGAGGATCTCGCACGAATAGCCTCCGCCCATCGGCACTGTCGACTGACCGTGGCCGGTGAAGTCGAGCGCCCACACGGGCCCAGCCCACGTGACGTCGAACGTGCCCATGCGGGATGCATCCTCGCCGAGCCCGTGCAGCAGCAGGAGCGGCCGGCCGGTGCCGTCCTTGATGCGGTGCAGCGCGAGCGTGACCTTGTTGTGGGGCAGGAAGACGGTCTCCGTGGCGCTCATGACAGGAACTCCAGGACCTTCGCCGCGACATGGTCGGGTTCCTCGATGTGGATGAAGTGCCCGACGCCGTCGAGCACCTCGAGCCGCCCGCCCGCGGGCAGCCACGGCTTGACGTCGCGTGCCCTGGCCCCCCAGCCCATCGGTTCGTCGACGGTGCCGAGGAACCCGAGGAACGGGACGGTGAGCGCGGCCATGCGCAACGAGCTCCACTCCGGCCGCCACGGGCCGAAACCCCCGAAGCGCATGCTCGGGTCGAGAGTCCACCGCCACCCGTCGTCGCTGCGCTGGGCGCCCACTGTCACGAGGTACTCCAGCCACTCCTTGCTGAGGCGCGGGTTCATCCGCCCGCGGCGCTGGGCGAGCTCCCCGAGCGTGCCCGGCTTGCGGACCGAGGAGCCGGCCTCGTGGCGGAAGTCGAGCCAGCCACCGATCTCGTTGGCGAGCATGCGCGACTGGTCGTGGTCGGGCACGTCGGGCATGCGGCGCTTGCTCGGCATCCCGTCGATGTTCACCATCCGCGAGATGCGGTACGGGGAGCCGTCACAGAGCTGCAGCATGAGGGCACCGCCCTTGGAGTGACCCACCACCGGGGCGGGTCCGTCCGTCACGGACGCCATCACCGAGAGGGCATCGCGGATGTCGGCATCCCAGCCGTAGAGGGCCGCGTGGTCACTGGCACCGTGGCCGCGGTGGTCCCACGACACGACCCTCCACCCGCCGGCGGCGAGCAGGGGGGCGAACACGTCGAAAGTCCGGGCAAAGTCGCTGCCGCCGTGCACGAGGAACAGGACCGGGTCGGTCTCCTTGCCCCACTCGTACACCGAGATGCCGATACCGCCCGCGTCATGGCGGCGGGTCCTGTCGGGCCGGCGGGCACCGGGGAAGTTTCTTTCGTCTGTCTGGGCACTCATCGCGGGGCAAGGCTAGGTGCTCGCATCCCCGGCGCCGTCATGGGACACATGGTTGAGGTGTCACACCTAACATGGCATGAATGTTCCTGCGCACCCGGCTCCACGTGTACCTGCTGTGGAGCACGTGCGTGTTCGCCTTCCTCGCGGTGATCTCCTCGTTGCTCACGGATGGCGGCTCGGGGGAGTCCACGAAGCAGGACGGGTCCGAGGTGATTGCCACGACCTCCAGCGGGCCGACCACGACCACCGGCCCGCTGCGCACCTACGTGGTGCAGCCCGGCGAGTCCCTGTTCGGCATCGCCATGAAGTTCAACCTCTCCGCACCCGCACTAGTCGAGATCAACAGGATCAAGAACCCTGACCGCGTGCCGGCGGGAACGGAGCTGAAGCTCCCGCCCAGCAACGGTTTCGTGCCGATCGGCGCGACCACCACGATGCCGCCGTGACCCGGTGGTGCTTGCACGGTTCCATACACTGATGTCATGACCGCAACGTTCTGGCCCACGCAGGAGCACTGGTCGGTCGCGATCCCGTTGCGCACGCCTCACCCCCGGCTCGACTGTCTCGCCGGCACCGGCTTCGTCGGCCTGAAGAAGGCTCCGTTCGACGTGCCCGCGTCGGAGTGGGAGTCGCTCGAGTACTTCGACTGGAAGAGCGGCGGCGACACCAACTTCGCGCCGCTCGCGTCCGCCGACGGCCAGCTCGACTGCCGCGGTTTCTGGGACAAGGGCAAGACCGACAAGGACGCCATCTGGACGTCGAACGCGGCGCTCGCCCCGACGCTCAGGAACTACGTGGAGTCCGTCGGCGCCAACTACGGCCGCGTCCGCATCATAAAGCTGGAGCCGCAGGACCGCGAGCAGGCGATCCGCAGCATCCACCGCGACGACAACAACCGTTTCAACCCCGACAACGAGGGATGGGTCGTGCGCTCCTGGCTGGAGCTGACCGACAGCCCGGACAGCTACATGCTGCTGATGGACAACGGTCCCGACGGCCTGCCGGACCCTGCCACTGAGCGCCGCGTGCCGCTGTCACGGGGCTCCCGGTTCGTGGTGGACACCCAGCGCCTCTGGCACGTTGTCGTGCACAACCACGATTTCCCGCGGTACGCGCTCATCACCAGTTTCGAGAGCGGCCCGGCGCTGGACTCGTTCATCGCGCGCGAGCGCGCGGAGTGACTACAGCGCCGCTTCGATGGCGGCGGCAACCTCGGGCGCGTCCGGCGACACCATCGGGCTGAAGCGCGCGAGCACCGAGCCGTCGCGGCCCACCAGGAACTTCTCGAAGTTCCAGCGGATGTCGCCGCTCGCGCCCTCTGCGTCGGCGACCGGGGTGAGCGCCGCGTAGAGCGGGTGCCGGTCGTCGCCGTTCACGTCGACCTTCTCGGTCAGCGGGAAGGTGACACCGTAGGTGGTGCTGCAGAACGTCTGGATCTCCTCGGCGCTGCCGGGCTCCTGGCCCTTGAACTGGTTGCACGGCACCCCGAGCACGCTGAAGCCGCGGTCGGCGTACTTCTTCTGCAGCGCCTCGAGTCCCTCGTACTGCGGGGTCAGGCCGCACTTGCTGGCGACGTTCACGACGAGGGTGACCTTGCCGTCGACGGCGGAGAGGGCGTTCGGCTGGCCGTCGAGGCGGGCGATGGGTGTTGCGTAGATGCTCATGCGGGGTGCAACCCCTGCGGGCACGCGGATGTTCCCGCCGTCAGGACCCGCGGTGGGCGACGGCCAGCTCGGCGACCTCGCGCATGATGCGGGCGATGTCGAAGTCCTTCGGCGTGTAGACCGCCGAGACCCCGCGGGCGCGCAGGCGGTCGCGGTCCTCCTCGGGGATGATCCCGCCCACGATGACGGGGGCATCGACGCCCTCGGCGCGCAGCAGGTCGACCACCTCGGGCACGAGCTCCATGTGGGAACCCGACAGGATCGACAGGCCGACGACGTCCGGGTCCTCGTCCCGTGCGCTGGCCACGATCTGCTCGGGTGTCAGGCGGATGCCGCTGTAGACGACCTCCATCCCGGCATCCCGCGCCGCGACGGCGATCTGCTCGGCGCCGTTGCTGTGGCCGTCGAGCCCGGGCTTGGCCACGAGGAACCGCGGCGGGCCGCCTGCCATCGCCTTCACGAAGTCGGCGACACCGGCGAGCTCGTTCGTGCGGCGGCCGACGGCGGCGTTCACGCCGGTGGGCGCACGGAACTCACCGAAGACCTCGCGGAGGACCCCGGCCCACTCGCCGGTCGTCCCGCCGGCCTGGGCGAGAGCGATCGAGGGTTCCATGATGTTTGAGCCGTCCTCGGCAGCCCGGCGCAGGTCGCGCAGGGCGGCCTCCACCGCGGCGGCATCCCTGGAGGACCGCCACGCGGCAACGTCCGCGATGGTCTCTTTCTCCACGGCCGGGTCGACGATGAGGATGTTGCCGTCACCCGCGAGCGGCGACTGCTCTGCCTCAGTGAACGAATTGACGCCGACGACTGTCTGCTCGCCGGTCTCGATGCGGCGCGTGCGCTCCGCCATGGAACGGACGAGCCGGCCCTTGAGGTCGTCGACCGCGTTGAACGCACCGCCGAGGGCGAGCACGTCCTGCAGCTCCGCCCATGCGGCGTCGCGCAGCTCAGCGGTCTTCGCCTCGATCACCGTCGACCCGTCGAAGATGTCGCCGTGCTCCAGCAGGTCGGTCTCGAACGCGAGTACCTGCTGCATGCGCAGCGACCACTGCTGGTCCCACGGGCGGGGCAGGCCGAGCGCCTCGTTCCACGCGGGCAGCTGCACGCTGCGCGCACGGGCGCGCTTGGAGAGCGTGACGGCGAGCATCTCGAGCACGATCCGCTGCACGTTGTTCTCTGGCTGCGCCTCCGTGAGGCCGAGGGAGTTCACCTGCACGCCGTAACGGAAGCGGCGGGCCTTCGGGTCCTGCACGCCGTAACGCTCCACGGCGATGCGCTCCCACAGGTCGGTGAAGGCGCGCATCTTGCACACCTCCTCGACGAAGCGGATGCCGGCGTTCACGAAGAAGGAGATGGAGCCGAACACCTGGTCGAATTGGTCCGCGCTCACCTGGCCGCTGTCGCGCACGGCGTCCAGGACGTCGATCGCGGTGGCGAGGGAGAAGGCGATCTCCTGGACGGGCGTGGCGCCGGCCTCCTGAAGGTGGTACGAGCACACGTTCATGGGGTTCCACTTCGGGGCGTTCTGCGCGCACCAGGCGACCATGTCCACGATCAACCGCTTCGACGGCGCTGGGGGGAAGATGTACGTGCCGCGGGACAGGTACTCCTTCACGATGTCGTTCTGGGTGGTGCCGCGCAGCTCGCGCGAGTCGACACCCTGCTCGCGGGCGTTCGCGACGTACAGCGCCAGCATCCACGCGGCCGTCGCGTTGATCGTCATGGACGTGTTCATCTTCCCCGGCGGGATGGAGTCGAGGAGCGTGCGCATGTGGCCGAGGTGCGAGACGGGAACGCCGACCTTGCCGACCTCGCCGTGGGCGAGGATGTGGTCGGGGTCGTAGCCGGTCTGGGTGGGCAGGTCGAACGCGATGCTGAGCCCGGTCTGGCCCTTGGCCAGGTTCGTGCGGTACAGCTGGTTGGAGGCCCTGGCCGACGAATGCCCCGAGTAGGTGCGCATCATCCACGGTTCGTCGCGACGGGGGGTGTTCTGCTCGCTCACGGAGCAAGTATGGCAACGGGGGCGGCCGTTCCCCACGGCCGCCGCGCGGAATCAGTCCAGTGCCGTGCTGAGCATGGCGAGGTACTCGGGCCGGGGGACCTCGATGCACCCGAGGGACGCGAGATGCTCGGTGCACCACTGGGTGTCCAGCAACTGCGCCCCCTCCGCATTCAGCCGAGCCACGAGGTGCATGAGCGCGACCTTGGACGCATCGGTCTCGCGGTGGAACATCGACTCGCCGGCGAAGAAACGGTCGATCCTCACCCCGTAGAGGCCGCCGACGAGCTCCCCGCCTCCGTTCCACACCTCGACGCTCGAGGCATGACCCATGCGGTGCAACCTGGAGTACGACCGGACGAACTCCTGCGTGATCCAGTTCCCGTCGGCACGGAGGTCGGAGCACTTCGTCATCACGTCCTCGAAGCAGGTGTCGAACGTGACGGTGAAGCGCCTGTCGCTGCGCCGCATCGACCTCGTGACACGCAGGCCGTCCAGCGGGATCACGCCGCGCCTGAGAGGCGACCACCACCCCAGCCGCCGGTGCAGGCCGTCGATGTGCATCGGGAACATCCCGTGCGAGTACGCGTAGAGGAGGGTGGGGGGCTCCAGGTCGGCGCCTGCCGCCACCACGTCATCGTCCGGCCATGCATCCGACGTGGGGAAACCCCAGTCGCACGTGTCGAACCGTGTCACGAGCGGAGACCCCGCCCGCTCCTAGTACTTGTAGAAGCCCTCACCGGACTTGCGGCCGAGCTTCCCAGCCGCAACGAGCCTGCGCAGCGTGGGAACCGCCGCGTAGTTCGGGTCGGCGAACTCGGCGTGAAGCGCCTCGAGGATCGACAGCGAGGTGTCGAGACCGACGAGGTCGAGGAGTGCGAACGGCCCCATCGGGAAGTTGCAGCCGCCCTTCATCGCGGTGTCGATGTCCTCCATGGAGGCAGTGCCCGTCTCCCAGATGCGGATGGCGTTGTTGAGGTACGGGAACAGGAGCGCGTTCACGATGAACCCCGCACGGTCCTTGACCTGCACGCCGCTCT
>Ga0315902_10008277_pt1 | contig 14104 bp, 2 predicted proteins | sample LakEriMetagenome_9_FD_203523 | JGI IMG/M metagenome (GOLD analysis project Ga0315902, IMG submission 203523) | Freshwater fungal communities from buoy surface, Lake Erie, Ohio, United States - Buoy 12 MA117 | ecosystem: Environmental > Aquatic > Freshwater > Lake > Lake biofilm | place: USA... | reverse complement strand
CCATTTACAGGACACAACTGCACCGGTAATTTCTGGTGAAAACGAAGTTAGCCGTCCATGTGATGACTATGCAGGTATCTATGTAAACGTTTCTGATAACTGCAACGAGTACACTCTCGACTTCTCTGATCTCGGTGTGTCGGGCGGTTGCGCGGGTCACGTTATTCGCACATACGTTGCTACCGACATCTGCGGTAATGTTTCAGCAGAATTCATCCAGGTCATTACCTTGACAGATGAAGTTGCCCCTGAAATCGCTTCAGAAAACGAAGACATGACTGTTGAGTGTGGTGATGAGTATTCAATAATGCCTGCAACATTTGCAGACAACTGCGACGATGAACTTGAAATTGAATCAAGCTTTAATTCTGACTACGATGGTTGCACTACTATCGAAACCTATACTTGGACAGCTACTGACCATTGCGGCAATAGCACAACTGCTACAACTGTAGTAACCATTGTTGATACTACCAACCCATACTTCACTTCACTTCCGGAGAACGTAACCGTTAACTGCGACGAAGAAGTACCAGGCTTTGGTTTGTACACTGCAGCTGATAACTGCGATGACAATGTTGAGATTGCCGTTGAGGAAAGCTCTATTGCAGGCGATTGTCCACAGAGCTACACGTTGGAGCGCACCTATCGCGCATACGACAATTGCGGTAACCAAGTGGTTGAAACACGCTACGTTTATGTTGTTGATCAGACCGCTCCTGTGTTCGGTGAGCAGCTGAATGTGTATAGCTATGAGTGCGGTGAAGAAATTCCTGTAATCCAGCCATCTGCTTCCGACAACTGTGGTGAAGTTTCATTGAACTACGCTGACTCTGACTTGGACGGTAACTCATGCCAGGGTGTTATTACCCGCACATGGACTGCCAGCGACGAGTGTGGAAACGTGTCTTACTTCCAGCAGTATATCACTATTTCTGATACTCAGGCTCCGGTATTGAATCCATACGATATGGAAGTTGAAATGCCTTGCGATAACGTAAGCAACGAGATCATGATTTCAGCTACTGACTGTAACGAGGTGAACATTACCTTCACAGACCTTTACGTAAGTGGTGGTTGTGCTGGTCAAATCATCCGTACGTATGCTGTAAGCGATATCTGCGGTAACGAAACTGCAGGACTTATCATGCAAATGATTAACTTGATTGACGTAACTGCTCCAAGCGTGGAAGTTGCTCCTGCCGATGTAACCATCGAGTGCGGCGCGGAAGTTCCAGGTTACGAGCCTGTATGGTCTGACAACTGCGCTGAAGAATTGGAACTGGCTGCAGCTTCAAGCACTTCACAAGATGGTTGCATTCAGGTAATCAGCCAAAGCTGGACTGCTGTCGATCCTTGCGGTAACTCAACAACTGTTTCTCGCACAATCACGATTGTAGACAGCACAGCTCCTGTATTTACCTACGCTCCTGAAAACGAAGAGCGCAACTGCACCGACGAAGACAACATCGCTGTTGCAACCGCTTCTGATATCTGCTCTGATGTAACTGTAACACGCAACGACGTTATTGTACCCGGTCAGTGCCCGGCATCATACACAATCGAGCGCACCTACACTGCTACAGATGCATGTGGAAATCAAGCAAGCTACACTCAGGTTATCAATGTATCGGATAACAGCGCTCCGGTATGGGGTGCTAATGTGACCGAGTTCGTTTATGAATGTGGTTCTGACGCTGAGGTTGTAACACCCGTTGCTTCTGATGATTGCAGCGAATACACAGTTAGCTACACCGATGGAGAAACGATGCAACTTGGCTGCACCGGCGCGTTCGAACGTGCATGGGTTGCTGTTGATGCATGTGGTAATGCAAGCAATGAGTTCGTTCAATACATCTCATTCGAAGACACTACCGATCCTACTCTCAGCGGTTGTCCTGCTGATCTGGTATTGAACTGCGAAGATGCTGTTCCTGCTCCTGCTTCTGTAACTGCTTTCGACGGTTGTGATTCTGATGTTCAGGTTTACTACGAAGAGAACATCCTCGGCGAAACTCCTGCTGAAGGTTCAATCGCTGATTGCGACTTGATCACTCCGGCTCGCCCTGCAGGTAACTCATGCGGATATTCATACGACTGGGCCATGATGATGTACAACATGCCTAATGCTCACCGTTGGTATCAGGTGGTAGGTGGTAGCTTGGTGCAATACCCAGGCGGCTCAATTCACTTGGTTGCTCAATTGGAGAACGTACTGAACCCTGGAACAGGATGGAACGTAGACGTATGGTTTGAAGGTGGATGGGATTGGGCTGCATGGTCAAGCCAAAGCTTCCCAACGAGCTACAAGGCCGATTGCGGTGGCGTAGATGCTAACTTCGCTTCATGGACATACTTCCTGTTGCAGGCTGGTCCAAATGCTGAATTGAGTGGTTATGGTAACTACGCTGGTTCTGCCATCAACTTGGCTCACGCTCCTGCCAACAACTACTTCGGATTCCAGTTGGGCGATGGCGCTAACAACTACAACGCTGCCGATAACGCATTCGGAGGATGGTTTAGCTACAGCGGTACTTTCCGTACCAATGCAGACCAAAACTTCACGAACGTAAGTGGCGCAGGTGACTTTGCTTTCGAATTGGATTGCTGCCCAGACTACACTATCGAGCGTCAATGGACTGCCGTAGACTGCTCTGGCAACTCAACTACTTGCACGCAAAGCATCAGCTTCAGCCCAAGTGCTTCATCGAACGGTGGTAGCGAAGGCCAATCTGTAATCAACACCGAGGCGATTTCAAATGAGCGCATCGGTAGCGAAATTCAGGTGTCGCCAAACCCAACCAACACCAACGCAATGTTTACTTTCAAAGCCGCTCACCAGGCGAAGACAACCCTCGAGTTGTACAACCTGACCGGTCAGAAAGTAGCCGACGTATTTATCGGTGTTGTGGACGCTGGTTCTGTGTACAATGTGAACTTCAACGTTAGCGATTTGGCTGCAGGTCTATACACCTACCGCTTAACTAACGGTAACGATGTTAAGATTGACCGCCTCATTATTGGCAAGTAATTCTTAACTAAAAATTGAAAAGCCCCCCGATATCGGGGGGCTTTTTTTTTATGTTAAAAAATAGGAATGTTTCAAAATTTTATCCCTAACGTTGACTTCACTGAAAATGGCTCATCGCCTAATCTCCGTCTAAAAACAAAACATCCGTCACCTTACCACGAATAAGATTTCTCTTAAAAATCTATTTATACCGACTAAATACCACATTCGATCGACATGATGCATTTTTCATAAAAATCAATTTCTAGCAAAAATCAGCCACTTAACCCTCTATTTTTATTATTTATCTCTATATTTGGCGCGTTAATCTTTTTTTTAACCAAACTTTAAATTCATTTTTTTTAAATTTTTCTCTTAACCGAATTCATTCATTACTCTAAATTACCAAAAACATGATCAAAAAACTTTACGCTATTTCGCTGGGGTTGTTGATGCTAGGTCTATCTGCGACCTCGTTTGCGCAAGACAACAATCTCGGTTCAATGCTTTGCCCGGACGATGTCACCATCGAATGTGGACAAGACATCAACGATTTGGATCTCACAGGATCACCTACTGTTACCCTTCTGGTTGGAGCGGGTTACGACTTGGTGAGCTCTGATGTTGTCGTTTCTAGCAACGACTGCCAGACTGTTGTTGCACGCACATGGACAGCTCAACTCAATGAATTGGGTGGGTCGATTGGCACCTTGGTGTGTACTCAAGTCATCACCGTTGCAGACAACACCGGCCCCGTGCTTTCTGGTGTTCCGGCAGCTTCGACCGTTGCCTGTATCGACGATGTGCCTGCAGCAAGCAGCTCAGTAACTGCTCTCGATGCATGTTCGGGTTCTTCTGCGGTTTCTTCTTTTGTAAGCGCCACAGGAACTCCACTCACACGTTGCACACTGAGCACGGCTTTCGGCCCCGGAGCCGACTGGGCAGTTTGGTTGCCTTCGCTTTCATCGGCCGGTTACACGGCTGGCGCCAATTACGTATTTAGCGCGGCCGGCGGTGTGTTCGAGCAATACTCCGACAATACGGCTCACCTGACAGGTGAACTTGTAAATACGTTGAACCCCAACCAACGCTTCATTGCCGATTGGTGGTTTCAAAACAAGCGCGACTGGACGTCATGGAACAATGGCGGCACTCGCTCTTATAAAAACGACCTCAACCTCCAGTGTGCCATTGATGAGCACGTAAACTGGTCGTACTACGAACTGGTTGGAGGATTCTCGACCCTCACAGGCACCGGTGACCTCGCCGGCAATCAACTTTACTTGTATCACCTGCCCACCAACTACTATTTCGGATTCCAGATTGGTATTGGTGCCAACGACAAGAACTGTAACTTCGGTATGTCGGGATGGTTCTCCTACAACGGTTTCATGAACAACACATACGTAAGCGCTACTGGCGATATGAATGTAGATGCTCAGTGCTCAGACGAGACCGGCGATTGCCTCAACCGCACTGCTGTGACACAAGTATACCGTGCTGAAGATGCATGCGGACATGCTACAATCGAATCGACTGTCATTACAGTATTCGACGATGTTGCTCCAACATTCACAAACTGTCCTTCTGACATTACAATTAGCTGCACCGACGAAATCCCGGCTCCTGCTAACCCAGAAGCTACAGACAACTGTGCGGGCGACGTTAGTGTAAGTTTCGCAGGTGATACAGAAGAAGGCGACAACTGCTTGCGCACCATCACACGCACTTGGATGGCCGAAGATGAATGCGGCAATGTTGGCTACTGCTCTCAGACCATTTCTATATTGGATGAAGAAGCTCCAGCATTGGTTGGAACTCCTGATGCAAATACCACTGCAGAATGCGATAACATTCCAACTGCTGCAGAAGTAACAGCTACCGACAGCTGTGATCCCGAAGTTTCTGTTAGTTTCATTGAAACCACTGAAGAAGGAAACTGCGCCGGTTCATACACTATTACCCGCATCTGGACATCGATGGATGATTGCGGCAACGAAGCCTCATTTACTCAAACAATTCAGGTTGTAGATACTACAGCTCCTGAATTCAATGAATTCCCCATCTACACATCTGCCGAATGCAACGAAGAAGTAGACGCTCCAACAGCTACAGATAATTGCAGCGGTGCAACCGTCACTCTGGTAAGCGAAGTGCTTAACTCGGGTGGATGTTTGGGCGTACTTGCGCGCACCTATCGTGCCACTGACGGCTGCGGTAATTACACAGAAACAGTTCAGTACATCACACTTGTCGACAACACGGCTCCTGAAATCAGTGGCGTTCCTTTGGAGGCTACTGTAGAGTGCAGCGATATTAACTTGGGTGAAAACGGCCTATACTTCGGTGTAGCTCCTGTGACGGCATCGGACATCTGCGATGAATCCGTAGACATCAACTATACTGAAGAAATTATAGACAACGGCGACAACTGTCCATCTTCATTCGACATCATTCGTTCATGGGTTGCAGTCGATGATTGTGAAAACGAAACTTCTGCAACAGCAGTTGTTCACGTTGTCGATACAACCAATCCTTGGTTTGTTGATTTCCCAGCCGACATTACGATTAACTGTGATGAAGACGTTCCCGCTGTCGTGCTTCCTGAAGCACAGGACAACTGCAGTGCAAACGTTGTTGTAGTTGCTACAGCAGATGATATCATACCAGGCAGCTGCCCACAGAATTACACCATCTACCGTGTGTACCGCGGTATCGATAATTGCGGAAACCAGGTTGTTGAGACACAAGTAATCACAGTTCGCGACATAACAGCTCCTACTTTCTCTTCCGAGAACAATTCATCATTCACTTATGAGTGCAGTGAGGAAATTCCTGTAACTGAGCCATCGGTTTCAGACAACTGCGGAAACGTAACATTAAGCTACGCGGATTCAGAAACTCAAGGCAATACGTGTGAATCATCATTCAATCGCGTGTGGACAGCAACAGATGAATGCGGAAACTCATCAGAGTTCACACAGACCATTCAGATAGTTGACACGACCGCTCCGGTTATCGCCGGTGAGCTTCAGACCAGCCGTCCTTGCGATGATTATGCAGGTATCTTCGTGACTGCCTCAGATAATTGCAGCGAATACACTATTGATTACACCGACGTGTTTGTGTCTGGAGGTTGTGCAGGAAATATTATCCGCACATATGTCGCAACTGATGAGTGTGGAAACACTTCAGCTGATTTCATACAGGTTATTCAATTGATTGATGAAACCTCTCCTGAGATTGAATACGTGAATGAAAACCTAACAGTTGAATGTGGTAGTGAATACTCGGTGGAACCGGCTTCATTCTCCGACAACTGCGATGCAGAACTTGAAATTGAAAGTGGCTTCACATCAGAAAATGATGGCTGCACCACGATTGAAACATACACTTGGACTGCTACCGACCACTGCGGCAACTCAACTACTGCAACTACTGTTGTAACTATTACAGATACTACGGCTCCTTATTTCACTTCACTACCGGAAAACATAACCGTAAATTGCGATGAAGTTGTTCCTGGCGTAGGCGAGTACGCTGCCGCGGATGTTTGTGATTCTGAGGTAGAAATCAGCGTTGAAGAAACAACAACTGCCGGCGATTGCCCACAAGCATACACTATTGCTCGCACATTCACAGCTACTGACAACTGTAATAACGTTGTAACAGAAACACGCTATGTGTACGTGGTAGATAACGATGCTCCTGTATTCGAAGAAAGTGCCTCCTCGTTCACCTACGAGTGCGGTGCTGAAATTCCTGTTGTTGAGCCATCAGCAAATGACAACTGCGGTAACGTTACATTGAGCTATGTTGACTCTGATGCGCAAGGAACAACTTGCGAATCATCGTTCAATCGCGTTTGGACCGCTGCCGACGAGTGTGGCAATGCTTCACAGTTTACTCAGTCAATTCAGATTATCGACACAACAGCTCCGGTAATCACTGGAAGCCTCGAGATTAGCCGTCCATGTGACAACTACGAAGGGATCTTTGTTGAAGCATCAGACATCTGCAGCGAATACACTATTGATTACAGTGATGTATTGGTTTCAGGCGGATGCGCAGGTAATGCAATCCGCACTTACGTTGCCATAGACGCTTGTGGTAATGTCTCTGCTGAATTCGTCCAAGTGATTACGCTCACTGACGAATCAGCTCCTGAAATCACATTTGCTCAAGAGAACTTCAATACAGAATGCGGTGATGAATACACCGTGCAGCCCGCTACATTTAGTGATAACTGCGACGATGAACTCATCATTGAAACGGGTTTCTCTTCTGAAACCGATGGTTGCTCAACCACAGAAACATATACTTGGACTGCGACAGATCATTGCGGTAATGCAACAACAGCTACAACCGTTGTTACAATCGTTGACACAACTGATCCATACTTCACCTCTCTTCCGGAAAACATAACCGTAAGTTGCGATGAAGAATTGCCAGGATATGGTGAATATGCTGCAGCTGATAATTGCGATACGGAAGTTGAAATCAGCGTATCACAAGAAGAAGCTGCCGGCGATTGTCCACAAAGCCGAATAATCACTCGCGTATACCGTGCAACCGACAACTGCGGTAATCAAGCTGTCGAAACCCGCTACGTTTATGTAGTTGATACTACCGCTCCTGTATTCGGAGAGCAGGCGAGCGAATTCACATACGAATGCGGAAGCGAAATCCTTGTTATCGAACCTACAGCAACAGACAACTGTGGCCAAGTTTCCTATAGCTACAACGATGGAGACGTTCAAGGCAACTCATGCGAATCTGTTCTTGTTCGCACATGGACTGCTACCGACGAATGCGGCAACTCTTCTGAGTTTACTCAGACCATCACCATTGTTGATACAACAGCTCCGGTTATCAATGCAGAAATCCAAATCTCTCGCCCTTGCGATGATGCCGACGGCAACTACATTGAGGTCTCTGACGAGTGCAGTGAATACACCATTAGCTACAACGACTTGTATGTATCGGGTGGCTGCGCAGGTGCTATTATCCGCACCTATGTTGCAACGGATGCTTGTGGTAATCAATCAGCAGAATTCACTCAGTTCATCAGCCTCACAGATGCAGTTGCTCCAACTGCTGAAGTGGCAAATCCAGAAGTGAGCGTGAACTGCGATGAAGAACTTCCTTCATTCAACGTTACTTTCAACGACAACTGCGATGACGACATGACCATCGTAGACCTTGAAGATGAAATTATAGAAGGAAATTGCCCTGCCCAATACACCATCATTCGTCGTAAGAAGGCGATTGACCACTGCGACAATGAAGTCGTAGCAACCCAAACCATTAGCGTATCAGACAACCAAGCACCGGTTTGGGCCGATGGTAACGAAAACACGTTCGTATACGAATGTGGATCTGACGCCACGGTAGTTACACCGGAAGCTACCGACAACTGCAGTGAATTCTCTGCAACCTATGAGGACAGCAATTACTGGACATACGGATGCCTGAATGGCTTTGTTCGCTCATGGACAGCAACCGATGCTTGCGGCAACACAAGCGAAGTATTCATCCAAAATATCTCCTTCGAAGACACCACAGAGCCTGCGTTGAGCAACTGCCCTGCAGATTTGGTCCTCAACTGCGACGAAGAAGTACCGGCCCCTGCTGAAGTAACAGCAACTGATGCTTGCGATGAAAACGTACAGTTGTATTACGAGGAAACAATCCTTGGTGATATGCCTGCTGAAGGTTCTATTGCTGACTGTGATTTAATTACACCAGCTCGCCCGGCTAACAACCCATGTGCTTACCCATACGACTGGGCATTGACCTTGTTCGGTATGCCAAGTGCACACCGCTGGTACCAGGTTGTTGACGGTAATCTAACCCGCTACGAAAATGGTTCTATTCACCTTGTTGCTCAAATGGAAAACGCTATGAACGCGGGTACCGGTTGGAACTTGGATGTATGGTTCGAAGGTGGATGGGATTGGGCTTCATGGTCTACTCAGGACTTCCCAACCAGCTTCAAGGCTGATTGCGGCGGCATCGATGCCAACTTTGCTTCTTGGACTTACTTCTTGTTGATTGCCGGTGAAGGCGCTGAGTTAACCGGTTATGGTGCTTACGAAGGTTCTGCACTCAACCTTTCTCACGCTCCTGCCAACAATTACTTCGGCTTCCAGTTGGGCGATGGTGCAAACAACTACAACGCTGCCAATGATGGTTTCGGTGGTTGGATTGGCTACAATGGTACCTTCCGCTCGAATCCTGATGGTTCATTCAGCAACGTATCAGGTGCCGGAGATATCGCGCTTGAACTTGATTGTTGCCCTGACTACAGCATTGTTCGTCAGTGGACCGCAATCGACTGTTCTGGTAACTCAGTAACTTGCTCGCAGACCATCAGCTTCGCTGCTAATGCAGCCAGCGGCAACCAAGGACAATCGACTGCTAACGACGAAGCAGTATCTTACGATCGTCAAGGAACCACGGTTAATGTTGCTCCTAACCCAGCTAACACAAACACCGTGTTCACCTTCAAAGCTGCACAGGCTGCGAAGACAACACTTGAACTGTTCGATTTGACCGGTAAGAAAGTAGCCGACATATTTATGGGCACTGTTGAAGCGGGTGCTTCATACAATGTGAACTTTGATGTGAGCTCGCTTGCTACAGGTTTGTACACGTACCGACTGACCAATGGCTCCGATGTTCAAATTCAACGATTGATCATCAGCAAGTAATTATAGAAAACACAACATTGAAAAGCCCCTCTCAATTGAGAGGGGCTTTCTTTTTTATGCTAAATCAAACGAGGAAATATAGAATTAATAGCTCATCCGTACTATATCTTCATGCCGAGCAAGGTACCCTCCTCAATGGCGCGCTGAGCATTGAGCTCATCTGTACGAAGTGCACCACCTATGCGATGAGTAGGTTTATGCGACGCAGACAAGGCAGTGTGTAATCGCTCATCCGATTGCTGGCCGGCGCAGATAATAATCTGATCAACGGTCAAGGCAATTAGATTTCCATCTTTCTCAATGTCTATACCCCTATCGTGAATGCGTTTATATTTCACTTCATTCAATATTTCTACGCCCGCTTGCCTCAGCTCTATGCGATGAATCCAGCCCGTGGTTTTTCCTAACATTGCACCCGGCTTTTTATTGGAACGTTGGAGCATGAAAATCTGTCTGTCAGTTCTGGTATGATCCGTTTCGGGAATTATACCACCTCTATACTGAAACGTAGTGTCGATTCCCCATTGCGTCGTGAATTCTGTAATTTCCTTGGGCTTATTTCCCTGTAAAACAAACAATGCCGTATCGATGGCTATACCTCCTGCACCTATAATGGCAATCGCGTTTCCCGGAAGAATTTTCCCGCTAATAATATCCGAATAACTGCAAACGATCGGATGGTCAATTCCTTCTATGTCTATTGTTCGGGCAACCGAACCGGTTGCGAGCACTACTTCTTCGAATGCTTCGGAATCGGCGGCCGTAAACGTGTGACTCAGGCGTATATCAACCTTTGCATTTGTAAGTTGTATGCGAAAGTATCGGAGCGTTTCGTTGAACTCAGATTTGCTTCCAATGTTGGCGGCAAGTAAAAATTGACCGCCTATCGCATCTTGTTTTTCAAACAAGGTTACCCTATGGCCTCGCTGCGCCAGCGTAAGTGCTGCAGCGCATCCTGCCGGACCACTGCCTACAACGGCTATTCGTTTCACGATTGCAGCGGGTTCAATCTTCAACTCTGTCTCACGACATGCAAACGGGTTGACCAAACAGGTTGCCGTTTTTTGCTGAAAGATTTGATCCAGACACGACTGATTGCAAGCAATGCATGTATTGATTTCGTTACTGCGATCTTGCGAAGCCTTCAATACAAAATCTGGATCTGCCAGAAAAGGACGAGCCATGGAGACCATATCTGCATCACCACGCTGCAGTATTTCTTCAGCCATCTCCGGAGTATTGATTCGATTGGTAGCTACCAACGGTATGCGCAATTTCCCCATCAGCCGCCGTGTCACCCATGTGAATGCCCCGCGGGGAACCATCTGCGCGATGGTTGGTATGCGCGATTCATGCCAACCGATGCCCGTGTTGATTATGCTTGCGCCATTCTCTTGCAAACGTTGGGCAAGCAATTCTATCTCCGACCATGACTGACCTTTCTCGATTAAGTCGAGCATCGACAAACGGTACACAATAATAAACTCTCGACCGAGCGCATGACGAATACCACTCACAATAGCAACAGCAAACCGGGAACTATTTTCAAAACTTCTCCCCCACTCGTCTCTTCGGTTATTGGTATGGGTTGTCAAAAATTCATTGATGAGATATCCTTCACTTCCCATGACCTCTACACCATCGTAGCCGGCTTTTTTGGCAAGACGTGCAGCGCGTATAAAGTGCTTTATTGTGCAATCAATTAACCAATACGGCATCGACCATGGGGCAAATCTGCCTATCGGAGACTTTACAGAGGACGGCGCCAATGCCAGCGGATGATGCGCATACCTGCCTGCGTGTAATATCTGCATACAGATTTTTCCACCTTCAGCGTGCACCGCCTGAGTGATTTTCTTATGCTCCTGCACTTCTCTGCTATTGGTAAGCTTCGCAGAGTTCGGAGCGAGCTTCCCAAAAAAATCCGGCGCTATCCCACCGGTTATTATTAAGCCCACTCCCCCGCGAGCACGGGCAGCATAAAAAGCGGCAAGTTTGTCAAAGCCTCCCTTCTCCTCTTCCAAGCCGGTATGCATGGACCCCATGATAACTCGGTTTTTGAGCATAGTAAATCCAAGGTCGACTGGCGACAATAGTTTATTGAAAGGCATAATGCAAAGAAACGGCAGGAAGGTGGAAATTCGGCGGGGAATTTTCTTGATGCATACAAGAATCCTTGTTGCATCGCTGTATGGACGCGCAGCAGCGCGTCCCGGACCTCTGAGTTGTTCAGGATATACTTTGGTGCCCCCCTTCGTGTACAATATACACTTTCCCTATTTTCGCAGCCGACTATTATTGCAGTATGATCCAATACCTTACTACGCATCCGTGGAAAATCGTTGAAGAAGGTTTTCAGCCGAAGCATCACCGCTCGTCGGAGAGTATTTTCTCCATTGGTAACGGCCGTTTCGGTCAACGCGCCAATCATGAAGAAACCTATACAGGACCTACTCTTCAAGGAAGCTACGTCGCAGGAATTTATTATCCGGATAAAACCCGCGTGGGTTGGTGGAAGAACGGATACCCCGAGTATTTCGCCAAGGTATTGAACAGCATCAACTGGATTGGTATTCGCGTTTGGATTGACGGAGAAGAACTCGACCTGGCAGTATGCAGCGCAAGCAATTTCCGCCGCGAGCTTGATATGCAAAAAGGATTGTTGGTGCGTTCGTTTGATGTGACTACCATTTCAGGAAAACAGGCACGCATAGAGTCGATACGTTTCTGCTCGATGGCCGATGATGAGACGGCCGTTATTCGTTACAGTGTTACTCCGCTGAACTTCGATGGCGTCCTTCGTTTTACTCCCTACCTCGATGGTGATGTGCACAACCACGACAGCAACTACGACGAAAAGTTTTGGGAAGCTGTTTCTTCGGGCACCACTCCCGGAGGGGGTTACGTCGTCTGCCGCACAAAAAAAACAGGGTTCGAAGTAGCAGCTTCAATGCAATTGGATGTGCTTATAGATAGTGTTTCACAATCCGTTTCATACGCCGAATTCAGCCGTGATTTCTATTCGGAGAATAACATAGAAATAGAAGTCAAGGCAAATCAAACCGTACAACTGATGAAGTATGTCGGTTTGGTTTCATCACTCAACTATTCAACCGCAGAATTGAAGTCTGCAGCAGAGCGGGCAGGCTTGCGTGCCATGACTATCGGCTTCGATAAGATGATGAGCGCACAGGTTGAAGCATGGTCGAAGATCTGGGAGATGGCCGACATACAGATACACGGCGACGATGAAGCACAGCAAGCTATTCGCTTCAACATCTTCCACCTCAACCAAACCTACACGGGCGAGGATTCACGTTTGAACATCGGCCCGAAAGGATTTACGGGTGAGAAGTATGGCGGTTCCACCTATTGGGACACCGAAGCGTATTGCATTCCGTTTTACATGAGCACGAAGAATCAGCAGGTGGCTCGTCAACTGCTGGTGTATCGCCACAACCAACTGGGCAAAGCCATTGAAAACGCAGAGAAGCTAGGCTTCACCAACGGCGCTGCGCTCTACCCGATGGTGACCATGAACGGTGAAGAGTGCCACAACGAATGGGAAATTACGTTTGAAGAAATTCACCGCAATGGCGCAATAGCTTATGCCATTCATAACTACATCCGTTACACCGACGACCTCAGTTATCTCGCCGAATACGGCATCGATGTGCTCACCGGCATTGCGCGCTTCTGGTCGCAACGCGTGCACTGGAGCGAAGCGAAAGGCATGTATGTGATGCACGGCGTGACCGGTCCGAATGAATACGAAAACAACGTCAACAACAATTGGTACACAAGCTACATCGCGCGCTGGTGCATGCAGTATGCGATGGAAGCCCTCGCCTATGTGAAGCAACACGATGCGCAAGCTTACGCGACAAAAACAAACGCATTCAAGTTTGATGAAGCAGCTGAACTCAAGCAGTGGCAACACATCATCGACAACTTATACTTGGGTAAAAAAGAAGGATCAAACATCTTCTTGCAACAAGACGGATTCCTCGATAAAGAGTTGCGCAACGCCGCCTCGTTGAATTCGGCGGAGCGCCCCATCAATCAGCACTGGAGCTGGGATCGCATCTTGCGTTCGTGCTTCATCAAGCAAGCCGACGTATTGCAAGGCATCTATTTCTTCGAAGAAGATTTCGATATAGCAACCATCAAAGAAAACTTCGACTACTACGAGCCGATGACCGTGCATGAAAGTTCGCTTTCGCCATGCGTGCATTCTATTCTCGCCGCCAAACTGGGCTATGAAGAGAAGGCTTACGAAATGTACATGCGCACTTCGCGCCTCGACCTCGACGACTACAACCACGAAGCTCATGAAGGCTTGCACATCACGAGTATGGCCGGCACTTGGATGAGCATCGTG
>Ga0315902_10008276_pt1 | contig 14104 bp, 16 predicted proteins | sample LakEriMetagenome_9_FD_203523 | JGI IMG/M metagenome (GOLD analysis project Ga0315902, IMG submission 203523) | Freshwater fungal communities from buoy surface, Lake Erie, Ohio, United States - Buoy 12 MA117 | ecosystem: Environmental > Aquatic > Freshwater > Lake > Lake biofilm | place: USA... | reverse complement strand
ATCATGGTAATATACCCCGATCTGTTACCGCAGGACTTCCTGATCGTCATCCGCCTTCAAAACGACAGCGATGGCCGGGGCGATTATATCGCAGCCTGGAACCATCCGACATTTGCACAGCCAACGCAGGAACAGCTTGATGCTGTTGGAGGTATCTAATGCCAATCACCATCTCAGGCTCCACAGGTATTGCGGGTGTTGACGGCTCTGCATCCACCCCGGCTGTGCAAGGCACCGACACGAATACGGGCATTGTCTTCCCGGCTGCTGACACGGTTACTGTCGCCACTGGCGGCACTGAGCGGATGCGCATCGACTCCAGCGGCAACGTGGGGATTGGGACGGCTTCGCCGCTTACCGCTGCAAACTTTAAAAGCGTTACGCTCCAAGGCGGGTCTGTCGGTTGTGCTTATTCACTTTACAATAGTTCTGGAGTGGAGAGTGGTCGGTTTCAGATTGATACAAACCAAGTGGCTTTGTATAACTTAACAGCTTCGCTTCCGATGACTTTTTATACCAATTCCACCGAACGCGCGCGCATCGACAGCAGCGGCAATTTGTTGGTGGGAACGACTACGGCAAGAGCAAAATTAACAGTTAAATCTACTTCTGACGTATATACTTCTGGCGGGATTAACCTAGAAAGAGCATCTTCAACAAATCGCTGGGGTATTCTCACAGCTTCAACTAATGATCTTTATTTTGGATATAACGAAGTTGACAAGGGTTACATCAGCAATTCAACTGGTGCTTATACCTCAGTTTCTGATGCAACACTGAAAAAAAATATTGTTGATATTACTTTTGGCCTTGAAGCCATCAAGGGACTCCGGCCTGTTGAATATTTGATGGTTGATGAGGCTGAAGGTCAGCAAAAGCATCTAGGCTTTCTCGCTCAAGAGGTGCAACAAGTATTGCCATCAAGTATTTCTATCATGCGTAGTGGAAAACTCGGGATGGATAAAAGCGAAATTATCCCCGTCCTTGTCAAAGCCATTCAGGAATTGAAGGCTGATAATGACGCTATGAAAGAACGTATCGCCGCATTGGAGGCCAAGTAATGTCCACACTCGCCGCCACCAACCTCAAGCACGCATCCTCCGCCAGCAATAACATCGTGCTGGACAGCAGCGGCAATGCCACGTTTGCCGGAACCCCGGTGCCGAACAGCAGCTTTCTGCGGAACCGGATTATCAATGGCGATATGCGGATTGACCAGAGGAATGCGGGGGCGAGTGTTAGTATTTCAGCTTATGGTTATGGTGTAGATCGGTGGGGGTATCAATGCTTTGGAGGCGGTGTCTGGTCATCTCAAAGGACAACAACTGTTCCCACAGGATATACGAATAGCCTTGGATTAACAGTCACAACCGCTGACGCGAGTATCGGTTCCACCGATGTTTATCAATTATTTCAAAAGGTTGAAGGCTTTAACGTAGCTGATCTTGGTTTCGGCACAGCAAATGCACAAACCATAATAATTGGTTTTTGGGTTCGATCCAGTATTACGGGGACTTATTCGGCAAGTGTTCAAAACAACGCCTTTAATCGCGGCTATGTAGCGACGTTTACGGTAAATGCGGCGAATACCTGGGAATACAAAACTCTAACGGTAACTGGTGATACTTCTGGGACTTGGACAACAGATAACTCGATAGGAATGCAATTTGCGATTGATTTGGGATCAGGTTCTGCAACAAATATCACCGCAGGTTCTTGGCAGACAGTTACTACGTCTGCGCTTCGCACAAGCGGGTCCGTGAATTGGATCGCCACCAACGGCGCAACCTTCTATATCACAGGCGTCCAACTCGAAGTCGGCACCGCCGCCACGCCATTTGAGCGGCGGCAGTACGGGCAGGAGTTGGCGTTGTGTCAGAGGTATTATGAGAAGTCGTATGACACTACTGTTGCTCCTGGATCAGCAACAGTAACCGGTTCCACATTTGTTATTGGAAACGGGACAACAAGTTCAAATCAAGGGAATACTATTGCTTTTGCGGCAGAGAAGCGTGCCACTCCAACAATTTCTTATTGGGATAGTGCTGGCAATCCAAGCAAAGTTTCTTATTATGATAGTTCTGCTGCGAGAACTGATAATCAGACGCAGGCTGCTCCAACCTATACGATTGGAACACGAAACGTGACATTCAGATATTCGAACGGCATCGCTGGAGCGGTTTGTATTGCATACCAATGGACAGCGGCAGCGGAGTTGTAAGATGTACACAAACGCGCAATGGATTGATTTGGGTGGCGAACACGCATTTATCCGCGTTGACATCAACGGCATGAGCAGCATTGTGCCGTTGGACCCCGCCAACACGGATTACCAGAACATCATGGCCCTGGTTACTGCCGGGGAACTGACAATCGCGCCAGCGGAGTAGGATAGATGTTTGGCTTCTCAACCTTTGCCCAGACCCCTTTCGCGGCGCTATCTGGGGCGATTGTTGAGGGTCAGGTTGCGATTGACGCCACTGCTGATTTGGCCGTTTCGGCCAACATAACGGCGGCAGGCGCGGCGCAGATTGATGGTGTGGCCGATCTGGCGGTAGTGGCCCAGAGGATACAGGCGGGCCAGGTCGCCATAGACGGGGTTGGCGATCTAGCCGCCACTGCCCAGCGCATCCAAAATGGGGCCGTCGCCATAGATGGGGTGGCGGATGTAAATGCCAGCGGCCAAGTGATTTACCTGGGCGCGGTGACGATAGAAGGTATTGGGAGCCTATCTGTCTCCGGCCAGATGGTTGTTTCTGGATCGGCGGCCTTTTCTGCCTCTGGCGCCATGGAAGTATCGGCCATTCTCAAGTGGTCAAACATTCCAGATGGCACAGAAATATGGACCCAATCGGCGGATTCCGCTACAATATGGACACCGATTGCAGATGGTTCAGAGGCTTGGACCCCAGCAGCCCCGGTGTCTAATACTTGGACAGCGATACCGGATGGCGCTGAGACATGGACAAGGGTGCAATAAATGGCTGATACCACCACCACCAACCTGGGGCTTACGAAGCCGGAAGTTGGGTCTTCTGCCGATAGCTGGGGCGGTAAGCTGAACACTGATTTGGATTTGGTGGACGCGATATTTGCGGCGGCTGGTGGGGGCACAAGTGTTGGCTTGAATGTTGGTGCGGCCAAGACCCTAACTGTTGGTGGCACTCAAAATGTCACCGGCACGTTTAAGATAAGTGGGGCCACTTCTGGGGCTATTACCTTCGCCGTCCCATCTGTCGCCGGAACTAATACCCTGACTTTCCCTGCCGCTACAGCAAAGGTCGATGCCTTCCCATCCGGCACGGTGATGTTGTTCGCCCAAACGGCGGCTCCTACTGGCTGGACTAAATCTACCACACACAACGATAAGGCGCTTCGGGTTGTCTCTGGTTCCGCCAGTTCTGGCGGTAGTGTGGCGTTTACCACCGCTTTTGTTTCTCAGGCTGTTTCTGGGACAGTCGGCGATACCACACTGACTACTGCACAAATACCAAGTCACACTCATACAGCAACCGTTACAGACCCAGGTCATAGGCACGCACTAAATGGTGGTAACTTAGGCACCGGTAGTACGGGGTATGGGGGCGCCCCTGGGAATAATTCAAACGGTGAATATGCTACCACTGGGATAACAGTATCAAATTCCAGTACTGGTGGTGGTAGTTCCCACACCCACACCTTCACCGGCACCGCTATCAATCTCGCCGTTTCTTACGTCGATGTCATCTTGGCGACTAAAGACTAATGCAAATCGAAGCCAAGCATAACTGCCCACTGGACGGCTTCAATCCATGCCGGAAGTTGGATTGCGCCTGGTTTATTCAGGTGCGTGGGATCAATCCAAACACCGGTAAGGAAGTGGACGAGTGGGCTTGTTCAATGGCCTGGCTTCCCATTTTGCTAATCGAAAACAGCCAGCAGCAGCGCCAGACGGGCGCAGCGGTAGAGAGTTTTCGGAATGAGATGGTCCGGTCAAATGAGCAAACCGGGCAAATGCTTCTGGCCGTCAGCGGGCAGAAATTGATAGAGGGCTGAACCATGTCGCCAGATCACAACGAAACCGCCAAACACGTTGTGGACGCCATTTCAGTGGCTACGGTGATCGGGACATTGGCTCAGGTTCTGCCTGCTATTGCGGCGGCTTTTACAATAATCTGGACCGCAATTCGGATTTACGAAACCAAGACGGTCCAATCCATTCTGAAATGGAAGCGGTGAAGCGCAATGCCGTATATTCCGCTTAAACTCCCGCCGGGGATTTATCGCCAGGGGACCCAATACCAAGCCGCTGGGCGGTGGTACGATTCCAATTTGGTGCGGTGGATTGAAGGCACGTTGCAGCCTGTGGGTGGGTGGCGGAAGCGCCAGTATGCGTCTGGCGGTTCTTATCTAAATATCCAGGTTACTGGCGTTATGCGTGGTTCTCATGCTTGGCGTGAGAACGATGGCGATACGGTTATTGCGGCTGGTGGTGCGGCCAAGTTGTACGCTTTGAAGGCCAATACGGCGCCACAGAATATCACGCCGATTCGTGAAACGGGTTCTCTGTCTAACGCCTTCAGCACGGTTTCTGGCTCGCCTACTGTTACTGTGGCGGATACCAGCCACGGGCTAACAACCGGCGACACCGCTAACTTCAGTTCCGGTACGGCGATTGGGTCGAGTGGGATTACGTTATCTGGCGATTACATTGTAACTGTAACTAACGCCAATGCTTATACGGTGACGGCTTCCAGCAACGCATCCACCACCGAAACCAATCAAGGCAGCGCGACTTACAAATACGAAATCAGCGTAGGGCGCACGGATAGCGAAAACGCTGTTGGCTATGGTGTTTGGACCTATGGTTCAAGCACCTATGGCACCCCGCGTCCTCAGTTGAATGCAGCGGGTGTATTGGACGCATCCACCTGGGCCTTGGACAACTGGGGTGAATATTTGGTGGCGTGCCGGTCTGATGAAGGTAGTATTTACGAATGGGATTTAGGCGCTTCTACGCGGGCTGCGATTATTACGAACGCGCCAACCGACAATAACGCCATCATTGTAACCAGCGAGCGGTTTCTGTTTGCTTTGGGCGCGGGCGGCAATGGCCGCAAGGTCCAATGGTGTGACCAAGAAGATAACACCGTCTGGACGCCAGCGGCGACAAACCAAGCAGGCGATTATGAGTTGGCGACTTCGGGTAACTTGGTTTGCGGTGAGCGCACACGCTATGGCACCTTATTGCTGACAACCACCGATGCCCATCTGGCGGTTTATCAAGGACCGCCGTTTATCTATGGCTTTGAGCGCATTGGCTTTGGTTGTGGGGTTATCAGTCCCCAGGCTTCTGTCAGTTTAGATAATGGCGCCGTTTGGATGGGGGATGGCGCTTTCTACTTGTTCGACGGAACGGTGAAAAAGTTAGACTCAACCGTCAGCGACTATATTTTCCGCAACATTAATTACAACCAAACCGCCAAGATAGCGGCTTGGGTAAATGTGGATTATCAAGAGGTTTGGTGGCATTACCCGTCTGAAGGCTCGTCTGAGTGCGACAGTTATGTGGTGTGGAATTACCACGAGAACACTTGGATGATTGGTAGTATTGCCCGCACCACTGGTATTTCCAATGGCGTATTTCAGAATCCGGTTCTGTTCGATCCGTCTGGTTATTTCTATGACCATGAGGTGGGCTACAACTACGACGGCGCTACTCTTTACGCTGAAGCCGGGCCGATTGAGTTAGGGAATGGCGATCAGATTATGGTCGCCAAACAGGTGGTTCCTGATGAGCGCAGCCAGGGCAGCGTGAGTGTGGAGTTCAAGACCCGGTTTGCCCCGGAAGGGACAGAAACCACATATGGGCCTTACACCATTTCGTCTAAGTACACCGATGTTCGGTTCTCCGCCCGCCAGGTTTCCTTCCGGGTTGAGGCAGTGGAGTTGGGCGATTGGCGGGTGGGTAACTTCCGACTTAATGCACAGCCGGGGTCACGCCGTTGAGGTTGCCCCAGGCTCGCCCCACTTATTCTCAAGTTGACGATCAAACAGCGCGATCTTTGATTGAGCGCGCCGATGCGGAAAACCACAAACGGAACCGCGATATCGAAGTGTCCCCTGGTCGGCTGATCCTTCAGTCCCCGGATGGAACCCGATGGAGCATCGAGGTTTCTAATTCCGGGGTGATTTCGGCTTCGTCCCTATGACGCCGCTTGATGCTGAATTTGAGCGGTGTTCCGGCTGGCTCCAAGATGCCTTGGATTACGCCGGGAATACTCACGATCTGGCGGACGTTAAGGCTGGTGTAAAAGAGGGGCGGTTCACCTTCTGGCCAGCGCCGGAAGCCGCCATTGTCACCGAGATTGTCGAATATCCGAAGTTTTCCGTGCTTCATGCTTGGCTGGTTGGCGGGCGGTTGGAGCAAATAGTCGATATGATCCCATCATTGGTTGTTTATGGGCGGTCTTTTGGGTGTACCAAATTGACCGGCACCGGGCGTCCTGGGTGGGTTCGTGCTTTGAAAGCACAAGGATTTACAGGTATAATGACCACAGTTTCCAAGGAGATCACGCCATGAGTAAGGGCGGCGGAAAGCAGACCACATCCCAGACCCAGACTCAGAGTGTTGACCCTGAGTTCAAGGCCCGCGCCCTGGATGTTTATAACCGGGCACAGACAGTGGCTGATCGGCCTTACCAAGCATATACTGGTGAACTGGTGGCGGGCTTTACGCCACAGCAGCAGCAAGCTTTTGGGATGTTTGGAACCGCTGCCGGGGCTGGCCAGCCTGCCGTTTCGCAGGCCCAGGCGCTTGCTGAACGGGTTGGTGCCGCACAGCCCCAGACGGTGGCGCAGGCCATGCAGGCTTATGAGAACCCCTACACCCAGCAAGTGATCGACACGGCGCTTGGTGACATTGAGCGTTCCCGTTTGATGACGCAGGAGCAGAACGCCGCCCAGGCTGTCCGGGCGAAGGCTTTCGGTGGTTCCCGCCAAGGAGTGGTTGAAGCTGAAACCAACCGGGCGGCTTTGGAGCAAGCGGCCCGCACGGCGGCTGGCTTGCGCGCTTCTGGCTTCGAGACTGCCGCTGGCCTTGGCGCCCGTGACATCGCCGCTGCCCAGCAGGCAGAAGCCCAACGCCTTGCGGCGGCTGGTACGCTTGGCCAGCTTGGCGGCGCGGAGCAGGCTATGGCGCTTCGTGGTGCCGAAGCCTTGTTTGGTGCCGGTGGCGCCCAGCAGCAACTTGAACAAGCCCGGCTTGAAGATGCCTATAAGCGGTTTGCTGAAGAACGCGGCTATCCGCTGGAACAGCTTAATATCTTGCAGCAGGCGCTTGGGTTCTTTCCGAATCCGATCACGACAACGGGGACGACTACGCAGCGCGAGACGCTTGGGCCGATGGATATTATCAGCCGCCTTGGTGGCACGGCATCACAAGGCGCAACATCGTTTGCGCTTCTTAGTAGATGTTGGGTTGCCCGCGCTGTTTATGGTGTGGAAAATCCACGGTGGCTAATGTTCCGCGCTTGGCTTTCGGAAGATGCACCAAAATGGTTTGAGCGTCTTTATGTGCGCCATGGCGCCGCATTTGCTGAGTGGCTTGAAGGTAAAGACACCCTGAAGGCGATGATCCGCCGCTTTATGGACGGACGGATTATCAAGAAGTTTGGGGGGCGCTGATATGTTTCAAGAGGCGCTCAATTACTTTGGGGGGTTGCTTGGATTTGGCAGTAATCCCCCCATGCCTCCGGCTGGGCCAGAATACTACGCGGAAGGCATGGCGGCTGGTGCGGCTACTAACCCGCCACAGGCGCCGGGCATTGATCCATTCTCTAGGTTTACACCAGAGCAGCGCCAAGCTTTAGGCATCGCGGCTCTTGGCGATATGTTCGCCACCGCTGGCGGCAAAAAAGCTACAGGGATGCAAAGCCTCCTGAACTCTTTTGATGCGTTGGAAGGTCGAGGCAAAATATCTGATCTTATGCCCCAGGCGCAACAACAGAGGCAGTTCGCCCAGGCGCCGGGTTTATCCCCAATGCCCGCGCCCCAGGCGCCCCAAACACGTTCACCAATGGCGATGAATCTGCCCCGCCCTGTGGCGATTCGGGTGCCGTCTTTGCTTGGAAGGTGAGATTATGGCTTGGTATGATCCGCTGAATTTGTTTGGTTCTTCTGAGCCAGCGCCTAGCACCGAAAATAACGCCCCCGCTGGCGGTTTTGCGGGTATGTCCCCAGAGCAAAGGACAATCTTGGGGCTTGCTGCCCTCTCTGATGCTTTCGCAACTTTAGGGGGGCGGCAAGGCACATCCTTGCAACAGATTGCCCCTTTAGCTGAACAAATTGGCTGGTCTAGTTACGTCAATCAACTTGCTTCTGGCGCCAGGCCACGGCAACCAGCGCAGGAGCCAACCTCCCCACAGGCGACAGCACAACCAATAGTCCAACCAACAGAGAGAGCCGGTCCTATTGGTTTTGGGGGCGCTGCAATTGGGCGCGCTTTGGACCGTTTGGCGGCGGCAGAAGCCCCAAATCCAACAGCAGTAAATCGTTTTGGATATGCTGGGCAGTTCCAGCTTGGGGCGCCATTGGCTTCTAGTGCTGGTGTTTATCGTCCTGCTGAAGGAGAAATTAACGAACGCGGCCAATGGTCAGGCCAATGGGGAGGGACATTTAATATCCCTGGATTTGAAAACGTCCGCACTTTGCAAGACTTTTTGCAAAATCCACAAGCCCAACGCCGTGCCGCTGAATTGTCTATGAATTACCAAGCTGGCCGCTTACAACAGATGGGCTTGCTGGAAAATGTCGGACAAGAAATCAACGGTGTTCGCATAACACCAGAGGCTTTATTACAGGGTGCATGGCTTGGTGGCCCTGGGGGTGTTGAGCGTTTTGTCAGAGGCGGTGGGCAAGACCGCACAGATGCGTTTGGCACCCCGGTTAGCCAGTGGATGCGTCTTGGGCAGAACGAGCAGGCGGGTGGCCAGCAGGCTCCTGCGGTTGGGCAAGTAGCACCGATGCCGACTAGGCCTTCACAAGCACAGCCTGCGCCTTTAACGCCTGCTCAAACCACACTTATGCGTCCAGGCGCTGCGGGGGGCGTGCAAATTACGCCGGAAATCGCCGAAACACTTCGGCGGCTTGGGCCAAATGCGGGAAGGCAGTTTTTGACACAACTGCAACTCAGGGCCATGCAGCAAGAAACCCGCGTCTTGCAACCAAGTGAGGCCCAAGCCCTTTTGGGTGAAGCTTATGATCCTGACCGCCGTTACCAGATTACGGCGCAGGGTGGTGTTCAGCCGATTCAAGGGACACGCGAACCTGAAGGCGGTAGTTCGCAACAGCGTCGCGATTTAGAAAATTCACTACGCACTGAATTTATGACCAAACACCAACCGGTCAAAGATTATTATTCAATGCTACCGCAAATCAGGGAAGTCCGTGCTGCGGCTAATCGGGAAAACCCATCCCGGTTAAACGACATCAATTTGGTCTTTGCATTTGCCAAAATGCTTGATCCGACTTCTGTTGTGCGTGAAGGAGAGCAGATACAAATTCTCCGCGCACAAGGTTTAGATGGTGTTGTCATTGGCGCCATCCAACGTTTGAATGGTGGAAGTGGTTTGTTGCCAGAAACCCGTCAGCAAATTATCCGTGAAGCGAATAGCCGCTTCTCAAATACCCAAAGTATTTATGAGGAATTTGCGGAACAATATCGGGGTTTGGCGCGTGATTATGGTGTAAATCCTGAACGGGTGGTTCGTCAAATTGGTGCGTCAACAGTTGCAGAAACTGCCTCTGGAAGTGGTAATCTTTCTCAGGCGCGGCAAGTAGAATTTATTGCTGGTTTATTCCAGCGTATCAATCTTCCGCCCGGAAACCCACAACGTTTAACCACAGAACAAGCTATCGCTGGTGCAACCGCCGCCGGTATCCCTAATGCCGCCGCACTGTTTGGAGCGCGTTAAATGGCCGAAGACATCAATAAGCTGATTGATCAAATGGTGGCCCGTGGAACGCGAGCCACTGAAGCCCAGGGCGCTGTTTTGCCTGGCGGTTTATCTGCCGGTTTGCAGGGGCTGACGCTAGGCACCGCTGATGAGATCACGGCTTTCTTGCGGTCCCGTCTTGGCGGCACTCCGTATGAACAAGCCTTGGCGCAGGAACGCGCCAACTTGGCACAATACCGCGAGCAAAACCCTATTCGTGCTGGCGCTTATGAAGTGGGTGGCGCCATTCTTCCCACTATTGGCGCTGCGATAGCCGCACCATTTACAGGGGGCGCTAGTGCGGCTGGGACTGCTGCTGGTGCGGCTAATATCGCCAGAGCCGCGACTACTGCTGGTCGGGCAATGCAAGCCGCTAAAGCCGGTGCCACCACGGGCGCCGTTACTGGAGGCGCGCAAGGGTTTGGAGAGGGCGAAGGTGGTTTTGCGCCGCGTTTGTCTGGCGCTGTTGGCGGCGCGGCCTTAGGTGGTATTGCTGGTGGTGCGGTTGGTGCCGCTGTCCCTGCCGTTACGCGTGGTGTTAGTAATATCCTACCAAATGCGGAGCGCCCACTAATTCAAAGCGCCGATCTTGGGCGGGCTGGGCAAGACATTACGGCGGCAATAGAAGCGCGGGCTGCTGGTATGCCAATTCAGCCTGCGACGATGGCTGAACGGTTAGGCGAAACCGGCATGGGGACTGCTGAAGCCTTGGCAAATATGCCCGGCACCACACGCGATCTTGCGGCTAGTGTTTTGCGTTCACGTGGAGAACAGCAGATTACTCGGACAGATGCAGCCTTGCGGGCTGTGTTTGGCGATGTCGAAGATGCTTACAAACAAAACTTGGCTATCCGTGAGCGGATGAAAACTAATGCCAGCCCGCTTTATGAGCGCGCCTTCGCAGAAAGCAAACCATTATTTGCCAGTGAAGTAAGTATTTTGACTAGAGTTCCTAATGAGGCTTTGAGCGATGCCCGCCAATTTGCGCGTATGGAAGGCAGAAATATAAATATCACCACTGATGAAGTGGGGAATATCATTCTTCCAAGGGACGCAATAACCGCCAGGGATTTGCATTATGTGAAGACCGGCTTAGATTCATTCATTGAGAAAAACACCGATATTACTGGACGCCAACAACCTCTAGCCACAAAAGCTATTAAAGTGCGCGATGAATTGCGCGATACCTTGGATGATATTACTAAAGTTGATGGACGGAGCCTTTACCAAGAAGCCCGCACCATGTGGGCTGGTGAAGCGGCACTCTTGGACGCTCAAAAGGTTGGCTTGAGTATCTTTAAGCCAGGAACCGATCCGCGCCAGCTTCGGGCTTCGATTGAAAAGATGGGGCCAGGAGAAAAGCAGGAATTTATTGTTGGTGTTATGGATGCCATTCGCCAGAGGATGGCAACTTTACCAGAGGGGCGGGACGCAAATCGCGCTATCTTTGGTAGTGAAAAGCAGAAAGATGTTCTGCGCGCTGCTATGGAAGCAGCCTATCCAAATGCACGGGACGCTGAAGCGAGGTTCAGTGCTTTATCGCGTTTCCTTGCCCGTGAATCTGAAATGAAGGGGTTTCAGGGGCAAATGCTTGGGGGTTCTCCAACTGCCCGGCGGCAGGCATTCCAAGAATTAGTCACGGGCACAGGCGTTGGTGCGGCGGGCGGTACAGGCTTTGGCGCTTTAACTGGTGAAGGCGAAGCAACTGGCGCTGCTGTTGGCGCTTTGGCTGGTGCTGGTCGGGCTGGGATGCGCGCTTTAGCTGGACGCAGCCAGGATATTGTTGGTGAACGCCTGCTTACCACTGACATTTACACACAAATGGAAATGCTGCGTCGTCTTGCTCAGCAACGGGCGGCGCAGCAAGCGGCGGCTTCCAGGCAAGTTGGTGCTTACCCTGGTGTTGTTGGTGGGTTGATTGGACAACAAATTGGCGGAGCCGCCCCAGCGCCAGTGCAGGGTATGCTTCAATAGGGACCATTATGGCAGCTAAAACTGATTATGCCGCCATCAAGGCGGCTTATGAGGCGGTAGCGGAGCATGGCTCTGTTATGGTTGCCGCCAAAGCCAATGGCTTGCCGTATGAGACAATGCGTAGCCGCTACCAGCGCGCTATGCAGCTTTACAACAAGCCAGACATTCGCAGTTCAGCCCGAAGCCTGGCGCGCGAGCCGGTCAGTAAGCCTTGGTCTGAGACTGAGGAATGCAATTCCGCCTTGGTGATGGAGGTTCCCGCCATCAAGGATGGGGTGGGAATAGTTTTCTCAGATTGCCATTGGCGTTCATTAAGCCAACCGCGCAGCCTTTCCCATGAAGCCCTTTTGATTCTAGCCCGGCACATCAAGCCGGGTTTTTTATTTTGCAATGGCGATGCCTTGGATATGGGTTCTGTTTCCCGCCATCCGCCGATGATGTGGGAGGATAATAAGAAGCCAAATGTGGCGGAAGAACTCGCCGCCGGGCAGACGCACTTACGGGAGTTAAGGGAGGCCGCTGGCGATCCCACCTGTTACTGGATCAGGGGCAACCACGATGACCGTTACGATAAGTACCTTGCTGCCCATGCTGCTGCTTTTGAAGGCATGGGTGCCTTTAGTCTTCAGGACCAGTTTATAGATTGGCCCATGACCTACCGGCTCGATGTCGGTGATGTGTCTTTCGTCCACCGCTACCACGGCGGAATTCACGCAGGCTACAATAACGCCATGAAGGCGGGGCGATCCATTATCAGCGGCGATACTCACGCCTTGGATGTGCGTCCCCTGAACCACTGGTCCAAGCGCCTCTATGGCGTTCAGACGGGGATGCTGGGCGACCCGAATTGGCCACAGTTCAACTATCGGCTGGGCATCCCAGGTCACCAGCAGCAGGGCTTTATTGTCCTGACTTGGCGCGACGGCGCACTGGCGCCCCCGGAAACTTGCGAGGTGGTGGACGGCGCCGCATGGTTCCGGGGCCAGGTAATTTGCGGACGGGTTCGCATCAAAGCCGGGAGGGGGTAAACCATGCGCCGGGTGAAGATCGTCGATGAGGCGGAGAACGGGGAACACCCCGAAATCAGCTTTCAGGAAGCCGCTAATCAGCTTATGGCCCGCGCCCTGGCGGATGGGGCGGTGGCGATGATGCTGGTCTGGGAAACCCCTGGCAGTTTCAAGTTCGCCGCCGTGCCTTACTCTCATGCGGTGCTGCGCGGCTTGTCTGACGCGGCTTACAGCGATCTGTGGATTAAACCTGAAGAAACGGAAGACGAATAATGGAGTTGCCTAAAATCACCCCGCTTGTGCAATTTGCAACCGCCGCTTTTGCTTTGGCGGTTGGGGGTTATTCGGCTGGCGAAAAGTTTGGCTGGTTTAAGAATGAAATCATCATTTGGGCGCCAGAACACTTTAAAATTGAGCCTGCTAAGATTGGGCAGCCTGTTACAGTAACTGTAGCGCGTATCAAACGGCGGGATGATTGTTCCGTGGAAGGGTTTGATGTGACGGTGAGAGATAGCGCCAGTGTTATACACGCCGCTACACCGAGCATGACGCGATTTACGGGGCCAGCAGGGCCAGAGGTTGATACATTCACCTATTTATTGGACATATCCGATAAAGAAACGATAGCGGCTGGTAGGGCAACATTGCTTGCCACCATTAAATATAAATGCCCTGAAGGTGAAAGAACTGTAACCTACCCACGGCATCAAAACCTAACCTTTATGCTGGAGAAATAGTGTGGACCAACTCCTTAACCTTGTTCGCACGGTTGCCCCGAGTATCGCCACCGCTGTTGGCGGACCGCTGGCTGGTATGGCCACGCGCGCCATTTCTGAGGCTTTATTAGGTAAGCCGGATGGCACCGAAGACGAACTTGTACAAGCTGCCTCCAAAGCCACGCCAGAACAACTTCTGGCGCTGAAGCAGGCTGAACAAGAGTTCGCCGTTAAGATGCGGGAACTAGACATTGACCTGGAACGCATTGCCAATGCTGACCGGGATAGCGCGCGAAACCGTGAAATCGCCACCAAGGATTGGACGCCCCGTATCCTAGCGGGTTTGATAACCACCGGATACTTTGGCGCCTTGTTTTTTATGCTGAAGAATGGGCTTCCCACACATGGCGGGTCTGAGGCTATGTTGGTGATG